>Ga0079226_10004251_pt1 | contig 10940 bp, 10 predicted proteins | sample Poulit2014_FD_76345 | JGI IMG/M metagenome (GOLD analysis project Ga0079226, IMG submission 76345) | Agricultural soil microbial communities from Georgia to study Nitrogen management - Poultry litter 2014 | ecosystem: Environmental > Terrestrial > Soil > Agricultural land | place: USA: Georgia...
CGAAAGACTTTCGCGCAATAGTAGTCTCTCCGTCCAACGCGCCATCGATATCGCATTTAATGAGCCTTTTAATGAAGCCAATACCCGTTTAGTTCTCCAAAGTGCCAGCCTTTCAGCAAGCTGGTGTCGCACTATGCAAACACGGCTACTCACCGGCGAAATTGAGAGTTTTGAGGGCCGTCTATTTAACAATCCTCACGCAAAATAAAAACCACTGCAGTTACCCTACAGTGGTTTAGTAAAGACTTAATTAAAGAATCGAATTAATCGGCGAGTAATCGGCCTTCTTTATCGGTAAATTTACCCACAATGATCATCACTAAATCGATTAACGCCCAGATGCCTAAACCGCCCAGCGTTAAAATCATTAAGATTCCAGTGCCGATTTTACCGACATAAAATCGGTGAATGCCTAAACCGCCTAAAAAGAGACATAATAAAATGGCGGCTACCTTACTCTTATCGCTATTGCCCACTCTGCTATCCTTTGTTAAATAATGAATGACATAAAAAGTATAGCAACGGAGCGTTTATTTTCAATAGCATATATTATAAAATTATAGACCTAGATCAATTTGCAGTGCTATCCCAGTTCTTACCGATACCTACATCCACTAAAAGCGGCACTTTAAGCTCAAAAACTTTGGTCATGTCGCGCTCAAGGAGCTCAGTTACGCGCGGTAAATCCCCATCGCTCACCTCTAAAATCAATTCGTCATGCACTTGAAGTAAGAGATTGGCATTTAGCTTGGGATTATCCGTTAAGGTTTGATCGACTCTGAGCATCGCAAGTTTAATGATATCGGCGGCCGTTCCTTGAAGCGGCGCATTGATCGCGACTCGTTCCGCTCCCGCTCGCGCGGCACCATTACTGCCGGTAATCTCCGGTAAATAGAGACGGCGACCCAAGAGCGTTTCCACATAGCCTTGGTCTTTCGCCTGCTCTTTCGCGCGATCCATGTAAGCTAGCACGCCCGGATAACGGCTAAAGTAGAGGCTAATATATTCCTGCGCTTGCCCGCGAGAGATCCCAAGTTGACGGGCTAAACCAAACGCGCCCATGCCGTAAATTAGCCCAAAGTTGATCGCTTTTGCAGCCCGGCGTTCATCACTGCTTACCTTATCGAGCGGGGTTTTAAACACCTCTGATGCGGTCGAACTGTGAATGTCATGTCCTTTTAAGAATGCATTTAAGAGCGTCTCATCTTCAGAGAAATGTGCCATTAAACGGAGCTCGATTTGCGAGTAGTCCGCCGAGAGCAATTTAAATCCCTCCGGCGCAATAAAGGCTTCACGAATGCGACGGCCTTCAGCGGTGCGGATCGGAATATTTTGCAGATTCGGTTCACTCGATGAGAGGCGACCGGTACTCGTTAACGCTTGGTTAAACGAAGTGTGAATGCGTTTCGTATCGGGATTAATCTGCGCAATGAGTGAATCGGTATAGGTCGAGCTCAGTTTTGAAAATTCGCGATGCTCTAAGATCAATTTAGGGAGCGGATAATCGAGCGCAAGTTCACTTAAGACCGCTTCATTGGTTGAGGGTTTAACACCTGGTGTTTTACGCAATACCGGAAGTCCAAGCTTATCAAATAAGATTTCGCCCACCTGTTTTGAGGAGCCTAAATTAAATTCTTCCCCAGCAAGCTCAAAGGCTTTCGCCTCAAGTGCGTCGAGCTTTTCGCCAAACTCAACTTGCAGATTTTTAAGATGTTCCGCATCGACTAAAATGCCTTGATGCTCCATCTTCGCAAGTACGGGAAGGAGCGGGATTTCCACCTCTTCGTAGAGTTTATATTGTTTCTCAAAAGATTTTAATTGCGGCACGATTGCATGCTGCAATTGAAGGGTGATATCAGCATCTTCACAGGCGTAAAATTCCGCCGTTTCGATATCGATCTCATCGAAGGTTTTTTGGGATTTCCCCTTCCCTGCGATCGACTCAAAAGAGGTGGTTTTATGATCTAAAAACAGGTCCGCCAACACATCCATATTGTGACGATTTTTGGTGGGGTTTAAGATATAGCTCGCAAGCATCGTATCATCTTTGATGCCCTCCATTTTAGCGCCATATCGCGCGAGAACATGCCAATCAAATTTGATGTTCTGCCCAACCTTCTCCACAGAGTTATCCACAAGCATTGGGGTTAAAATTTCCACCGCTTTTTCCGGCGTTAATTCCGTTTCGAGCCCTTCATGCTTAAAGGGAATATAGAACGCTTCCCCCGCTGCCACAGCGATCGAAATTCCGACGAGATTGGCCTGCATGGAATCGAGGCTATCGGTTTCGGTATCGAGCGCGACGCGATAGACATTTTGGCAACGATCCACCAACTCGTGGAGCGCTTTTTCCGTGGTAATACGATGATAATATTGAAAGTCCGGCTTACGGGGTTTAACCCACTCTTGGCCAAGCGCCTCATTTTGATGAGTGCCCTGTTGCGGCGGCGGAGCAAAGGTCGCACCCTCATTGCCGTTATCAAGCTCCATTAAAAGCTGACGAAATCCAAGTTCAGTGTAGATCTCTTTTAGACGCTGAATTTCACGATCTTTGGGCTTTAAATCTTCAAAGGTGAGATCCACATCAGCCTCAAGATAGAGCGTTGTGAGCTCTTTTGAAAGGGGTAGCAGATCTAAATTCTCACGTAGACGCTCCCCAACTTTCCCTTTAAAACTCTCGGCATTGGCAATAATATTATCGAGCGAACCGTGCTCATTGAGCCATTTTGCTGCCGTTTTCGGGCCCACTCCAGGAATCCCTGGAATATTATCGGCCTTATCGCCCATCAGACTTAAATAATCACGCACAAGCTCAGGATAGACGCCATATTTTTCAAAGACGGTTTCTCGATCGAGCATCTCGTTTTTCATGCCGTCGTACATGGTAATGACGCCATCTTCCACAAGTTGCGCTAAATCTTTATCGCTTGAGGCAATAATGGTGCGAATCCCTTCGGTTTTTGCACGAACCGCTAAAGTTGCAATCACATCATCGGCTTCAATTCCATCAATGATAAGACGGGGATACCCGAGCATATCGATAATGGAATAGAGCGGCGCAATCTGCTCGCGAAGATCATCAGGCATCGGCGGACGGTGCGCCTTATAATCGGGATAGAGATCGCTGCGGAAACTTTTCCCTTTTGCGTCAAAGACCACCGCCAAATAATCGGGATTGAACTCATTTAAGAGACGATTAAACATCGTAATCACGCCACGAATCGCTCCGGTAGGTCGTCCATCAGGACTTTTTAACGGAGGCAACGCATGAAATGCACGAAACAGAAAATTGGACCCATCGACTACTAGAAATGTTTTCGCCATAAACTAACTAACTCTATCCTTTACTTTTTTTGCTCTAAACAACCTATTTATGAGCTAACCAGTATACATCTTATAGAGGAAGTTAATAAGGATGATGGTGAGAAAAATCGCAAAAATCTGGCGAATGCGCTTCACCGGTAAAATGTACACCAGCTTCGCGCCAAGCGGTGCAAAGACGATGCTTGAGAGAGATAATCCAATAAATGCCGGGAGATAGACATAGCCAAACGAGCCATCCGGTAAGTTTGATTCTCCCCAACCATTTGCGATCGCCGCAAGCGCGCCAAAGAAGGCTAAAATCGCCCCAAGAGCGGACGAGGAGCCGATGGCGTTTTTCATTTTATGACCCACTTTACTTAAAATCGGCACGGTTAAGACCCCGCCGCCAATTCCGACAAAACTTGCGACAAATCCAATCAGCGCGCCCATACCGGTATAAGGTCCTGGCCCCAATTGAGCAGGCTCCGCCGCTTCCGGTTTTGAGGCGGTAAAGATCATATTGGTAATGGTGTAGGCAAGGAAGATACAGAAGATCACTTGAAGGGTGGTATTGGAGAGTTTACTGACGATCGCGCCACCAAGCCCAACGCCAATCGCCGAGCCAATCCCCATAAAAAAGACCAATCGCCACATCACCGAGCCCTTTTTGTTGTGCGCCACCACCGACGACAAACTGGTGACCACAATCGTGGCAAAAGAGGTGCCGAGCGCCATCTTCATAATGAGATCGCTCTCTGCGCCGTAGGCCGTTAAAAAGTAGATCATGGTCGGCACCACAATGGTTCCACCGCCAACGCCTAAGAGTCCTGCGATCACCCCGGTGATACAGCCAAGCCCCAAAAAGATCAAATATTCAAGTATCACGTTTTATCCTCGTCCATCATGGTTATGTAAAAGCGCTTAGCGTTAAGCGCTCATTGAGACAATTTTTAATAAAAACTATCCGTTAATTCGGGCAATGAGTGCTTCGAGCGCATCAATCATCACCACTAAATTCTCAGGTTTTGAGAGACGATGATCGCCCCCTTCTACCGGAACGAGCACGCTATCCTCTCGCCCACATTCACGGTAAAGCTTTTCACCCCAACTAAAGGGAATCGCCGCATCATCGGTACCGTGGACAATCGTCATCGGTAGATCGACCCCCATCTTTAAAGGGAAATAGAGATGCTGTTTCGCCTCTTCCAAGTAAGCGGCATAAATAGGATAGCCATCGGCTTCATAGATCGACGGCAAACGCACGACACCTTTTGTTGCAAGATCGTTTTTCTGCTCGTCATTTAACCGCGTCATCACAATATTTTCCGTATAATCCACCGCCGGTGCCATCAGCATAAGGCCAACGGGGGTAATATCGCTATTACGTTCGCGCAAGAGATTGACCAGTAACAGAGTAATCCAGCCGCCCATCGAAGAGCCAGCAATGATCACTTCACGCTTGGTGTTTTCGATCATCTGCACCACCTCAAACGCCTCTTCAAGCCACTGCCCTAAGCGTCCCTCCGGAAAAGTCCCGCCACTTTCGCCAAGCCCTGAATTATCAAAGGCGAGCATCTCGTAATTATTCGCATCCGCCCACGCTTTAAGGTGCACCACTTTTTCGCCCGATTTATTAGAACGATAGCCATTAAGCCACAGTAGTGCCGGTTTTTGCGGATCACCCTGACGATGATCAAAAGCAATCTCCCTGCCATACCCCTCAAAATCCACGCGTAAACGACCTTGAATCCAAGCCATTTTATCCTCCTCTAAAACATTATATTATTTTATATATTGATTAAGATCAAATCAAATGCCCTATCATCATACGGCGAGGCTCAATTTTGCGCCACCGCCTCCCGACAATAAGCTGAAATTTTTCCAAAAATATCATATAATTTATCTCTTTCGTTTAATAATATTTAGATAAATTAGAGGTAATTGCTATGCCGATTTATGCTTATCGTTGTGAAGAGTGCAATCATGAGCTTGAAGCTTTGCAAAAGATGTCAGATGATCCGTTAGTGAAATGCCCTCAATGTCAGAAACCTGCCCTTAAAAAATTGATCTCGGCAGCCTCCTTTCGTTTAAAAGGCGATGGCTGGTATGAGACCGACTTTAAGAGCGGATCGAAGAAAAATCTTGCCTCATCTGATTAGCCCATTTTAGCGGCCTCAGATAGAATCAATCGTACATGTACAAAGACAAAGTGATTTAAGGAATTAGTAAATATGCGAACTCATTATTGTGGATTAGTTAGTGAAGAACTAGTCGGAGAGAGCGTAACCCTCGCGGGTTGGGTTCATCGTCGCCGTGACCATGGTGGCGTTATCTTTATTGACCTGCGCGACCGTGAAGGCATCGTTCAGGTGGTGATCAATCCTGAAAGCCCAGACTTTGCTGAAGCTGAAACGATCCGTAATGAATGCGTTGTTCAAATCAAAGGTGAAGTGGTACTTCGCCCCGATGATATGATCAATCCAAACATCGTATCGGGTAAAATCGAAGTGGTTGCGAACCGCTGTAAGATTTTAAACCGTGCCGAAGCGCTCCCCTTCCAACTCGGTGATGACACGACCTCAGAAGAAGTTCGCTTAAAATATCGCTATCTCGATCTGCGTAATCCGAAGATGCAAAATCGTCTGATTTTACGCTCTAAAGTGACCCGTTTAATCCGTGAATTTATGGAAAACAAGGGCTTTTTAGATATCGAAACCCCATTTTTAACCAAAGCAACGCCCGAAGGCGCGCGCGACTACGTAGTGCCTTCAAGAACCCATCAAGGGGAATTTTTCGCGTTGCCACAAAGCCCGCAGCTCTTCAAACAGCTCTTAATGATGAGCGGCTTTGACCGTTATTATCAGATCGTTCGTTGCTTCCGTGACGAAGACTTACGTGCTGACCGTCAGCCTGAGTTTACCCAGCTCGACGTGGAAACCTCATTTTTAAGCGCCGAAGAGATCCGTGAGATTGCTGAAAATATGATTCGTCATATCTTTAAAGAATCGATCGGCGTTGAGCTTACCGCAGAATTCCCACAAATGACCTACGCGGAAGCGATGGGCCGTTTCGGGTCAGATAAGCCTGATCTTCGTATCCCGCTTGAATTTACCGATGTCACTGAATTGATGAAATCAGCGGAATTTAAAGTCTTTAAAGATGCTGCGAATATGGAAAAAGGCCGCGTTGTGGCGCTCAATATTCCAAATTCATCGGATAAATTCACCCGTAAAAACATCGACGAATATACAGAGTTTGTTAGCCGTTACGGTGCGAAAGGCCTTGCCTACATTCGCGTAAATGATGCGAAAGCGGGTCGTGAAGGCCTCCAATCGCCTATCGTTAAATTCTTAGACGATGCAACCCTTACCGCGCTTTTAGACGCCGTAAATGCAAACGATAACGACATCATCTTCTTCGGTGCGGACAAAGCAACCGTTGTCAATGATGCCATCGGCGCACTTCGCGTTAAAATCGGTAAAGATCTCGATATGTTAACCTGTCAGTGGGCGCCTTTATGGGTGATCGATTTCCCGATGTTTGAGTATGATGAAGATGAGAAACGCTATGTGGCGGTTCATCACCCCTTCACCTCACCCAAAACCGGCATTGAATCATTGACCGATCCTGAAAATTCACTGGCTAACGCGTATGACATGGTGCTTAACGGAACCGAGCTTGGCGGTGGATCGATTCGTATCTACAAACCGGACATGCAAGCGAAAGTATTTGAGCTATTAGGCATCTCAAAAGAGGAAGCGGAAGAGAAATTTGGCTTCTTACTCGATGCGCTTAAATACGGAGCACCTCCTCACGGCGGTATCGCATTCGGTCTTGACCGTTTAATCATGCTGATGGCGGGCGCAAGCTCCATCCGTGATGTGATGGCCTTCCCTAAAACACAATCTGCCGCGTGTCTCTTAACGGACGCACCTGCTGCAATTGGGGATCGTCAGCTCAAAGAGCTCAACATCGCTGTATTGGAAAAAGAAGAGAAAGCTGAGAAATAGAGCCTCGAGTTTTCCCGCTTTCATCTAAAAACACCATAATGCTTGCTATTAAAGAATTAAACGTAGACCCCGAAATTGGGACTATACTACTCTGTGATAGTGAGCATTATTTATTTAAGGAGAAATAATATGAGTACTGAAATGAACGATCCGATCATCTTCACCGATGCGGCGGCGTTAAAAGTGAAAAGCCTCATTGATGAAGAAGATGTGGATAACTTAATGCTTCGCGTCTATATTCAAGGCGGCGGTTGCTCTGGATTCCAATACGGTTTCCGCTTTGCAAACGTTGTGGAAGAGGGCGATACCGAGATTGTTAAACAGGGCGTTACCCTGCTCGTCGATCCATTAAGCTTCCAATATTTAGCGGGCGCTGAGATCGATTATGTAAAAGATTTAACCGGTGAGCAATTTGTGATTCGTAACCCGAACGCAACGACAACTTGTGGCTGTGGTAACTCATTTAGCGCCTAGTGTGATCTAAATGGGATCTCAAATTCCCCATCCATTCAAATGCTTAAAAATCGCTCATAATCGGGCGATTTTTTTTATACACACGTGTTTCATCGATAGATTTTTCACTCATTTAACGCTAAGATAATCAGTTAGGTAAATTAGATACTATTCCTACGTTCATTCGTAATTTTTTAACGCTTATCACAACCAAACAAGGGGCGCGCATGTCGTTTGTCTTAATTCTTTTAGTCGGTATCGTCATTTTTGTCAGCTCTGGAATCAAAATGGTTCCCCAAGGGCAAGAGTATACAGTTGAGCGCTTTGGGCGCTATAAACAGACCCTCACACCGGGCATCTCATTTATCGTGCCTTTCTTCGAGCGCATCGGTAAAAAAATCAACATGATGGAACAGGTGATGGACGTTCCCTCACAAGAGGTGATCACCAAAGATAACGCCATGGTGCGTGTGGACGGTGTGGTCTTCTTCCAGATTAACGATGCAGCGCGCGCAGCTTATGCAGTGACCGATTTAACGCTCTCGGTATTAAATCTCACCATGACCAACATTCGTACCGTAATGGGAGGAATGGATCTGGATGAACTTCTTTCAAAACGGGATGATATCAACGCAAAACTTCTATCGGTAGTGGACCATGCAACCGCGCCTTGGGGCGTTAAAGTGACCCGTATCGAAATTAAAGATATCGCGCCACCCCGTGACCTTGTCGATTCCATGGCAAAACAGATGAAAGCCGAGCGTGAAAAACGTGCGTCCATCCTAGAAGCGCAAGGGATTCGCGAAGCACAGATCCTAAGAGCAGAAGGGGAAAAACAATCGCGCATTTTAGAAGCGGAAGGGGAGAAACAATCGGCAATCCTAGAAGCGGAAGCGCGCGAGCGTTTAGCGGAAGCGGAAGCAAAAGCAACCTATGTCGTCTCTCAAGCGATTCGCGAAGGGGATGTGCAGGCGATCAACTACTTCGTTGCGCAAAAATACATTGAAGCATTTGGCAACATCGCTGAGAGCAAAAACGATAAGATTATTATGATGCCGATGGAAGCCTCTGGCATGGTCGGCTCACTTGCAGGCATGGCAGAATTGCTTAAAAATAGCGGTCAATCCCAATCAAAATAATCACGCCGTAATCCATTCATCTGAGCGCTCGATGGCTCGTCTTTGAATAATCGGGCGCTCAAATCTCTCTTTTTACCTCGTCATCGGATAAGGATCTCCATGGAACTCTTTAAACTTGCAGCAGATTATGTCAATTGGTTTATTCTCGGCATTTTTTTAGTGAGCGCTGAGCTGTTAATTCCGGGCGTTTACGTCATCTGGTTTGGCGTTGCGGCGCTTGTGATGGGTGCGATCACCTTTCTCATTCCCATGGGGCTTGCTTGGCAGATCGCACTGTTTGGCATTTTGTCGCTCATCTCAACAATGATCGGCGTAAAAGTCTACCGTAAAGAGGGACAAGTGGTAAAATCAGGGGTACTCAATACGGTTCGCGGCTCTGAATATATTGGGCTGCGCTTTAAGACCGAAACCCCGATTCTGAACGGCATTGGCCGCCTCAATATCGGCGATAGCAACTGGACCATTATGGGCGATGATTGCGAAATCGGCACAGAGATTGAGATCACCGGCGTTGACCTAAACGCACTCCGTTTTAAAATTATTACCTCCGATACCGATGGCACAGATTGATTCAAACACCACCCTCAACCAATTTATGAAGACCCAAATCCCGGTACTAATCGGCGTTTGGGTTCTTTTTTTAATGGCGATCACCTTTTTGGGAAGCCGCTCGCTCCTGCAAAGCCCGATTCAGCCACTCTATTTAGTGAGCCTACTGATTCTGCCCTCACTTCTTTTTTTAGGATTTACCCTCTTTGGCGGGGTATCCCTGCTCGCGAAACTCTTTACCAATATCGCAACGATTTTGTGGAACCGTCGCCAAAAAAAGGTGGCTGAAACCACCTCTTCTCAAAACGAAATGCTCTATCAAGGCGGAGCGCTCATCGATCAGCATCGTCATTTCCGGTACTTTTTTAGTTTTATCGCCCATCTCTCTTGGAGCGTCATTTTTACCGCAACGCTCTTAAGTTTTGCGCTTCAATTTTCACTCAAAGCCTACCCTTTTGTCTTAAGTAGCACCCTATTTCCCACCGATGCGCCGCTCTATCATTCCCTTTTAATCGGCATCGACACCCTGCCCGCGCTAATCGGTAAACCTTTTGGCGCTCTGCCCATCACCGAAATGCTTATTTCTGAAAGCCTTAATCAAACCATGCCGGCAGAGCTCACCGCCTTTTGGGCTCGCTGGGTGCTGAAAATTATTGCCGTATACGGCATTTTACCGCGCGCATTTTTTGCGATCTATCATTACATTCGCTTTAAACGCGCCTTAAATTCCGCGCTTCATGAAGAGACACGAATCCGGGCACAAGCGCCGATCTCCCATACTAAAACGCTCGAAAAAGCGCCGGCCAAACCGGTAGTGAGCCGAGATGAGAAGAAGACTCGGGAGCTGCGCAAAGGGAGCGGATATGCCGCGATTGCCCTTGATATGGATGAGGCGTGGACGATCGATCCCCGCATTCAATATCTCAATACGCTGGAAACCTTTAAAGCCTTTGAAGAGCGCATCCAAACCGCGCCCCTTGAAACGCTCGATCTCTTTATTGATGCCTCGCACACTCCCGATCGGGGCATTTTACGGCGCATTACTCGCCTGTTAAATCATACCAAAACGGCCAATCTCTACTGCATTTGCCAAAATCCTGATGAGAGCCGCTTTGCGGAATGGCACCAAAAACTCACGGCCCTTTTAGGCGATCGCGAACTCCTCTATAATGATCTAGCGACATTTAATCCGAAGGAGAATTCATGAAATCGATGCGGTTAGCCATTGTCGGCCATACCAACACCGGCAAAACCTCACTCATTCGTAACCTTGCGCGAGAACGAAACTTTGGCGAGGTGCGCGATGAAGCGTCCACCACGATCGATGTAAGCTCGGTATCACTCAGCCACGAGGCGCTCTCCTTTGAATATATCGACACGCCCGGCCTTGAAGATGCTATGGGGATTTTGGAGATTTTAGATGACTCCAAACCGCTCCAATCAAAACGCGATGAACTCGCACGTTTGGAAGCCTTTATTGAAAATC
>Ga0079226_10004252_pt1 | contig 10939 bp, 13 predicted proteins | sample Poulit2014_FD_76345 | JGI IMG/M metagenome (GOLD analysis project Ga0079226, IMG submission 76345) | Agricultural soil microbial communities from Georgia to study Nitrogen management - Poultry litter 2014 | ecosystem: Environmental > Terrestrial > Soil > Agricultural land | place: USA: Georgia...
CCTTTGTTTGCTGGGATACTAGAATGGGTTATTTTAAGAAAATTACCACCAAAAAAGTGGTTTATTGCTACATTCTTTTCGATTATAGGAAGTCTGCTGTTATTTTTAAACAAAGAATTACTTATCCTTAATACAACAGGAATAATTGTAGGTCTAGGAGCAGGATTTTTATTTGCTAGTTATACGTTTATGAACAAAAAGATTTTAGAAAACGTAGGTGCTATCCAAATGGTTGCCGTTGTGTTTTCGATCAGTGCTTTAATTTTATCACCTTTCTTTTTTGCATTTAACAAAGAAGGTTTACTAACAACAGAAGGAATTTTAGCGATTTTATATATCGGTATTTTTACTGCCAGTATTGCATACGTCTTATTTTCAATAGGTTTAAAGAAAATATCGGCATCATCAGCAACGACATTATCTCTTGCTGAACCTTTAACAGCTGCATTACTAGGAGTTTTTATTGTAGGCGAAGATTTAAATATGACTGCATGGATAGGTATTTCATTCTTGCTGGGTGGTATTTTAATAATAACATTAGGCCGTAAACGAATAAAAAGTTAAATTACTCAAGGCGTCTAATGAGTGACTTATTTTAGACCGCTATAGTTTAAAAAAATATTTTTTTGTTCGTATAATAGATATCGTCTGGAGTGATTGAATGAAAAACATGGGCCTATTAATCATACATATTATAATTTTATATATATTTAGTCTTGTGGGCACATGGATAAAAGACTTATTTAATTTATCAGTGCCAGGAAGTGTAGTTGGTCTATTATTATTATTCATCTTATTGATGACAAATGTAATTAAGTTAGAATGGATTGAAGATGGGGCTCAATTTTTAATCAGTAATTTAGTTTTCTTTTTTATTCCAGCGACTGTTGGCGTGATGAATTATTTTGATTTATTTAAAGGAAAGGGTATTCTACTCATCTTAGTTGTATTGATAAGTACAATATTAGTTATGGGGATCTCAGGATTAGTGAGTCAGTATCTCGTAAAGAACAAAGCAGGTGCTGATAAATGACATTTTTATTAGCAAGCTTCTTTATACTTTTGACAATTGTTGTTTTTATATTTGCAAAGTGGCTATATAAAAGAGTTTATACACCATTATTGCTCCCATTAACTGTAGCAACGATCATCATTATTCTTTTTTTATCACTATTTAAGATTGACTTTGATACATATATGATTGGTGGCGAATGGATTAATCAATTGTTAGGCCCTGCTGTAGTGGCTTTAGCTTATCCACTTTATCAACAAAGAGAAAGGCTAAAACGCTTACTATTTCCCTTAGTTATTGGTACTTTTATCGGTTCAATTGTTGGTATTGCCTCTGGATTACTTTTGACAAAGTGGTTAGGATTTAGCGAAGAGATTATTTACGCTGTCGCGCCAAAATCTGTTACTACTCCTGTAGCAATGGAGATTACAGAAGGTTTAGGTGGGATTGTTTCTTTGGCAGCAGTTTTTGTCATGGTCGCTGGGATTGGTGGCGTCATGATGAGTAAGTATATTTATCAGATTTTTGGTCTAGACACTCATATTGGCCGTGGGGTTGGTATGGGTACAGCTTCTCATGGGATTGGAACTTCTAAAGCTTTGGAAAGTGGAGAGTTAGAAGGTTCACTTAGTTCTATCGCAATGATTTTAAGTGCTGTATTTGTGTCATTTTTAATGCCATTTATGATTGCTTTATTATAATAGAAACCAAGTAGACTGAAGCGGAAGATGACCGACGCCTGCGGGAAAAGCAACAGTCGAAAATTAGTTGAGACGTTGCCCGCGGCAAGCGTGTCATCTGCAGAGAAAGTCAACGAGTGCATTACACACACTTTAATATAATATCATTCAAAATTATAGATATTTGGAAAAATTGTGGAAAGTAGAGCGCTGTTTTCCACCGCAAATCAAATAAGCTCGCTTTCCGGGGCGCTGTGAAGAATTGAAGTTCATTCTTCATTAGCAATGAACCTCATAGGCTGGCCTATGGGGTCTCACCTGGCTCTTTTCTCCCGCAGGCGTTTCGCATATTTGATTTGCTAAGATGAACTTTAATGGTATTGATTAATTAATCTTATTTGATAAAAAATCAAAAAAATCTGCTCAAGAATTAAATTCTTAAGCAGATTTTTTAATGACGTTTTTGTAACCAAAGTACACCTGACTTTGTAATTCGTGGTAATAAACCAGTAAGTGGTTGCGAAAACATATTAGCAAAACCATCTGATTTACCAAGTGATCCAAGTGTTCCTCTAAGTTTAATTTCTTTTGGCTTACGTGGTTCTATATTACGCACAACATCACTCAGAATAATTGCTAACTGTTCACCCTGTTGGCCAGCTAATTGAGCACTAGGTGAGTATTCTGAAGAAGCATTATCACCAATAACATAGATGTTTTTGTGCGTGTTTGTTTGGTAAAAGTCATTAACAACGACTTTATTGTATTTGTCCGTTTCAAAAGGTGATTCGCGAACTAATTTATGTGGCTGAACCCCTGCAGTCCAAATTGTGACATCATTCACATAACAAATGCCGTTATTACAGACGCCATCCTTTTCAACATACTCCACATTAGCATGATGTAAAACTTCGACATCATTTTTTACAAACCAATCAGAAACATGTGCTTGAATTTTAGGATCAAAAGCTTTTAAAACTGATCCGCCACGATCCAGTAAGCGGATATTTAAATCAGGACGACTTTCTCTAATTTCTGAAGCTGCTTCGATACCGCTTAATCCAGCACCAACAATCGAAATTTTACCGTATGGTTTCGCGTTACCAACTGCTAAACCTGCATAGCGAGCTTTAGAAAAAGCTTGAAGACTTTCTGTGAATTCTTCTGCACCTTCAATACCATGATGTGTATCTTCACAGCCGACAGAAATAACTAAATAATCATACGAGACAACTTTACTACTATCCTGAAAAGTTATACGTTCATTTTCAAGATCAATTCCTTTTACGGTGCCGAATTCATAAATAACTTGGTCATGAACTGGAAAATTTGTTCGTACATTTACTTCTGCTTCAGTCCCTGCAACAATTGTATGGAATTCTGTTTTGTAAGAATGATATGGATTTTTATCAATGACAATGATTTGTAAATCGTCAGGCAATGCGGTACTAAGTAAACCTGTAAGTACCTTTATACCACCATAACCGCCACCTAAAATAACTAGATTTCTCATATTATAACCTCCGTCTTGAAGACATGATGTGGTTTAAAAAATAAAACAACATATAACTATCCTCTCTTTAGATTACCAAAAAGGATAAAAAAATACTAATATTTACCGCTATGAAAGCTTAATTATTCCATTCATAAACCTTCTTATCATTAGGTAATTTTAACGCAAATATTCCTATTAAAGGTAAGAAAGATGCCAAAATCATAGTTAGAGATAGTCCAATATAATCAATTAATACACCAAGTGCTACAGCACCAATTGCACCTAATCCGAAACTAAGGCCAACAATTAATCCAGACATCGTCCCGATTTTACCAGGCACAAGTTCTTGTGCATAAACAACTGTGACAGAAAAACTAAGCATTAAGAGTATTCCAATAGAACCAAGCATAATTAATGCAATTATTTCATTAACAAAAGGGAGTGCGATAGCTAAAGGTGCAGGTCCGATTAATGAAATAAAAATAATCGCTTTTTTTCCAAATCTGTCTGCAAGTGGTCCGCCAAGGAATGTTCCTACTGCACCAGAAATTAAAAAGGTGAAAATGAAAATTTGTGCGCGAGAAATTGAAATACCATAAGTATCTATCGCATAAAAGGCATAGAAATTACCTATTGTTCCTTGATACCATGAACGAGCGAAAACTAGAAATATTAACAAGAATAAAGCATGCTTAATTGCTTTAGACACATGTTGGTTGTGTTTTTTTGGAGGCGCAGGCTTTTTTTGTTGCTTTGTAATGATTAGTTCGTTTTGATACCATTTTGCAATGTAAATTAAGAATATGACAGCTAAACCAGCAACTAGGGTAAACCATATTGCTCCGAATTGTCCAAGTGGCACAAGGACTAGAGCTGTAATTAAAGGCGCTAATGCTTGTCCAGTATTACCACCCACTTGGAAAATAGATTGAGCAAGTCCACGCCTGTCTCCGGCCGCTAGGTAAGCAACACGGGAACCTTCAGGATGAAAAGTAGCCGATCCCAACCCAATAAATACAACGCTTAAAAGAATTGTCCAGAAATTGGGAGCAAAAGCAAGTGCCAGCATACCAAACATGCTGCTTGTTAGACCAATGGGTAGAGCAAAAGGCGTTGGTTTTTTATCAGTATAAGTTCCAATAATAGGTTGCATAACTGATGCAATCATATTTAAAGTAAATGCAATAAATCCTAATTGAGTAAAAGAAAGGCTAAGTGACTTTTCTAAAATCGGAAACATTGCTGGGATGACCGCTTGGAGAGAGTCATTTAATAAATGTGATGCACTGATAATAAAAAGTATTGGGTAAATCGTTTTATTATTTTTCATCATTAAACGGCGAAAAGCCACTACCTCCCTTAGTTATCAAATAGCTTAGAAACTAATTGATATGAATGGATACGTGAATCAATATCAAATATTTGCGAGTTAATGATTAGTTCATCGGCTCCTGTTATTTCAATAAGTTTATCCACTTTTTCTTTTACAACTTTTTGATCACCTATAATTGTTGTCAGTGATTGAGAGCTTTCTTCAAGCATTAATGATTCTTTTGGCGTGATAATAGCCTTTAAATCCATAACAGGTGGTTGTAATTTAGTAGGTTCATTACGACGTAAGTGAACAACTTGCTGTTGTTGTGATGTTGCAATAAACTCTGCTTCTTCTTGAGTATCTGCAGTAACGATATTAATTCCTAACATAACATGCGGTTTGTCTAGTGCCTCAGAAGGTTTAAAGTTATCGCGATATATTCTGATAGCTTCCATCATAAATTGTGGTGCAAAGTGACTTGCAAATGAAAATGGAAGACCTTTTTCAGCAGCTAATCGAGCACTATAATCACTAGAACCAAGTAACCAAAGGGGTACATGTAAGCCACGGCCAGGCACAGATTCGACATGTCCTTTTGGTTCATCTGAGAAGTAATTTTCTAATTCTAAGACTTGTTTTGGAAAGTCTTCCACATGCTGATTCAACGTACGTCTTAATGCAAAAGCTGTTGCTTGATCTGTACCAGGCGCGCGTCCAAGCCCAAGGTCAATTCTATTTGGGAAAAGTGATTCAAGCGTCCCAAATTGTTCAGCAATAACAAGTGAAGAATGATTAGGCAGCATGACTCCCCCTGCACCGACACGGATTGAGTTGGTATGTTGTGCGATATGACTAATTAATAGTGATGTAGCAGAACTTGCAATACCCGGCATATTATGATGTTCAGCTAACCAATAACGGTTAAAACCAAATTTTTCAACTGCTTGTGCAAGCTTAACGCTGTTTTTAAATGAATCTTGTGGTTCTTCTCCTTCAAGTACAGGAGCTAAATCAAGTATAGATAAAGGTATATTTTTATAAGTTTTTGTTTTTTCATGATACATAATAAAACATCTCCTCTAATAAGTTAGTTTGTAGTATAAATAATACGGTGTATAAAGGTAAAGGTCTAACTATACGTGTTATTTTTAGATGAAAGCGAATAACTTTTAAAATAATCATTAATATGAGCTTTCGTGATTAACAATCTTGCTTATATGTGTTAAGTTTAGGAGAGGTTTAAATTACGGACAAAATGAGGGAGAACTCAATGAAACAGTCAATTTATGATTTAACATTTGATAAGTTAGCAGAATACCTAGTGGAAAATGGAGAAAAGAAGTTCCGTGCTAAGCAAGTATGGGATTGGTTGTATAAAAAAAGAATAAATGAATTTTCCGAAATGAAAAATTTAAATCAATCAACAATTGATTTATTAACAGAGCATTTTATCATTGAAACAATGGAAGTTCAGTTAAAACAAGAGTCAGAAGATGGAACAATTAAATATCTGTTTAAATTGCAAGATGGTAATTTAATCGAGACGGTTTTAATGCGCCACCATTATGGCTTATCTGTATGTGTTACTACACAAGTCGGTTGTAATATTGGTTGTACATTCTGTGCGAGTGGTTTGCTTACTAAGAGTCGAGACTTAACGAGTGGAGAGATTGTTGAACAAATTATGAAAGTTCAAAAACACTTGGACTCAAGAGAAAAAGAAGAACGTGTGAGTCATATTGTTGTTATGGGAATCGGTGAACCATTTGATAACTATGATAACTTAATTGCCTTTTTACGTATTGTTAACGATCAAGAAGGACTATCAATTGGTGCACGTCATATAACTGTTTCAACAAGCGGTCTTGCTCATAAGATTTATGAGTTTGCTGATTTAGATTTACAAATTAACTTAGCGGTCTCTCTGCACGCTCCAAACGATGAACTAAGAACGCAAGTGATGAAAATAAACCGCGCTTTCCCAATCGACAAGTTAATGAAATCAATCGATTATTACTTAAACCAAAAGAATCGTCGTATTACGTTTGAGTATATTTTATTAAAAGATGTGAATGATCATCCTAAAGAAGCACATGAATTAGCGAAGTTGCTACACAGTTTCCGTCATCTCGCTTATGTGAACTTAATTCCTTACAACCCTGTTGATGAACATAACCAATATCAACGAAGTGATATGGCTGATATTAAAGTGTTCCATGAAATTTTAAATAGTAAAGGAATCAATAATGGAGTAAGACTAGAACAAGGAGTAGATATTGACGCAGCATGTGGTCAATTACGTAGTAAACAAATGAAAAAAGAAGCATAAAATATAAAATGAGTGTTTAGGTATTTTAATATATCTAAACACTCATTTTTTTGTGTCTTCATTAGGCAGAATGACATCTTTTAATTCGTCTGATACTGTTTTTTCGCTCATTGGGATACCGGCACGATATGCAGCTCTTAAAACAAGATGACCTGAGACGGGAGCAGTGATAAATACAAAAGCAATCCCTAGAATGAGTCTGACGCTAAGGTATGATTGAGCGAATAATAAATAGAAGAAAGTACCAAATAAAGTAATTAAAACAGCTAAAGTTGTCGTTTTTGTTGCAGCATGTGCACGCGAATATATATCAGGAAATCGGATGATTCCAATTGCGCTTGTGACACTTATAATTGCACCGAACAGAATAATTAAGGCTCCAATTAGTTCAAAGATCTCTTTTGCGCTCAATAATCACACCTCTTTCTAAAAACCTAGAATAAGCAATAGTACTGATAAATGCTAAAATGCCTAATACTAAAATGACGTCAAAAAAAATAAATGTATCATATATTAGAGCTAAGATAGCAATAGCAGAAATGAGGTTAACTCCTATAACGTCCATAGCAATGACTCGGTCTGGAAAGCTAGGGCCAATAATGACACGAACGAAAGTAATTGCAATCGAAATTCCAAATAAAATAAGCGAAGTAAATAAAATTGTAGGAACCATTAACGTGTCACCTCCATAATTGCTTTTTCAAACTTTTTAAGTGATGTTTCTAAATCGGCTTGATATCTGTTTATATCCATAGCGTGAATATAAAAGACATCACCGTCTGGATTAATTTCCATTACAACCGAACCGGGTGTTAATGTTAAAAGTAGGGCGAGGATTGTAACTTCCCATTCTCCTTCTAAAACTGTTTTATAAGTAAAGATGCCAGGCTCAATATTTATTTCAGGACTTAAAATATGCTTAATAACAACGACACTTGATTGTAAAATTTCTGAGATAAATAAAAAAAGTAACTTAATAATCGAATAAGCGCCAATTAAGTAGAACTGACCACCAAAAAAACGCCGCATGAGAAATACGATAAAAAGGCCAACAATAAACCCTTGTCCAAAGGTCGTAAAGTAGAAACTATTTTGGTCTTTTAAGAACACCCAAAGTAGAGCAATAAATAAGTTTAATAAAAATTGACCAGCCATACATCAATACCTCCTTTTTAATTATTATCTAAAACAGCATCAATATAAATTTGCGGTTCCATGAGAACATTAGCAGCGTCTGTCACATAAGGAGCGATGAATTCAGGCGCAAATCCTAGCGCAAAAGTTAAGACAATAAGTAACCCACTAGGAATAATTAATAGAGGTTTCATTGGAATTTGTTCTTCTTCACTGATAATTGTCTCTCCCCAAAAGGTCCCCATAAATATACGCATAAGGGAATACAGCACAGCCATACTCGATAAGAAGACAAAAGTAAGTAAAACATAAGTACCCGCTTCAAGTGCACCTTGTCCAATAAGCACTTTTCCTAGAAAACCACTTAAAGGTGGTATCCCTGTGAGTGATATAACGGTAATAAAAAAGAACCAACCAAGTGCAGGATAGTTACGAATTAACCCACTCATCGCATCAACACGAGAAGTTTTAGTTAAATAAATAATGGTTCCTGCAAGTAAAAAGAGTAAGGCTTTTACAATCATATCATGAAGTAAATAATAGATACCGCCTGTTATACTTTCCAAGTTAAAGATTGCGAGTCCTGCTAAAATAAATCCAACAGCTATAACAACATTATAAGTGACGACTTGCTTAACATCTCTAAAGGCAACAGCGCCAATGCTTCCGCCTATAATTGTTAAAATAGCCATGACAGCAATAACTGAATGAGTAATTTGTGGTTCGTGATAAAAAATAAGTGTAAACATACGATATAAAGCATAAATTCCGACTTTAGTAAGTAATGCGCCAAATAAAGCAGCAATAGCTACAGGTGGTACGCTATAAGAGCCTGGTAGCCATTGATAAAGTAAGAGACCACTTTTTAAGCTAAAAACAAGTAAGAATATGAGACTGATTACAGTCAAAATCGGTGTTTGTCCAACTTCTGCGACTCTTTCAGAAATATGTGCCATATTTAATGTTCCAATTGAACCATATAAATAGGCGATTCCTATTAAAAATAATGATGAAGCGAAAACATTAATCGCTACATACTTAATGGATTCTTGTAATTGAGTCCGATTACCACCTAAAGTAATCAAAGCATATGAAGCAAGGAGCATCACTTCGAATGTAACAAAAAGGTTAAATAAATCTCCTGTTAAAAAAGATCCATTCACTCCAGCGATTAAAAAGTTTACAAAAGCATAAAAATAAAGTTGTTCGCGTTTCTCACCAATTGTTTGAAAAGCAAAAATGATAATGATTGAACTAATTAAACTTGTTGTTAAAACAAGTAGAGTAGCGAATGAATCTGCCACAAAGGAAATCCCAAAGGGTGCTTCCCAACCACCAAAGTCGATTGTAATAATACCTTCAGCTTGAATGGTAATTAATAAAATGATGCTAATAATTAAAATAGCAATCATACTTATAAAGGTGAGTGCTCTTTGTAAAAAGATGTTTTTTGGGAAAAAGACTAAGATAACGCCTATTAATAAAGGGATGACCATTGGTAAAACGACTAGGTTATTCATGATCAGCACCACGCATCTCATCTAAGTTATCAGTTTTAGTAAATTTATAAGCTTGGTAAGCGAGCACTAAGAAAAATGCTGTCACGGCAAAACTAATCACGATGGAAGTAAGGATAAGGGCCTGGGGTAAAGCATCGACATATGTTGTTTCTTTTTGATTTACTATCGGTACGCTATCACCTTTAAAACCACCCATCGCCATAATTAACAAATGGACAGCATGAGTTAAAACAGCGGTGCCGATGATAACTCGGATTAAATTTTTAGATAATAATAAATAAACGGCTACTGTAACAAGAACGCCTGCTACAATAATAATCAACGTCTCCATTTGTTACACATCCTCACTTATGCTTAAAATAATTGTGACCACAACACCAACAACTGCCAGTGCAACACCGAGTTCAAAAAAGGTAACTGTCGAAACTTCTACTCCGCCAATAAACGGCAAATTTATTGTAGCGTAAGTTTGCGTTAAGAACGGTTCTCCAAAAATAAGCGAGCCAAGTCCAGTTAATAAAACGATTAATGCTCCTGTGGCAGAAACGAGTTTAAAATCTAAAGGAATACTGTATTTAATTGTTTCAATATCATATGTTAATAATAAGAGAACAATAGCTGAAGCTAAAACAAGACCACCTATAAATCCACCACCTGGCGCGTCGTGGCCAGAGAAAAATAAGTATATGGCAAGTGTCAAAATAATAAATACGACAAGTTTAGTAATCGTTTGTAAGATCAAATCATTTATCTTCAAACTTATGCGCCTCCCTCTTTTGATGGCCTTTGATTAAGGTAAAGACGCCAATACCAGCAATGAATAATACAATAACTTCAAGCATCGTATCAAAAGCTCTGAAGTCGCCTAAAATCGTATTAACGATATTTGAAGCGCCTGTTTTTTCTTCTGAGGTTTCAAAGTAGTCAGAAATAGATGAAAACAATCTCCCACTTTTAACTGAAAGTGCGACAAGTGTAAAGACAAGACCAACACTAACAGCAATAATTAATTTCTGTCTACTTTCATACCGAGGTGTGTTTCTAGACTCCCATCTAGGTAAAAAGTATAAAACAAGTAAGAAGAGAGCAGTTGTAACTGTCTCGATGACAACTTGTGTGAGTGCTAAGTCAGGTGCGCGGAATAATACAAAAAAGAGTGCGATTGTAAAACCAATATAACCATTTATCACAATAGCAGTTAAACGTGTGCTTGTAGCAATCATCGTAATACCAGCAATGATAATTGTAATCGCAAGAATCCACTCAAAAAGTCCAATAGGTGTATCGTCTTGCATGCTAAATGAAAAGGCATTAAGTTTGAATAAAAAGAACCCAATTAATAGAACAAACGTGACGAATATATATTGGAAGTAATTACGTAAATAGCCAGTCATGTATTTAGTAGTAATCGTTTTAGCTAAACGATCAAAGAATACAAGTGAATTATTGTAAAG
>Ga0079226_10004254_pt1 | contig 10936 bp, 10 predicted proteins | sample Poulit2014_FD_76345 | JGI IMG/M metagenome (GOLD analysis project Ga0079226, IMG submission 76345) | Agricultural soil microbial communities from Georgia to study Nitrogen management - Poultry litter 2014 | ecosystem: Environmental > Terrestrial > Soil > Agricultural land | place: USA: Georgia...
CCATATCATTCATGAATAATTCAGGATAAATAGATATCAGCGGTCAAACTGTATAGCTACACGGTTTGTAGTGGGTCAAGTCTCGATTTTTACACAAACATAGGGACATTACCCCTTGCAGTGCGCAGGTATTGAAAAAAATAAATGAATAGGCTTGTAATAAAATACAAGTTCAGCGTTAAAAATCATCCTGAATAATAAGAATATGCAGCTGAATTCATCGGGCGGAAAAAATGTTGTGAAGCACGTGATATATACAACAGAATTATATGGATTAAAAGACGTATATTTTTCGCAGCTATTACTTTTAAAAAAGAAAGCTTATCATCATCTAAAGCGTTAAATAACAATAGGATGATTAATAGTTCCATATCATTCACGAATAATCCAGGCCATAACTCTGTACGATTAACGATTGTTTATTATGATATCCAAAAAAGAATTTGCCCGAAAAGATCGGCTGATTAAAGGTATAAGTGCTAACGGTGACATCAAAATTGCTGTTGTCAAAACGACGGATGTGGTCAAGGCAGCCCGTGAAAAGCACAACCTTTCGCTGCTTAATACGGTATTGCTGGGCCGCGCGCTGACCGCAACCATGCTGATGGCCTCCGAGCTTAAGGGCGAGGAGCGCATCCAGATGCGGGTCGAGGGAAAAGGTCCGGTCGAACTGCTCGTGGCGGAGGCGAACCGCGTTGGAGAAATCCGCGGCTATGTGCAGCATCCCGAAGCAGAGCTTGATTACACAGACGATCAAACGAGTTTAGGCGACGGGTTCGGCGTGGGAGTACTGTCCATCCGAAAGACGTTGTACAATGAGGCCGAACCGCGCACAAGCAGTATTGAACTTGTCCGGGGTAACATTACCGATGACATTGCGTACTATATGGTACAGTCCGAGCAGGTGCCGTCGGCCGTATTGCTTGATGTGGGTCTTGACAGGCAGGGTAGCATTACCGAAGCGGGCGGCGTACTCGTTCAGCGGATGCCCGGCGCGCCCGAAGGCCGTATAGAATCAATGCAGCAAAAACTGCTGGAGTTCAACCCGATTAGTGAATGGTTGGCGGGCGGCAGCTATATCGACGATATTATGAACAGGGCAATGGAGCCGGGGGGTGTCAAAGAGCTGGATCGTCAGCCGGTGGATTTCTTTTGCCGCTGCACCCGCAAACGGTTTGTCAATGCCCTGGCGATGCTTGGTCCCGACGACCTGGAAGAAATAAGCGACGAGGGACAGGAGCTGGTTTGCCATTTCTGTAACGAACAGTACCGGGTATCCAGAGGTGAAATTGAGGAACTATTGATGCAGACAAAGGCCAAAATGAACTGATCATCCTATGGCAGATCGCAAACACGTAGTCATCGTTGGTGGAGGCTTCGCCGGCATTTCAGTCGCTAAAAAATTAAAAAAAGCGGAGGTCGATCTTACGATTGTCGACTCCAACAACCACCATCTTTTTCAACCGTTGCTGTACCAGGTTGCCACGGCCGCTCTTTCGCCGGGCGACATTGCCACGCCCATCCGCGCTATTTTGGGGCAGCGCAAAGGATTGCGGGTCCTGCTGGGAAAGGTAACTGATATCCGCCGCGACCAACGGCTTATTGAGCTTAAAAACGGGCGCAGGATCGGGTTCGATTACCTGGTGCTGGCTCCCGGCGCCCGGTACAATTATTTTGGAAATGACGACTGGCCCAAACACGCTCCCGGGTTAAAATCCATCGGAGACGCCCTGCAGGTTCGTGAGCGTATCTTATTGTCGCTCGAAGAGGCGGAACAGCTGGAAGATCCTAAACTGCGGGAACCGTATCTGACCTACGTGGTGATCGGCGGCGGACCGACGGGGGTGGAGATGGCAGGGGCGATTGCCGAAATTGCCAAGCGGAACATGATGCGCGACTATTCCACCTTCAGCAAAAACGAAACGCGCATCTTTCTGGTGGAAGCCGCCCCGCGTATTCTTAACGGGTATCCCGAATCGCTGGCTGAAAAAGCGCGTGAGACTTTGGAGGAGATGGGGGTTAGGGTGCTGCTCGATACGCCGGTTACGAATATCGGCAGGGGAGAGGTTTCTTTTTCGGAAGGCACCATCCAAACGCCCAATATCATCTGGGCGGCCGGTGTCGCGGCTTCCCCGTTGCTCACCTCGTTAAGAGCGGAACAGGATCGGACCGGACGGGTGATCGTGGGCGAGGACCTTTCACTGCCTGGCGACGATCATATTTTTGTGATCGGCGATGCCGCCCATAAAGAAGATGCCGCTGGGAATCCGCTGCCCGCACTTGCGCCGGTGGCGATGCAGCAGGGCGATTTTGTGGGAAAACTCATACGAAAGGAGCTCGCTGATCCCGAGAGAGAGCGAAAGGCCTTTTCGTTTACCGATAAGGGTACGATGGCCACTGTGGGACGCGCAAAAGCTGTTGCGGATATCCGCGGGTTCAAATTCAGCGGATTTTTTGCCTGGACCCTCTGGTCGGTCGTGCACATTTTCTTCCTGATCGGCTTTCGCAACCGTTTCCGCGTATTTGTGGAGTGGATGTGGCATTATCTCACTTTCAACCGCGGGGTGCGCCTTATTACGGACCGCAAAAGTGATAAAGAAGAAAAAACGACCAACCTGTATGGTTCGTAACCGTCCCCTTACGGATTATGTAGCAAGCAATAGAGCAACTAAAACCTCAAAAACGGGCTCTAAGAACTCAAGTTGAAGAGTTTGCGCATTAAATAATTAAACCACGCGGGAGGCCTGGCTGCGCCATTCAAATTATGTTGCGAAAGAAGAGCCGCACCCGCAGGTTTCAGTGGCGTTGGGATTGTCGAAGGTAAAGCCGCGCGCATCCAGTCCATCCGGATAGTCTACGGATATGCCTTTAAGGTACATCATATGACGGGAGTCAACGATGACTTCAATTCCATGGCTGACAATGATCTCATCCTCGTCGGTTTTATGGTCGAATCCCAGTTTATAACTCAATCCCGAGCATCCGCCGCCTTCCACCGCCACCCGCAGGTACAAGGTATCGTCAAGGCCTTCATTCTCTCTTATGAGGTGGACCTGCCGAGCCGCCCGTTCGGTCAGGACAAGATCAGGCCCCACCGCATCAATCCCGGAGGAATCGATATCCGGCAGCGAAGAAGCGGAAATCTCTGATTGTCCCTCTTCGTCATCGGTGTCGATGAGATCTGCAATTACATCATTTAATTCATCTTCCATAACAGTAGGCATAATTTCCTATTGGAGGTTATTGAGAAACCGCTCTTTTACTCAGCATCGGTTTCGCGATTCAACATCCTCACTTATAGCTATTAAGTTGTGGTTTTGAATTCGCTCTGGCTTTGAACTTAAGCAATATATCTGGTTTTCAAAGGTATTATAAAAAAAGGAGGCCGCCCTGGATTTGTTAGTTTTAATTAATGTTAGCATTAATCCAAAGGCCTCTATTGATATTCATTTTCACATTTCTGTGAATACGTAAAATAATCGATATTCTTCTTGCGGAACAGGTTTAATATGTCGGCACTTACTAAATTCACAAGAGTGTCTGAGGCTTTAGTCCGGGGAATATCCACCAGATGTGCGAACTTTTTAACGGTTATTTCACCGTATTCATTCAGGTACCGGAATAATTTTTGTTCGTTCTTTCCGTACTCAAAAGTTACGCCTTCATCAGCATTCCTTTTTTTTAAGATCTCAATCAATTCTTTACTGGCCAATCGGGTATGATCTTTTTCGCGCATAAAAACAAGCGGGCCTTCTTCCCCATTCACAAACACAGGTTTTTCCGTCACCTCGGGCACTTTTATGACCAGCAGATCTCGATCTCCGAAATGGACAATTTCCATGGAGATCTCCACTTTCGGCTGACAACATTCTTCAGCCGCCTTTTTAAGCAGGTATTCTTCTTCCTGATATCCTTCTACCCCCACCAGCGAACAGTCATCATCTACGCCGATAAGCAGAGTCCCGCCCCTGGTATTAGCAAAGGCGGCAATTTCACGGGCAATTTTATAGGCTGAAGGGATAGTCCGTTTAAATTCGAGGTATACGCCTTCTCCCGTCTGGGCCAGGTTCTTAACATCCCGATAATCCATTGCAGAAAGTGAGGCGCTGCTGTGATTGCTGTGGTACATAGCCGCATTTCATTCATTTCTGGTATAACGAAACTAATGATCAAATATTAAGCTCCAATGAATAAGGACGAATGGCAATGGTTTTCTTTATTAAATCACAATTTCTTCCTTGGGGTTCCGTGTCATAAGCTCATAAAGGACATCCTCGGGATCTTCTCCTTCGAACAACACCCGGTAGACCGCTGAAGTAATAGGCATTTCCACATTGAGCCGCTTACTCCATTCTAATACCGAACGCGCGGTTTTAACACCTTCGGCTACCATATTCATCTGTGAAGTAATGGCCTCCATCTTTTCCCCCCGGCCTATATGATATCCCACAAATCGATTTCGGCTGTGTTCACTGGTACAGGTTACCATCAGATCGCCCATACCCGAAAGCCCCGAAAAGGTGTCTTGCGAAGCGCCCAGCCGCATTCCGAGCCGCTTCATTTCATGCAACCCCCGGGTGATAACGGCAGCTTTGGCATTGTCCCCGAGCTGCGCCCCGTCTATGATACCTGCCGCGATAGCCATGATGTTCTTTACGGCCCCCCCGATCTCCACACCGATGATATCGTAATTTAGATATACCCGGAACATCGGTGTCAGAAAGGTATCCTGAAGGATTCGGGTGGTACTTTTGGAATACGCGCTGGCAACCACGGTTGTCGGTTTGAATTTACTGACTTCTTCTGCGTGACTGGGGCCCGACAATACGCCGATATGATCTTCAATGATGTGGCCTTTCAATACCTCGGCAAGCACCTGCGACATCGTCAGAAAGGTTTTATTCTCGATACCCTTGGCGACGCTGACGATAATTTCGTGTCCTCCAAAAAATGGTTTTATTTTTTCAGCGACCTCGCGCATCACGTGAGAGGGGGTGGCAAAGACAATCATCGCCGGATCATCGAGGCATTCTTCGGGGTCGGTGTAACAGCTTACCGAATCAGGGAGGGTGACATCCGGAATGTAGGCGGGATTTCGATGGTGTTTGTTAATGCCGTAGGCTACCTCGGGTTCGCGAGCCCACAGCCGGACCTTATGCCCCGCCCGCGCCAGGACAACAGATAGCGCCGTACCGAAGCTGCCGGCGCCGATAATTGCTATGTCCTTGCTTTCACTGTTATTCACAGTTCTGTTTTTTATCCTTGTTCAGCCATCCCACGGCAGGCTTAAACGACCGAACCTGGTTTTCGGTACCATCCAGCAGGCGGCGGATGTTGCCGCGGTGTTTTACAATGATTCCGAGGCCTGCCAGTGCGCCAAAAATAAGAATGCTCCCGTCGATGGGCCACCCGAAGGCATACCGAAGCGCCACCAGCATCAGGGGATAGATAAAGGCGGCAATCAGTGAAGCCAGTGAGACATACCGGCTGGTCAGCATCACTATAAGAAACACGCCAAAGGTTATGGCTACCGATACCGGCTCAATACCGCAGAGCATTCCTGCAGCCGTTGCCATTCCCTTGCCGCCTGTAAAGTTGGAATAGAGCGGAAACATATGCCCGATTACCGCGACGATTCCGCAGACGATGCGCAAGAACGGATCCACATCCCAGAAGGAAAAAAGTGAAACTGGTCCCGCGCCGATATGATAGGCCATTTGGCTGATCCAGTACGAACTCACAAAACCTTTAAAAAAATCTATCGCTAAAACGACTACGCCGGGTTGCCATCCCAACAATCGAAATGTATTGGTGGCGCCGGCATTTCCACTGCCGTGATTGCGGATATCAACGCCTTTGACCAGCCGGCCGACCCATATGGATGAGGGTATGGAGCCGACCAGGTAACTCAAAAGTATGACAACACCAAGTGCAAGCATAGGTTTCGGTTAATGAGAAATGGTAATCTCCCGCAATATAAAAGATCAACGTTTATTGTCGAAGATCAAATATCAAAAAGTAGGCGATCGAAGATCTTCTGAATAATTATCCTTATTTAACCTACCAAAAAATAAATGTCAAAAAGTAGTTCGATCCGGCTAAATATGGCGCTCGGCATGGTAGGAGGAGCGAACCAGGGGACCGCTTTCCACATGTTCAAGTCCCAGGCTTTCTCCAATCTCTTTGTATTCGGCAAACTGATCGGGATGTACCCACTCTTCAACCGGCTGGTGCATTTTGGTCGGCTGCATGTACTGGCCGATGGTTAATACATCCACGCTATAGTCCACACAGTCTTGCATCAGTTCGATGACCTGCTCTCGTTCTTCCCCGAAACCGACCATAATACCGGTTTTTGTGCGAAGTCCCTGATCCTTGCAGCGCTGGAGCAGTTCCAGTGAACGCTTGTACTTGGCCTGGGGGCGGATGGTGTGATACAGGTCCGGCACGGTCTCAAGGTTGTGGCTTAGTACATCAGGCGGGGTGTCGATGACGATTTGAAGCGCTTCCCACACCCCGCGGAAATCAGGGATCAGCGACTCAATGGTAACCCCGTCGATAGCTTCGCGGAGTTGACGGTGCGTCTCGGCAAAAATAGGCGCTCCGCCGTCCTGCCGCTCGTCCCGGTTGACAGAGGTTAATACCACGTGCTGAAGGCCCATCTTATGGGCTGCGTCGGTCACGCGGCGGGGCTCGTCCCAGTCGAGATCTTGCGGCGGGCGGCCCGTTTTGACAGCACAAAAGGAACAGGACCGGGTGCATACATCGCCAAGGATCATAAAGGTGGCGGTTCCGTTGCCCCAGCATTCCCCCATATTCGGGCAGCGGGCTTCTGAACAAACCGTATTGAGCGAATGCTTTCGGATCGTTTCTGAAACTTCTTTGAACTTTTTTCCCGACGGCAGCTTTACCCGCAGCCAGTCCGGCCGCCGCTTTGTTTTTTCATTCCGGTCTACAACGTTAAGTTCTTTTATCATGAGCTCAGTCAATAATTAATGGGATGTTGCCTTGACGCCTGGCTGTTTAAGATAAGAAAATCGGTGATCCAGTTCAGGCAGTGTGTTCACGTTGGTTATCTGAATATCAAAAACATCTTCAAAATGGAATAGAAGACGTCCTTTTACCTCTGTTTCGTCCATTTTCCGCCCGAAAATATCGCGAAAGCTGGTTACCGCTTTATCGGAGATCCCGCAGGGGACGATATGGGTGAAGTAGCTCAGGTCCGTGTTTACATTTAGTGCAAAACCGTGCATTGTCACCCAGCGGGAGCATTTGATGCCCATTGCACAGATCTTTTGATTGCCTACCCAAACACCCGTCAGCCCCTCAATACGCCGCGCATTGATGTTGAAGTCGGCGCAGGTGCGGATAACAATTTCTTCCAGAAATCGCAGGTATTTGTGGATATCGGAAAAATGGCGGTCCATATCAAAAATGGGATAGCCCACAATCTGGCCGGGACCGTGATAGGTGATATCGCCGCCGCGGCCGCTTTCAATCAACTCGGCTTCCAGCTCGGCCAATTCAAACGTTCCTTTCAATAGATGGGCTTTGTCGCCGCTTTTGCCCAGGGTATAAATATGCGGGTGTTCCACAAAAAGGAGGGTGTCCCTGCTTTCCCTGCCGGACTGATGACGTTCCCCGCAGGGCTGTTGGCGTTCCCTGTCGAACTGTTGGCGTTTTTGTTTGCGCCTGGCCAGCTTTTCGTCCACCAGCCGCTGTTGAATAGCTGCCTGTAGATTCCACACCGGCCGGTATGGGGCATGACCCAAATCGTAAAATGCTACTTCATGCATAACGCTGACTAAAATATGAACTACAAAAGGTATTGACGCTTATCTATGGGCGGCCGCAAGCATTATGGCAAAAGAAAGTTAATCTGATTATCTGATTTTTCAGGAGCCCAAATGCACACCTTCGCCGTACGCCTCCGCCACCGCTTCCATTACGGCTTCAGACATTGTCGGATGCGGGTGGACGGCACTGATGATTTCATGGCCCGTGGTTTCCAGGTCCCGTGCTACGACGGCCTCGGCAATCAGTTCGGTCACATGCGAACCAATCATGTGGCACCCCAGCCACTCACCGTACTTTTCATCAAAAATAACTTTTACGAATCCTTCTTCGTGACCCAGTCCCGCAGCTTTTCCACTGGCGGAGAAGGGAAACTTGCCGACTTTGATGTCATACCCTTCTTCCTTCGCCTGTTCCTCGGTATACCCGACGGATGCAATTTGCGGCTCGCAGTAGGTACAGCCGGGAATATTGTTATAATTGACAGCCAAAGGCTCTTCCTCTGCCAGTTTCTCGACACAAACAAGGCCTTCGTGCGTGGCTTTATGCGCCAGCCACGGTCCGCCGGCCACATCGCCGATGGCAAAAATATTCTCGACACTGGTCTGATAGTTCTCCCTGTCAATCTGGATGGCTCCATTTTCATATTCGACCCCGGCCTCCTCGAGTCCGATATCTTCCACATTGCCGGTCACGCCTACGGCTGAAAGGACCACGTCCACTTCGATAACCTCTTCTTCCTCACCGGTCTTGATAGTCACTTCTACGCCGTCGCCTTTTTCTTCCACCTGCTCTACCGTGCTGCCGGTTCGGACGTCAATGCCTTTTTTCTTATACATTTTGCCAAGCTCCTTGCCGATGTCTTTATCTTCTACCGGAACCAGGGAATCTTCCAGTTCAACAATCGTAACTTCGGTGCCGATTGTATGGTAGAAATAAGCAAACTCGACACCGATCGCGCCGGCCCCGATCACCACCATTTTTTTCGGCTGTTCTTCGAGCTGCATGGCTTTCTCGGAATCGATAATTAGTTTTCCGTCAATCTCGAGATTTGGAAGCTGGTGGGGGCGGGCGCCCGTAGCAATAATAAAATGTTTAGCTTTTATCTGCTCGAGGGTTTCATCATCCTCGCCGACAACCTTAATCTGTTCGCTGGATTCGAAGACTCCCTTGCCTTCAAATACCTCTATCTTATTGGCTTTCATCAGGAATTGTACCCCTTTGCTCATCTTATTGGCCACATTGCGGCTGCGGTCAATAATTCCGTTAAAGTCGGCCTCATAATCATTTACCGTGATTCCATACTCACCCGCATCTTCGATACTTTCATATACTTCCGCCGATCGCAGGAGCGCCTTTGTAGGTATGCATCCAATATTAAGGCATACGCCGCCCAAATGCCGCTTTTCTACAATCGCTGCCTTAAAACCAAGTTGTGCTGCACGAATAGCGGCCACATATCCACCGGGACCGGAACCAATTACGCAAACGTCAAATTCTTTAGCCATGATGATTTACTTGTTTGTTTATTTAGAGAATGATTGATTGATATATTGCTGATCGCTGCCGACCTAAATAACACCCCATACAATAAGATAATTCGACAGATTCAACAACTCAATCGGTCAATAATTAAGAGGCGCTCTAATTTAAGAATAATACGCGCAAGGTGAAATAAGATCTATCCGGGATTATCCACCAGGAAATTTTGTTGCATGGGCGAAGTCTGCATGGCACAGGGAATCGTACAGCTGGCCGGTTTTATATCTTTTCGTGAATGATCCGGGCTATGCAGATATAAAGGCTGGAACATGTCCGGTTATTTTCCCATACAACACTCTTAACCTGGATTAATCACAAAGAAAGCTGATTATCTTCCAAAACGTTAAAAAAACAACAGGATAGTTCCATATCATTCATAAATAATCCTGGTTAGAAGTCTTCTGATAGTTACCAAAATAATTATTTATTATGCTTAAACGATACCATTTCAACGTTGCTATAATCACTATAGGCCTGGCGTTTGTTGCTTATGGCTGTCTTGATACGAATACAGGAATTGGCGAAGATTCCAATCAGTTTGTCAGCCAGGCAGCTCCGGGCGGTTCAGCCCAGGTATTCCTGAACGACAGCAGCTTTACAAATCTTGAAATTGAGATTGACTATATGCCGGGACATCAGCCTTCGCAGCAGGGGTTGGACAGCCTCAAGAGTTTTCTGCTGGAGCGCCTCAACAAGTCGGAGATTGTCATACAAACGCCATCGGAAGTACAGTCGGGCGGGGGCGGAACGTATTCCGCAGCGGAGATTCGCGTGTTTGAAGAAGAATACAGAGATAATTACACCGACAGCAGGGAAAATACCTTGTATGCATACATGTTGATCGTCGACGGGAGAAGCCAGGAACAGGATAATGTGCTTGGCATTACCTATTATAATACATCCATGGCATTCTTCGGCGAATCATTCAATGAGGCTTCGTCAGGAATCGGAACCCCTTCAAAAGCGATGGTCGAGGGCACGGTTTTCCAGCATGAATTTGGCCATACCCTTGGACTTGTGGGAGCCGGCAGCCCCACTCAATCGGAGCATAAGACGGCTGGAGGCGCTCACTGTACCGTGGAGGGATGTCTAATGGAATCGACGGTGGAAACCACCAACTATTTTTTCAACCTGTTTGGCGGCAGTATTCCTGAACTCGGCGAACAGTGTATCGCCGACCTGCAGGCCAATGGCGGGCAATGAGGGTAACGATGCTTTGAATTCGCGAAAATGCCGAAATTGGACTAAAGAGTGGTTTTAAAAGGCCTCGGTAGAGCCGGAAGTAGATTAGCAGACTAATTTTGTTTGAATTTGTAGAGGTTTTCGGCGCCGACCTTTTCCTCGGCCTGGCTCAGCGCGTAGGCGCTGTCGAAAAGGACAATGGGATTCTCTTCCATATCTTTGGTGATATGGGTGGAATAGCTGCTCTTTAATTTTTCGATGATGTTGTCATCATTGCCCAGCCAGCGTGCCGCATGATAGGAGACGGGGGACATATGGAGATCCGTATTGTATTCTGTCAGCATGCGGTGTTTTACCACTTCAAACTGAAGCGCGCCGACGGTTCCCAGCAGCAGTTCATTGCCCACGCCATTGGGGA
>Ga0079226_10004256_pt1 | contig 10931 bp, 6 predicted proteins | sample Poulit2014_FD_76345 | JGI IMG/M metagenome (GOLD analysis project Ga0079226, IMG submission 76345) | Agricultural soil microbial communities from Georgia to study Nitrogen management - Poultry litter 2014 | ecosystem: Environmental > Terrestrial > Soil > Agricultural land | place: USA: Georgia...
CCCTTCGCTCGCGGCCGCCGGAATATAAAATTAAGCTCTCCAAAGAGTTCATCAGTCAAACACACGAGCTGTTTGGGAATAATACACTGAAGCCGGTTATCGATTCGACCTATGACTGGACCCGGGCCGAAGAAGCCCACCAGCGCATGCAAAAGAACAAAAATACCGGAAAGATTGTGCTCACCGGCATGGGATAAGCCACCGGGCCTGTGCTGGGTCTTTATTCCCTCTACTCTGATCAGTGACCTGCCGGGCGAGGTCGAAATTCAACATGACCCTTTCAAAAATTCCCGAAGAATTTCTGTATCCATACTCTTATCTTGGAGCGAATATTTTATAACTGAAATAACAGGAATCCATGGCGCAACCGACGTTTAAGACCCATGTAGGAATGACAGACATCCTGCCCGGCGAAACAGGAAAATGGCAAGCTGTCGAACGTATAATTCATGAGGAAGCCAAAAAATTTAACTTTGAAGAGATTCGCACACCAATCCTGGAGCAGACCGAGCTGATTGCCCGCGGGGTGGGACAGCTTACCGATATTGTCTCCAAAGAGATGTTTGCCTTCGAGCGCGGCGACGATCAATATGTACTGCGTCCTGAGTGCACAGCGCCAGTGGCCCGGGCTTTTATTGAGCATCACCTGGATCAGCGCGGCGGCACACAGAATCTATACTATATCGGTCCCATGTTTCGCGCCGAGAAACCTCAAAAAGGGCGCCAGCGGCAGTTTCATCAATTCGGAGCAGAAATTATCGGTGCTGATGATCCGGCCGCAGATGTCGACATCATTGCTTTTATGATGTCCATTTACGACCGGGTGGGGATCACTAATACAACCCTCCGAATTAATTCTGTCGGTGATCCCGAAAGCCGAAGATCCTATACCAAAGCTCTTAAAGGTTATTTTCGCCCCAACCTGTCAAAATTGAGCGCCATTTCTCAGCAGCGCTTCAAACATAATCCGCTTCGCATCCTGGATTCCAAAGAAGAGGAAGATCAGCGGTTCATTGAAGAGGCCCCGGTGATTATCGACTTTCTGACGGAAGAAACAGCAGGTCATTACGAGCGGGTAAAAACCCTGCTGGCCGATCTGGATATTCCCTTTGAAGAAGATCCGCACCTGGTACGCGGGCTCGATTACTACACGCGGACGGCTTTTGAACTCATCAGTCCCGATTTGGGCGCCCAGGATGCCCTGGGAGGCGGGGGACGTTATGATCTGCTGATACAGGAAATAGGCGGGCGGGCGACCCCGGCCGTGGGTTTCGCTTCCGGCATCGAGCGCCTGTTAATCGCCTGCGAGGAACTGGATATACAACTTGCAGAAGAAGAGATACTGGATGTCTATATCGTATCCCTTGGCGGGAAAGCTCGCTCCTGGGCGCTAAAGCATCTCCCCAGGCTGCGCAGCTCGGGACTCTCGGCCTCTATGGATTACATCGGTCGTTCTATCAAAGCACAGATGAAAGACGCCGACCGGTAGAACGCGCGGCATACGATCATTGTTGGTGAAAACGAACTCAGTGAAGGCAGGTTTACACTTCGCAATATGAAAAAAAGCGATGAACAGCGATACCCCTTCGATGAGATTCTAGAAAAACTCGCTGTGGAAACGGGTGAATAATTACCCGAATAGACTGCAGGAAAAGCTTGCTGTGAAAGCTGGCGAATAATTACTCGAATACATCACAGGCGCAGGATGCACAACGTCCCCGTACCGTATGAAAAAGCTATCATATTATATCATAGGCCTGCTGGTTTTGGCGGTGGTAATCATTGGCTACCACTATTACGCGGCTTCAGAAACTGAAGAGCAGATCGTCCAGCTTATTGAAGAGGAGACAGCCAAAAGTAGCGCTGTTTCGGTAACGTATTCTTCAGTTGAGGTAACTCCCTTTGACGGCGAGGTAAGCATACGGGACCTGACGATCATGCGGGATCATCATATCGACCGTGCCCGGCGATTTACTATAGATCTGAGCTATTTCGATGTGCTGAAGTTCTATTTGGGCGGCACAGAATACGCCCTCAAACACCTGTACTATGCAGAGGCCTTGCTGGTGAAGCCCAGCTTTGTCATTAAATCCAATCTGCAGCAACTATCCTCCGACAGCCTGCATATCTACTTTGAAGGACAGGCATTCGACGGTATCCGCGCGGCAATTACCGACACGAGCTTCAGTGAGCAGCAGTCGATACGCGCAGAAGGATCCGGACTCAGGGTACAGTTCCCGCAAACACTCATCGCCGGTTTAGATGTCGAAGCATTTCAGTACCATGGCTCTGTTGACGCGGGGAATAAGAATTTCTGGAGCCAAGGCCGGCATGAGGTAACCATGGACTCCCTGACATGGACACCCGTTGAAACTTTTCAGCGTAACTATGGCTTTTTCATCAAGGGATTTGGCTATCCGGCAGATGCCATTCCATTTCAGTCGGCGTATTACCAGTCGTCTCCCGCGCCCCAGTCTGATATGCTGCGGGTAGAATCAACACTCAAATCCGAGCTGGCCCAGGTTTCCATTGACGGATTCCTTGACCTTCAACAGCCATTGGGGGCCTCGCGGCTGGAAGAGGCAACAATATCGGCCAGCGAGTTTTCCAATTCCTTTCGGCAGGTTCTGGAAAACATTGAACAACTTCTTTCCATCTCGCTTCCCCGCAACGACAATGGAAATATTTTTATTCCATTAGAGGGAACCCTGTCCGAACCTGACATCGCCCGGTAACGGCAGCCGTATCTAAGCTTCCGCGGGTGCATTTCCTTCCGGCACATCATAAGCCTGTTGCGATTCCCCGCCGTAATCCGGCGCTCGGCTGAGTACATAATACCCGAGGATACCACTGATTATTGATCCTATAAAAATCCCCATTTTAGAAAATTCCAGCAATTCAAAATCGGTAAAAGAAAGATTAGCAATAAACAGCGACATCGTAAAGCCGATGCCTCCCAGTAATGCAACCCCGTAAACCGTTTTCCAGGTCTCTTTGTTATCAGCAAGATCGGTAAAGCCCGCTTTTGTAAGCAGCCAGGTAGATCCAAGAATTCCTAATTGTTTTCCAAAAAATAATCCAAGGGCGATGCCCCACGTCAACGGAGAAGTTAAGGCGTGACCCACGACTTCCATATCAAAGATAACGCCCGCATTCGCAAAAGCGAAAAGCGGCATGATGATAAAATAGACAGCTGTATGCAACTTATGCTCAAGCCGGTGCAGGGGAGATTCTGCATGGTTCACTGTGTCGTTCATATGATGCAACGCCTGTTCCTTGCTGACCGGGAGATTCTCATCCTGAGCCTGCCGGAAGAGCTCAAATCCCTCCTGGGCATATTCCTTGAGCTTTTCCACGCTCCAGCCCCGGCTGGCGGGGATAATGAACCCCAGTGTTACACCCGCAATGGTTGCGTGGACACCTGATTTTAATACCGCCCACCACATGATGAACCCGATAATCATATATGGAGAAAGTTTATTTACCCCCCGATAATTTAAAAGCAACAGGATCAGAATACAAACCCCAGCAACTCCAAGAGCCACCATACTTATTTGTTCGGTATAAAAGAAAGCAATCACAAGTACCGCTATTAGGTCATCGACTACAGCGATTGCCGTTATAAATACTTTTGCCCAGACGGGTACGCGCGAGCCCAACAGCGCCAGCACCCCGATCACAAAAGCAATATCTGTGGCGACAGGAATCGCCCACCCGCCCATAAAGGGAGTTCCTCCGTTAAAGCCATAAAAAATAATGGCCGGCAATGAAGCCCCGCCAAAGGCTGCTACAACAGGTAGCAGTGCAGATTGGGCAGATGAAAGCGCACCATATTTGAGCTCTTCCTTGATCTCAAGTCCGATCAATAGAAAAAAGATGGCCATCAAACCATCATTAATCCAATAGTGAACCGGTTCATCAATCATAAAGTCTGAAAAGCCCAAAACAATATGCGTCCCCTCCATCAAATGATGATACGCATCCGAGAGGGGGCTGTTGGCCACTATTAAAGCGAGAACTGTTGCAAACATCAGCATCATGCCGGCTGCTGAGTCTTTTTTAAAAAAATCAACTATTTGCTGCTTCATATTTTTCTTCGCCACTTTCTTGTACCTTTAAGTTTACTGTTTATTGTGAAATTGCTGGAAAGCGCAAAAGCTCCCATTGCCTTACCCATCTTCCTTTCTCCATTCTTCTATCAGTTGTATATCCTCAATCTCCCCTATAATAGATAGCTCATCTTTCTCTTTTATAATCGTGTTGCCGTGTGGGATCTTGATTTTTCCTTCCCGGATGAGAATAGTAATGAGGCTTTCACCCGGAAAATCAATCTCCATTATCTTTTTACCGATTAACTCCCGGGTATTATTACCGGATGTAACCCTGATATTGATAAACCGTTCGTCGCGCAGCAGAATTTGACGCAGCTCAGTTTCATTTTCGGCTTTTATCCATCGTTCTAAAAAATCTCTGCTGTCTATCATCTCCGCAAGATACGCCAGGATACGCAGGTGCTGGCCCGAGTTCTCTGCCGAGCTGACCAGAAAGAAGACCGCTCTCAGCTTTTCAGTATCCCCGGTCTTATTTGTATCCAATATCTCAAAATTTTCGGTAGAAACCGTTAATTTTTCAGGAATGCGCACCAGCACCATCTGAGAGCGACAATCTTTATCGAGACGGATGTGATTAACCGCCGCTCCATTTCCGATAGGAATCGTGCCCCTTTTTTGGCTCTCACAAAATTTTTCAAATAATACCTCTTCACCTATATCAAAATGGGAAGCCAGCATCGCTGACGCTCTTTCGATAATTGTTTTATAGCTTACTTTCGTGCTTTTTTCATCTATGATACCGGCCCGGGCAACCACTTGCTCATAAGGATCTTCATCGCGCAGTCCTTTTTCACGCAGGATTCCGCGCATTTCACGCTCCAGTCCGTAATCTTTCCTTTTTCCGAGGCGTTCGTGAATATGAAAAATAGCGCCCTCGCGGTCAATTTTATCGTAAACGTAGTAGTAGTACCAGCCTACGTCAAAAGCAGAGACCACCAATGTAAAGAATATCGATATAAATCCAATCTCAAAAATCAAATAAATAGAGGAAATAAAACCTGCGATGGGCATCCAGGGATACAGTGGCGATTTAAACTTTGGGTCATACCCCTCGATGCGACTTTCCCGCATCACAATAACAGCCAAATTCAATAACGCGAATAATAGGAGTTCAAATGCACTGGCTAATTTTGCCACTTCCGCAACATTAAAGACCAGAAGAATAAATACCATGAGCAACACCGTCCATATTATAGAATAAACAGGCGTGCCCCGCGAACCAATATTACCAAAGTTAGATGCTATTACTTTATCACGGGCCATTGCCAGCGGGTAGCGGGAGGCTGACATGATGCCCGCATTTCCCGTTGAAGCGAAAGCGGCAACAGCGGCAATTGTCACCGCTATTACACCCAGGTCGGCGGGAAGAAAATCCAAAAAATGCTGTCCTGCCGTTGCTACGGGCGTCAGATCAGCACGAAACGTTTCGGGATCTAACAAGGCGACCATAATAAATACCCCAACCGTATAAACCACAATAGCCGTAGCAATGGACAGAAACATGCCCAGCGGAATATTTCGATCGGGATTTTCGACCTCTTCGGCAACACTGGCCACTTTGGTAAGCCCCGCATAGGAAACAAAAACCATTCCCACCGTTGCAAATAATCCTCTTAAATCCCCTGTTAAAAAAGGAGTAAATCGTTCATTATTTACGTTCAAAAGCCCCAGTGAAAATATTTCCGCTATCCCCTGAACGATATAAAACGCCATAATGACTACGATAGCGGATACCAGTATTCGTTGAAAAAGAGCTGTTTCCCTGGCCCCGATGATATTAATCACGCCGAAGGAAATGGTTAAAACAATGGCCACCGCCGTTATATTGACATCCCAGAAAAGCACGAGATAAGCGCCCATTCCTATTAATGCAAACGCGCTTTTTAAAATGAGTGCCAGCCAGGAGCCGTACCCTCCCACCGTGCCAATAAGAGGACCCATTGCGCGGTCAATAATATAATAGGTTCCTCCGGCTCTTGGCAGGGCGGGTGCCAGTTCAGCCACACTAAACATCGTAGGCAAAACGATAATACCGGAGAGGAGATAAGCCAAAAATACCGAGGGACCTGTTTGAACAGCTGCCAAACCCGGCAGCAGAAAAAAACCAGAACTAAACATCGCCCCGGTGGCAATGGCGTAGACGTCAAATAATGTTAATTCTTTATTTAGCCGTTCTGATTTGTTTAATGCTGGCACAAAAAAATCGTTAAGTGAAATTATACATTGCTAATTGATATTTGCCTGGACTATTCACAAAGAAATTTATCTTTCAGGAATTAAATATAACAACGGGACAAGGAGCATTTGTTATAACATTTTCTGTTCTGGCTCCTAAATATAATCTTCTTGAACCCGGCCGGATATTCGTTCCTAAAATAACTAAATCTATTTGATTATCTCGTGAAAATTCATGGATCACGGTTTCGGGATTTTCACCGCTCTCTACTACCGCATGAGTTCTAACATTCATCGCGTCTCCCATTTCTTTAAGCTCATTGACAATTTCCCTCCCAAAACCTTCCAGATCCTTTTCTAAATCTTCACGTACATGATAAACCGAATGTTTATCTCTAAACATCACATTTAATATAGATACTTCCCGTTCCCGGTCAGATTTGGCAATGGCAAATCCCAGGTCTGCCGCATTTTTTGCTGCCTCCGTCCCATTAGTAGGTACTAAAATACGCCGCGGACTCCAGTTTTTATCAGCATTGCCAGCCTGTACCACCATCGTCGGGCAGGGAGCCACCCGTACCAGATAATCAACCACAGAGTTAAACATATGAGTACTGTTGGGCTGACTTTCCGTAGCGCCCAACACCAGCAAATCATAATCTTTCTTTGCTTCATCCAAAATAGCTGAACTTGCATTTTCGTCCTCTACAACCTTGGTAACAAGTTCTTCCTGGTTAAATTTATCTGAAAGTTTTCTGAGGAAATTCTGATATTTTTCACTATTCCCATTATTGGCTACGCTCATTAATGTCAGTGATAATTCTTTTTTACTTCCCAATACTTCCAGAATGTTTGCTTCAACAGAGTGAAATCCTTCCTCGGATAACATGTCCTCGCGAAACCTTACAGGCAGCAATACCCGATGGATTCCCGCTATCAGGCTTTCCGCTTCTATCTCTTCCTGTTCTAACCGCTCTTCTTCCTCTTTTCCTATTTCAACACGGCTCAACGCCCACCGTAACGCCCCGGGCGCCATTAAAGAAGTAGCCATCGCCATTACAACAATAATAGAGAACATATCCTGGGCTAAAATTCCCAGGTTTAACCCAATAGTGGCAATAATGATTTCCATAGCCCCGCGAGCATTTAACCCGGCACCAAAACTAAGCGCTGTCCAGTGATCTTTTCCACCGATTACCCGCGCACCAACATAAGTGCCTGCAACTTTTCCGAGTGTTGCAACGGCAATGACCAAAAGCGTAATGAGCGCAAGAGTGGGGTCAAATAAATTGATAACATTCACCTTGAGTCCGGCAACAGCAAAAAATATGGGGGCAAAAATAGCCAGGCCCAGGCTTTCCAGCTTATGGATTACACTCTCCGGCAGCCGAGGCATCATGCCAAACAAGATTCCCATTACAAAAGCACCCAGTACAGCCTCCAGGTTGAGCGCCTGAGTAATAGCCCCCCACAAAAAGGTCATTACAACAACTAATGTCAACAGCCGGTCTGTACTTTCTATTTCGTCCTGCACATACGTTAGCAGCTTTCGTACCAGCCAGCGCCCGAGCGTAAAACTTAAAAGCATAAAGGCTATTACACTTCCGACAATCTGCAATACAGTGCCTGTCGTAATCGCCTCTCCGCTTGCCAGTCCAGCTACAATTGACAATAAAATCCAGCCCGTCGTATCATCACTCATCCCCGCGGCTATGATCGTTTGCCCTATATCCCGCCGCATGAGATTTAAATCCATCAGCACCTTGGCTATGACCGGAATAGCAGATATCGACATCGAAACGGCCACAAATAATTCAAAAATCAGACGATTATCGGGATCTGCTACCAAAAAGTCAGGCAGGTATTGTCCCAGTAAAAAACCCGTAGCGAAGGTAATGCTAATCCCTCCAAAAGAAACCCCGATAGCCGTGCGGGCGTGGCGCTTAATCAGTTTAACGTCGGTTTCAAGTCCCGTTATCAGCATTAAAAACATGGCTCCGAGGAGGCTGACCACCTCAAGCAAATAGCCTTGCACTTCATTCTGGGGAATAATCATGTTTCCAAATTCGGGAAACAGACTGCTTAACAGGGAAGGTCCCAGTAAAATACCAGCCAGGATTTCCCCCACTACAGAGGGCTGTCCCATTCGCTGGGCAATCTCTCCGAGTGTCCGGGCCGCCAGCAGGAGAATAGCAACCTGTATAACGAGCATTAACACGTCATGATGTGGCGCTGAGGTGAAAACTTCCATCCTGTATCAGGTCATTCATTAAATCTATTTTGAAGGTAAGAGAATACTATTTTTAGTTTTAACATTCCATTTTTGACTCATTTTCTTTTAAACATTGTAAATTTGCGTATATCAGTGCCAGAATTGAGCGCGACGTGGACTGGTGGGGAGCGGTTCTGCTTATACTCCATAATTGGGCCCAATGAGGATTGGAGACCAAAGAGGATAGTTTTATATTGATAAAGGACTACGAAAACTCACAGCTTATCAACCATACGTGAAAAGGTTAACAGATTGATAAGATCGATACGGGGCAAAAATCGGTTTTTGTGAAATCTTGCTGACAACGCAAATAAACGCAACGAGAGATCATGTACAACTACGTGATTCTAATATTAATCTCCCTGCCCGGTTTATGGGTCGTTTCCTGCAGCAGCACCCAGGAAACCATCCGTCGTCCGTCCGTTAAAGCCGGCGCCACCGATTTCTATACTACCGCCTTTCCCCACCGGGATGTGTCCGGTCATCTCAAAGATGCTCAAAAAGCGATTATCAGGATTATCTCCACCTCCCACTATACTACCTATGTTTTTGATAAACCGGAGGTCAGGCTGGCTGATATACAAACCAATAAACTGCAGGATCTCACCACCCGGCAGTACAGCAACGACGAGAGTACGGCAGGCACTTCTATCATTCTGGATATAAACAATAATGGCAACACCCTGCTTATTACCTGTGCCCACGCTGTCAACTCTCCCGATACGTTGATTAGCTACTTCTTTGACGAACGCAATAATCCCGGCTCCTTTATAGAAACAGTGAGTATCAAAAGAAGGCAAACCAACCTGCTCTTTACGCCCAGCGAGCTGAGTAATTTTGAAATTATTGCCGAGAGCAGGCTTTCCGATCTTGCGCTGCTCTCTGCAAGCCTTCAGCCTGACACTCAATCAGAGCACAAATCGCTTCCTTTTAGCATGGGACGTATGGAACATCTCCAACTGGGTTCTTTTCTGTATGTGTTGGGATTTCCCAAAGGATTTCCCATGATTACCCGGGGTCTGGTCAGCACGCGGGCTCTCAGCCCCCACCGGTTTTTTATCATGGACGCTCTCTTCAATCCGGGAATAAGCGGGGGACTTGTTATCAGCAGCAGGGATAACTTCAGAAATTTTGAATGGATAGGCATAGCCCGGTCTGCCACGGCTTCCAGAGAAACAATACTCGTCCCCCGCCCGGATGACGAGGGCAGCGGACTTGCAGAGCAGGGCATCCTCCGACCCTATAACGACACGGTTTACGTCGGACAAAAAAACAGGATATCATACGGAATCACACAGGCTATACCCATCAGTGAAATCCGCTCGTTCCTTGACGAAAATCGCCGGGTCATCAGACAGCACGGATTTAGTCCGGATTTTTAAATAGCAACATTATCAACGCCAATCCAGCCAGGCCCAGCAGAAGCATATGGTTTAATCCAGGCTTTTAATGGCAACATTTTTCTGTCTTACAACCAATGATACACGTAACGATTAATAAAAACCCAATCGAATATGAAATGGATTAACCTGGTATTCTTTCTGTTATTTACCGTCCAGAATAATTGTGCGCAGCACGTTCCTTTTGCGGACAACTTATATCAGAATTATGAGACCTTCCGGGAAGAAACCATCCAGCAGCGCCAATTTCAGCACAGCGACATTGAACCGCTGGTCACGCAGCTGGACTCGCATCCTGCTTTTGAAGTCACGGTGGCGGGACATTCGGTCGAAGACCGACCCATCTACCTGATACGGGTGGGAGAAGGCGACACGAACGTACTGTTCTGGTCCCAGATGCACGGCGACGAATCCACGGCGACGATGGCTTTATTCGATATCTTTAACTTTTTCAGCCGGGACAGCGGCCCCTTTGCCGACAAGCGGGAGCAATTATTGGACGAGGTCTCACTCTACTTTCTCCCGATGCTCAATCCCGACGGAGCGGAACGGTTTCGCCGCCGAAATGTCCTGGATATCGATATCAACCGGGATGCGCTCCGGCTGACATCCCCGGCGTCACAAATACTTAAAAGCGTCAGGGACAGCCTGAATCCGACATTCGGTTTCAACCTGCACGATCAATCCTCATACTACAGTGCCGGACGCTCGCCCCAACCGGCCACCCTCTCCTTCCTCGCCCCGGCCTATGATTTCGAGCAGTCCGAAAACAAGGTGCGGACCGATGCAATGCGCCTGATCGGCTACCTGAACACCATGCTTCAGCAGTATATCCCGGGGAAAGTCGCCAAATACTCCGACGCCCACGAACCGAGGGCTTTTGGAGATATGATTCAGAAATGGGGCACCAGCACGGTACTGATAGAGTCGGGCGGCTATCCGGACGACCCGGAAAAACAGTATATCCGAAAA
>Ga0079226_10004257_pt1 | contig 10931 bp, 9 predicted proteins | sample Poulit2014_FD_76345 | JGI IMG/M metagenome (GOLD analysis project Ga0079226, IMG submission 76345) | Agricultural soil microbial communities from Georgia to study Nitrogen management - Poultry litter 2014 | ecosystem: Environmental > Terrestrial > Soil > Agricultural land | place: USA: Georgia...
ATAAGCATATGCACCATTAATAGTTACTGCTTTTAAGGCATCATATACAGAAACACACTCTTCCGGACCGATTTGAACGCCTTTTCGAGTTATCCGATTAACAGCACACCAAATCGTATGCAAGATATTAGGAGCAACTACTGGAGCGTCTTGGTGAAAATTGACAACAAACCCCCTATTAAAGGCTGATTTTGCTGGGCTAATTCGGCTGCCACGTTCTTGTCCTAAGTTTTTCAAATGCACGTCTCCCCAGTAATAGGTATGTGCATTAAAAATTGATGGTATCATATCTAATTCAACCATTTTATCCAACTGATCATTGCGAACCGTTTGGCAGTGAATCATCACAGGACGTAACTTATTATTATTAGGATTATCTGACTCCTGCAAAGCCGCTTCATAATTTCTTAATAACTGATCAGATGCTGCATCACCATTGCAATGCGTTAATAGCTGTACATCATCATTAATTGCTTTTGAAACAAATGTTTTTACTTGTTCATCTTGAAACCACGGATATCCCCGATAAGATTCTTCTCCCTCATATGGTTCTGTCATCAGTTAAGATGGGTTCATCGTAACCAAAAGTATCTAGGCAGTATTAAAATATCCATCTTTATCACCTTTTCAGTACATTATAACGCATTTATACCCACCTTGTATAAAAACGTTATGCTCTATCATTAGAGTCAAACTGGTTCCATCATCCCCCTCTGAAGATAGAAACCATTTTCCACTTCCAGCAACTACCCTCGAGTACTGAAATTTAACTAAAAACAGCTCATAAACAAAGTTATAACCATCGTTTATGAGCTATTTTATATTTTTTGAGAGGTATTAACATACATTTCTAAGATGCACTTCGATATCGAGAGATTATACCCGATATTATCGGATATATAATAAATAAAAATGAAACTATTAATAAAGATAAACTAATTGGTTCTTGTAAGAAAACTAACGGGGATTCATCCGATAATACCATACTTTGTTGATAACTTGTTTCTAATAAATTACCTAATACAACTGCTAAAATTAATGCAGAGAAAGGAATGTTAAATTTATTAAACAAATAACCAATTACACCAAAAATGATAATAATCCATAAATCGAATAAATTATTTTGAAAAGCATACGCCCCTGTAAAACAAAGAATAGCTATGCCTGCTCCTAATAATTCTTTTGGCACTTTCAGTATAGTTGATGTTAAAAACTTTGCCATTATAATTCCAAACGGAAAAATAAATACATAGGCAGCAAGAAATCCAATAATAAGCAAGTACGAAATCTCAGGACTATTTTCAAATAATGATGGTCCTGGTTGTAATCCGTGAATCATCAGGGCTCCAATAAATAATGCGGATACAGAATTTCCTGGAACTCCCAAAGAAATTAACGGAACCATCGAACTTGCCACAACCGCATTGTTTGCTGCTTCCGGGGCGGCTACTCCTTCTGGTGTACCTTTCCCGAAGTTTTTCACTTTTTTCTGAAGTCTTCTATAAGCCTGATCATAAGCCATATAAACTGCCATAATCATACCAGCCCCTGGAAGTACACCTATAACGGTTCCAAGTCCACTTGAATATAAAGCAGTTGGCAATATTTTTTTGAATAACCTTTTATCAGGTAAAATTCTTCCCACTTTTTCTTTTTTTGGTAGTATGCCGGCATCTGTTTGCCTCACCTTTGGCACATCAAACAATTCAAAAATTGCTGTAACCCCGAATAAACCAATCATTAACGGGACTAAATTTATCCCATCCAATAAGCTAGTAGATCCAAAGGTAAAACGTGCATAACCAGTTTGTGGACTAATTCCTATAATGGATATAATTAAACCAATCAGTACCGCAATCATACTCTTTATGCCATTTCCTTTTGCCATACCAATTACAGTACAAAGCCCCAAAATAATGAGCGAAAAATATTCTACAGGACCAAACTTTAATGCAACACTCGCCAGAACAGGTGATAAAAATAGAAGCGTTATTCCACTGATAATTCCACCTATTGTTGAGCTGACTGTCGATATTCCAAGTGCTTGCCCAGCTAGCCCATTCTTTTTCATCTCATATCCATCTATAGTCGTCACAATAGATGAGGCAGTACCTGGTATTTTTAATAAAATTGCAGGAAACGAACCTCCAAATGCGGTTGCACAATAAATTCCGACTAATAACATCATGGCATGTTGTGGTTCCATTCCGAAGGTTACAGGAATCAATACTGCAATGGTAATATTGTCATTCATCCCAGGCAACGTTCCTACAATTAAACCTATAATTACTCCAACAACTAAAAAAGAGATATTAGCTATTTGAAATAACTCTTGAATCCCAATTAAAAACCCGTCCATTATCGCGCCTCCTAACTTTGATTATTTCTTATATAATTTCTGGAAGTGGTACATTTAAAAAATATTTAAATACTACAAAAATAACAGGTACAACTACTAAGGCGGATATAATTCCTGTTATTAGCTTTCGGTAACCCATAATCAAAAATATACTAATATACAACAATACAGATGAAATTAAGTAGCCCATAATGTTGATTAGCAACGTATATAAAATCATTGTGGTCAATAATAAACAAATCCTTTTCAGCACATTCAATTCTAATTTACTGTCATCTTTTTTTGTTTTAATTGTTTGAATTAAAAGTGCTGCAGAAAACAGAAATAATGCCACAGCTATAATAATCGGAAATTGGGCATCATTAGAAGGCATATCCATAGCCGAAACAAACATATATATACTAATTAAAATAAACGTCATCGCTAAATAGAAGTTCGTATTTTTATATAGCATTGTCTTGCCTCCAAATCTTTATAAAATACCGCTTTCAATTTTAAAAACAATATAGAAGCATTACGTATAATGCTTCTATATGATACACATTACTCTTGTAACTCAGGTAAAACCTTTTCAATATACTCGGCTTCTGTTTCAGACCGTTCTTTTAAATCATTTGCATCCCCTTGAACTAATTCAAATCCTGAATCATTCATTTCATTTTGAAAATCTTCATCATCAATTATTGCTTGATATGCATCTTCTAGTTTATCTACAGTTTCATCAGGTGTATCTTTAGGTACTGCTACACCTCTAAATGGACCGTAAACCATCTCAATATCTTTTTCTTTAAACGTTGGAACATCTTTTAATGTATCCTCTTCCAATCGATCATCACTCATTACTGCAAGGGGCACAATAGAACCATCGTCAATCTGACTTTGTACTTCACCATAAGTTAGCAATGCTGCTTCGACATGGCCTCCTAACAATTGCTGTGTTTGTTCCCCAGCACTTTCCGTATGAACAAAGTCGAAATTCCAATCATAATCTTGTTCTAATAAAATCCCTGCAATATGGTGAGAAGTAGAGTGTCCAGGAGTAGCCAATTTAATTTCACTTTCTTTCGCTTTTTTTTCAAATTTGTCAAAGGAATCTAATTCAGAATCCTCCGGAACAACTAATAACTCTGGTTCAAAAGAATACATTGCAACTGGAGCAAAGTCAGTATATTCAAAACTTGTATCCTCGGTTAACGAATTACCAACCACAGAAGAAGTATAAGCTAGTAACGTATATCCATCCGGTTGGGCATTTGCTACTTCGGTTTGACCTAGCACTGCTCCTCCCCCTTCTTTATTCTCTATCACCATACTATTATCATTAATATATTCGTCTGCATTATTAGCAATTATTCTATTAATAGTATCCACTGCTCCCCCAGGACCAAATGGTACAATCACTTTTAAGTCTTTTTCTGGAAAGTCAACATTTGCATTATTCGTATTATCATTTTTACTATTATTACTTCCACAAGCAGTTAACAAAAGTACAGTAATCACGACAATAGCAATTAAAAAATTACTTTTCAGAAACCTTTTCATTTTAAAACTCCTTTTAATTTATTATCAAACAATGCTGGATTTCCACCCGTGTGTAAAAACATAACATTATCACTTGGTTTAAAATATTCACTTTGAATTAAATCCACTAATCCTGACATTCCTTTACCAGTATAAGTCGGGTCTAAAAAAACGCTTTCTTTTTCGCTTAAAAGTTTAATTGCATCAATTCCTTTTTCGGTTGGTATAGCGTATCCGGCACCAATATATGAATCATACACTTCAATATCTTCCGGTTGTAAGGTAATATTTAAATTAAAATGCTGAATAAATTGTTCTGCTTGTTCTAATACTAACTCTTTAATTCCCTCTGCTTTTCTAGATACACTGATACCTATTATTTTTGTATCCAAGTTTAAAAGTTTCTTGCCAATTAATAATCCTCCAAGTGTGCTAGAGCTTCCCACAGAGGTAACCAAATAATCCATATGCATTCCTTTGTTTAACATTTGATGATACATTTCAATACTTGCGGATACATATCCTAAAGTTCCGGGGATGCTTCTTCCTCCCCGAGGAACGACGTATACTTTTTTTCCTGCTGCTTCATAATGTTTTTTTAATTCTTCTACTTTTTGTTCGCCCAGTATGCGAGCTTCGTCATGTTTTTCTTGTTTACTCAAATTTGGATTTTTAGAACTAACAAAATATAATTCTGCTCCTAAGAGTCGATCCAAAAGCAAGTTTCCATTATATTCATCTGGCTCTTCGTTTGTCAAAACTAACAGAGGTTTCATTCCAGCTTTTACAGCGGCTGCGGCTGTTAATCTACCATGATTTGTTTGAACTCCTCCTGATGTAATGACAATATCTGCTCCCTGTTTTTTGGCATCAGCAATAATAAATTCCAATTTACGTACCTTATTACCTCCAAAAGCTAAGCCTGTTTCATCATCCCGTTTCATATAGATTGACGGTCCATTTAACTCAAAGCTTAAGTGTTCTAAATACTCTATTTTTGTTGGGAAATTCCCTAAAGGATACCTTGGTATTTCATTCCAATTTAACAATGGCTAGCGCTCCCTTTAATTCATTTCATTAATATGTTCTGCGATTACTTGATAATCCATTTCCTCTATTTGCATTAAGTCGTTATAAAATGCTTGGATCCTATCTGTTGGATATGCATATTGTACACAGCTTTTAAATTTAAGAAACATCTCCTCGTCATTAAAAGGATTTACCGGATGTCCTTTCGGATAACAAACTGTCGATGTATAAACTTCTCCATTTACATACACCTTAATAGTTGCCGCTTGTTCTTTTGGGTTTGTTCCGGCTTTTTGAGCCGGATCAATACTCATTTGGACTTTTCGCATAACTTTTTGAACGTTTTCCCGATTGATCATTTCGTCCGTAAATGTATCTAAATTAACACCACTATCAGTGAGCGCTGCCGCTAAGCAGTACTGCATACTAAATTTTCCTTCCAAAGCTGTTGATGCTTTTGGATATATTAGTACAGCAGGAACCTTGTAATGTACAATCGCCTCTATCTTTTCAAGTTTGTCTAGTTCTATTTCATGATCTGCTTGAATGTTAAATAAGGCATCTATGGAACGATGTGTGTACGCACAACAAGGATATTTTTTCGTTATGACACCAAAAGTTTCCAACTCCCATGTTTCTCCTAGCTTTTTGATAGGTTGTTTATTTAAATGTTGACCAGTTGTCAAAAGATCTATTGGGATAGGTTCGTTAAAAATATCATCTGTAGCGTCTATACCCTTTTCAACAAGCTTTAAGATCCAATAAACATTACGAGATAAAAAACCAACGTGCAACGGTTTAGTCTTCGTACCAAAGTTTTTTCTGCTCCCCGCTGCGAGGGAGCTTGCCATACCAAATGTATGCTTTATTTGTAATTCATTAAAACGAAGAATATTACATGCAGCAGCTATTGCACCAAATATTCCAACCGTAGATGTAGTATGATTACCTAGATTATATTGCTCACTTCCAATAGCCTCTCCAATCCGGGCTTGTACCTCAAAACCAACTGCATAAGCTAAAAGCATTTGCTTACCAGTTAAATTCTTCTCTTTTCCTAAGACCATAATGATAGGAATTAACGCAACAGATGGATGTCCTTGAAATGTAAAATTAACATCATCAAAATCCAATATATGAGTCAACGCACCCCAGACAAAAGCTGCATCATCCTTTCTTCCCCTTTGTATAACAGATAGCATAGACCCGTTGTCATAATATTCCAAAAACACCTCATGTAAAATATCTGCATTCTCTGTTTCCAAAGCCGCTATAGAGACGGCCAACGTATCGGTAAAAGCCTGCTTTGCATTCTTTATCGCTTTATCTGGTATGTCTTCATAAGACGTACATTGGATAAAACGTACAATCTGATTCATATGTTGGTTCATATATATCCAGCTCACTATCCTTTTATTTTCTTTTTAGTATATGCCACCACGCGATGTGAGTAATCTTTAGAATATCCCACATAATTCGTAATATTGAATAGATCATCTAATTCTTCTTTGGACATATTATCCATAATTTCTGGATTCTTTATTAAAAGTTTTTCAAACTGAACGTCATTTTCATAAGCTTCCATACTAGCTTCATACACAAGGTCATGTGCTTTTTGTCTACCTATTTTTTCACCGACTTTCAGCATAACTGGTTCCGACATAATCAATCCATTTGTTAATTGTGTAACATTATGGTGCATTCTTTCTGTATTCACATTCAATCCACTTAACACTTCTTTTGAGTTTTTCAAAATATTAGAAATCAGTAAGCAAATTTCAGGTAATGTCTCCCACTCTACTTGCCAAGAAATCATATCTCTTTCATGTTCGTTTACCATTCCTGACAAGAATAATGGAATGTTAGATTGCAAAATACGGGTCAACGTTACCACATTTTCTGTTTTCGATGGATTACGTTTATGAGGCATTGTACTACTTCCAACTTTCCCTCTTTCGAATGGCTCTGCCAATTCTGCAAATTCCGTCTTTTGCAATAAAACGATTTCGTTTGAAATCTTGCCCAATGTACTTCCAAGTATTGCTAGAAACGATGCAAATTCCGCAAAGTTATCTCTAGCTGCATGCCATGAAATATCTGGTACTTCTAATTCTAGTTCTTCCATCAATGCTTTTTGTAATTCCAATCCCTTATCACGAATAGAAGCAAGCGTTCCAACTGCTCCCGAAAACTGTCCTACCATTAAACGTGGCTTTAATTCTTGTAATCGATCACTACTACGATTGATTTCTGATAACCAAACAGCGGCTTTATAACCAAAAGTAATTGGAAGAGCCTGTTGTCCATGTGTTCTTCCAGCTAGTACTACACCGTCATACTTTTCAATTAATTCAATCAAATTTTCTTGAATCTGTTTTATATCGCGTTCTACAATGTTTATCACTTCTTTTAATTGTAGAACGTTGGCTGAATCCATAATGTCTTGTGTCGTTGCTCCCCAATGCACATATTGTCCATATCTATTTTCACATACATCGGATAATTGACGAATTAAAGGAACGATTGGATGGTTTGTTTTTTTAATTTCTTCTCCCATCGTTTCCAAATTCATATATTTAACCTTTGCTTTATCTTCAATTTCTTCCGCTGCTTCAATCGGTATAATATTCAATTTGGCCTGCGCTTTTGATAATGCGCTTTCAACATGGAGCCACTTTTGAACTAAAGATTCCTCTAAAAACACCTTTCTCATTTCTTCTGTTCCAAAAGAATCTTTAAATAAAACCGAATCGTAAATTGCTGCATTCATATATTGACTTCCTCTCCTGATTTGTGATGCTTTTTATTATATATCACAAAACCCATAACTTCTAATACCAATTTATTATATAACCATGCATTTAAGTTATATTAATCAGATGTTTTATTTTTTGCAGCGCATTACTAATTTCTTCTTTATCCTGTTTATTTAGTGGAGTTAGCGGTAGAATAGGATCTCCCACATTGTACCCTTGTATTTCCAATGAGGCTTTCATACTTTTAGCTGGCGTATATTTTTTAAAGACTTCATTTATCCCCCATAAGCTTCTCTGTAATTTCATTGCTTTATCCCATTCTTGGTTACATACGAGACGATATAACTCTCCTGATTCTTTTGGAAAGACACAGGCAGGTCCAGCCATCCAACCCACTCCACCAAATTGCATCACAGCTAAAGGAATGTGTGCAGACGCACTGAAAATTTTAATATCGTTAGTTTGATTCATAATTGTAAGCAGTCGGCTTGTTTCTCCTGTAGCATCCTTAAAATAATTAATATTCTCTACTTCTGCTAACTCCAATACAACGTTTGGTTTAATATCGACATTGCTGAATGTTGGATTATTATATAGCACTACTTCACAGGAAACTGCTTCTGCAACAGTTCGAATAAAAGAAACTATTTCTTTATCACTTAACTTGAAGTATGTATCAATTATGAACACCACTCCATAAACACCTAACGATTCATAAAAACGAATTTGTTCAATTGCTGATTCAGGTGTATAAGCTGTCACTCCTGGCACTACTGGTACTTGGCCATTTGATGCTTCCACAACTGTACTTACGATTTTCTTACGCTGTTCCCAATTTAAATAATGAACTTCACCAGCACTGCCTAGTGGACTTAACCCATGAACACCTTTTTCAATTAAATCTACTGATAACTGATGTAATACATCTGTCCTTACTTTTCCTGTCTCTTGCTCAATAGGACTTACTAAGTATGGAATGATTCCATGCAACGTATTATTACTCATTTTCAAACTCCTCGTATATTATTATTTTTATGATATAGATTATAAAGTAAGTTAAACGATAAATCTAATGCATATTCTTCACTCTCTTATGCATTTTTGTTATACTTAAATGAACATTTATAACTATCACTTTATCAGGATAAAAAATCATTATTTTATATGTATGACATTTATATTAAGAACACATTGTGAAGGAGATCTTTATGCTATCAAAAAAATTAGAGTATTTTCATGAGGTAGCGAAAACAAATAGTTTTACAAAAGCTGCGAATGAATTATATATTTCCCAACCTGCGCTTAGTAGATCTATTAAAGGTTTGGAAAATGATTTAGGCGTTCCGTTATTCGAGAGGAAAGGACGAACTGTACGTCTGAATCATTACGGAGAGATTTTATTAGAAAAAGTAACCCAATCTATGGACATTCTTGAAGAAGGTACAACTGAAATTCAAGAACTGGTTCATCCCTTTACTGGTACAATTAAAGTCTCATTTATCCACACTTTAGGTAACAACTTTGTACCGGAGATTATCGCAAAGTTCCGTAAAGTATATCCAAATGTAAAATTTGAATTTTATCAAGGTACAACTGATGTAGTAATGGAGCATCTAATGTCTGACGAAGTAGATTTATGTTTTTTGATGGAAGCAGACTTTCCAGAAACCGTTATTAAGAAAACCATCAAAACAGAGGAATTGTTTATCGTTACCCCTACCTCACATGCTTTAGCAAATGAAACACATTTGCCTCTAACAGCTATTCAACAAGAACCTTTCGTTAGCTTTAAAAAAGGTATCGGATTGCGTAGGGTCATAGATAACCTATGTCAGAAGGCCGGATTCACACCGGATGTTATTTTTGAAGGGGGTCAAGTGGGCACAGTAAATGGATTTGTTGCAGCAGGTCTAGGTGTAAGTTTAGTCCCCAAAAATAAAGGAGTAAGTGAGTTTAATATTTCCTGCATTCCCGTATCTACCCCAGAATGTCATCGTGATATCAATATCGCATGGAAACAAGGCAGATTTATTCCTGAAACGATTGATACATTTAAAGAATTTGTGTATAACAATGTCTCAGATGTTCAGATTTAGATCATTGTTATGATTGCGATTGGCAATTCGGTTATTTGCCCAAATATACTTGCGTAGTAACGTGGAAAGTATTTTAAGCTCTTTACTATTTCAAACAAATAAATTCCAATCTAGTCTCCTTTATCCTGGATACTTCCCTCTCCCAGCAACTTCCCCAAGGTTGCTGGTTTTCAATTTGAAAAACTTACGTTAGCAATTAAAAAATGATATAAACATTTTCACTATATTGCCAATAAAAATACGGACTTAATTATACTGGCGTTAAATATCTAATATGAAAGTATATTATTGAAAAAGAAAATGTCTACTGTATCAGATAAAATCCATTAAACATTATTAAAGCAATTTACGAAGTATATTGGATGGCATATGAAGATTAAAAACATAATCGTAAAACGTCTAAACTTGCCGCATAACACTTACATGATAGTATCACAAGAAGAGAAAATATTCGCTTTCCCAACTTTATCAACTATAGTTGAGTATTCTTAAATATCGCCGTGAAAACGTACAAGGAAGGAAAACATGGAGTGTGTTGCTGATCCATAACCGGAAAAAGATAAAGCTCGACGTGTCGTATTATATCTTGCAAGCGCAATTGAAAAAGCCATGGTCAGGTATTTCGGGATTACTCTTCATACCACTTCCGGTGCAAAGTGTTTTCGGGGTCAAGTTCAATTGCATCTTTTTTTCCGGGTTTTAGAACTGGAATATCTTTATTTATTGATTTCATTGATTTTCTCAATTCCGTTAGCTTTTCAGCAGTCCTAGCCATATCCTCATCCCCTTTGTTGATATTACCGTCCTTATACATACATATCAAACCCTTTAAAATATGTATATGTAGCATTATCAATACGTATCATAATTTTAACACACAAATGCATAAATTAGCATAACTTCTGTAAGTCTTAGAGTCATTTTTGATAAATAGTATACTTCAGAACAGTATACTTCAGAACTATGTTTAATTGAAACATTAATATCTAACACTATCGCTCGTTATTTCCATTTAGCCCATTCCCTATATTGAATCATCAGTAAGTTCCTCCCCCAGCAACCCCAAACTTGCTGGGCTTTTTTATTTTTCCAAATTCCCCCTCTGCCACCACTGACCGTTTCATTACCAATCCTTCCTGCACCATTTCTACTCCTTTTTCGCACCTCTAC
>Ga0079226_10004258_pt1 | contig 10931 bp, 10 predicted proteins | sample Poulit2014_FD_76345 | JGI IMG/M metagenome (GOLD analysis project Ga0079226, IMG submission 76345) | Agricultural soil microbial communities from Georgia to study Nitrogen management - Poultry litter 2014 | ecosystem: Environmental > Terrestrial > Soil > Agricultural land | place: USA: Georgia...
CCGCCCACAGGATCACATCACCCTGGAAATGGCGCCACTTGAAATCCGTCATCGTTCCGTCCGTCCAATCTCCGCCAAGCATGCTCAAGCTTCACGATTTTTGCAACAGAGCCTCATTGCGTCACTGCATCCTTTCGAATCGGTGTTCCAGCCGCTGGTTCGCCTGCATCCACGAATCCTCGACGTGCTCGCCGGAGACGTGGATGTACTGCGTCGTGGTCGACAGCCACTGGTGGCCCAGCAGTTCCTGCAGGGCCTTCAAATCCATGCCCGCCAGATACAGCGACGACGCGCAATAGTGCCGGAGCACATGCGGCGTCATCCGACCATCGGCCCAGGCCGGCAGGAACCGTTCGGTCGCTTGCCGCAGACCTCGTCGGAGCACGTCGTCGCTGGCACGCCAGGAACGGCCGAGCTCGTGGTCGAACCGTTCGGACGGGATCATCGGGGCGTCCGGGTTGTCCCAATCAGGGCCGAAGCGGTGTCGCACATCGCCGAGCCACCAGTCGATGAGCTTGTCCGCGCCGTTGATCGCGGGCACCAGCCGTTGCTTCGACCCGCGTCCGCGAGAGCCTTTCCCGAACCGGACATGCACTTTGCCCAGCGCCCCAAGATCAGGTCGCCAATCTCGGAGGTCGAGCTTCGTGCTCTCGGTGATGCGCACCCCGATGCGTCGCCACAGCGACGCGGCGAAGTAGTTCCTCGCGGCGGGCAGATAGCGCCGCTCGTCTTGGAGAGAGGCGGCCCACCCGCCGAAGAGTCGATCGATCTCCGCATCCGATGGCGGCACTCTCACCTTGCCCAGCGAGGCGCCGGACTGCCGGTTGTACTCGTCGACGGGCTGCTCGATCACCCACTCGGTCAGCGCGTTGATGTCGCCCTGGTAGCGGGCGATGGCGAAGTCGTAGAACAGCGCAATTGCTCCGGCTTTGCCCGCTCGGGTCGTGACGGCAAGCCCTGCCCGGCGCAGCCCGGCCAGGAAAGCGTCCGCGTCGGAGTGCTTCGCCTGCCAGAGCGGAGCATCGAGATGGCGGCGGAACTCGAAGACGACCGTTCTGGACTGCGCGATGTAGCCGTCGCTGAGTCCCGCTGCGGCCATCGCGAGGGCGTACTGGTCGATGATCTCCTGCTCGAAGTCCGCAGCATCTTCCTCGGACCGCCAGCCCCTGGCAGTCCCGATACTTCGCACCACGGCGAGCTTCATCGCCCCGCAGCTTCACGAATCGTGACCATACATCAAGAATACCGCAGAACCCTCAGGAATCATGATTATCCATCAGGATTCCTGAACGTGGTCGAGGCCAGCTTGGAGGCTGGGGAGACGCACCTAAGCGGCATGAAGATCAGTCTGGAAGATGCGGGTCTAGAGACGAAAGTTTAAAAGTTCGCCGAAATATTGAAGGTTTTCGCCGGAACTTGAGTATCCGATGCGCTCTCAGGGTATCTCGGGGCTCAGGTTCGCTGAACATGGCGGTCCGATGGCGAGGGAGGGCCGGCGCCCGAGCTGAATGTCTGGCACGGGCGCCCGCGGTTCGCTTCGGAATTATCGGGTGGCGGTCTCGGTGACTGACTGCTGAGCAGTCACCGCGTTGGGGAGCGCGGTGCGGCGGGTGCGGGCGGCGCGGAGGCCGTTGCCGATCACGATGACTTCGGCGACTTCGTGGACGAGGACGACGGCGGCGAGGCCGAGGGTGCCGGTGATCGCGAGCGGGAGCAGCACGATGATGATCAAGAGCGAGAGAACGATGTTCTGGTTGATGATCGTCCGTCCGCGTTTGGCGTGCTGCAGGGCTTGCGGGATGAGTCGCAGGTCGTAGCCGGTGAACGCGACGTCGGCGGACTCGATCGCGGCGTCGGAGCCGGTAGCGCCCATCGCGATCCCGACGGTCGCTCCGGCCAGGGCGGGGGCGTCGTTGATGCCGTCGCCGATCATCGCCGTCGGCCGTTCCGTCGCGAATGCCGCGACGAGGCGGGCTTTGTCCTCGGGGCGGAGCTCGGCGTGCACGTCGCTGATCCCGGCGTCGGCGGCGAGGGCGTGGGCGGTGCGGGTGTTGTCGCCGGTGAGCATCGACACCGCTACCCCTTGCCCGGCCAACGTTCGAATGACGTCGGGGACTTCGGGGCGGAGTTCGTCGCGCACCCCGATCGCGCCGATGAGCGTGTCGTCGCGGGTGACGAGGACGCAGGTCTGTCCCGCGGCCTCCATCGCCTCCACCTGAGTGGTGAGCGGGCCGGGGCTGATCCAGCGGGGGCTGCCGACCGTGACCCGGTGGTCGTTGATGGTGCCGGAGATGCCGTGCCCGGGCTCCTCGGTGACGTCGGTCGCAGCAGGGACGTAGGAGGCGGCGGCGGTGATCGCGGTCGCGAGCGGGTGCGTGGAGTGCTGCTCGATCGCCGCCGCGAGACTGAGTACCTCCGCTTCGCTTACCCCGTCAGTGGTGGCGATGGTGGTGATGGTGGGCTGGTTGCGGGTGAGGGTGCCGGTCTTGTCGACGGCGAGGTGGCGGATCGTGCCGAGGCGTTCGAACGCGGCCCCGCTTTTGATGATGACGCCGAACCGGCTCGCCGCGCCGATCGCGGACACCACCGTGACGGGCACTGCGATCGCCAGCGCGCACGGGCTGGCGGCGACCAAGACGACGAGGGCACGAGTGATCCACATCTCCGGGTCCCCGAGGAGGGAGCCGAGGACGCCGACGAGGATGGCGAGGATGATGACACCGGGCACCAGAGGTTTCGCGATGCGATCGGCGAGCCGGGCACGTGCGCCCTTCTCGGCCTGGGCTTGCTCGACGAGTTCCACGATCGTGGTCAGCGAGTTGTCCGTCCCGCCTGCCGTGGTACGCACGTCGAGGGAACCGGCGGTGTTGATCGCGCCGGCCGCGACGGGGTCGCCGGGGGCGACTTCGACGGGGATCGATTCCCCGGTGATCGCCGAAGTGTCCAGGCTCGACCTTCCCGCCTGGATGATGCCATCGGTCGCGACCCGCTCACCCGGTTTGACGACGAGGACCATCCCGGGCGTGAGGTCGGCCGCCGGGATCTCCACCGTGGTGCTGCCTTGCCGGATGGTCGCGGTGTCGGGGACGAGTTTCAGTAGGGCGCGCAGGCCGGAGCGGGCACGGTCCATCGCCTTGTCTTCGAGAGCTTCAGCGATGGAGTAGAGGAACGCGAGGGCCGCGGCTTCCTCGACGTAGCCGAGGATCACCGCGCCGATCGCGCTGATCGTCATCAGCAGCGCGATCCCGACCTTGCGGCGCACCACGAGACCGCGGACCGCACCCGGCACGAAGGTGGAGGCACCCAGCAGCAGACCCACCCAGAACACGACCAGCGCGGGCATGTCCTGCCCGGACCAGTCCAGGATCAGGCCGGTGAGGAACGCGGCACCGGAGACGATCGGGATCAGGATGCCCGAAGCCCGCCACCACGCACGCGCAGAATCCTCCATCTCCGCGCCCTCGGCGGTGGTGTTCGGGGCGTCGTGGGCGCAGCAGTCGTCGCTCACGACGCGTCCTCCCGGGTGTCGGCGGGGGTGTCGCAGCAGCCGGGCACCGAGCAGGCAGGGTCGATGCACGGCACGTGCTCGTCGACCGCGAGCGTCACGTCCACCAGCGCCGTCAGCGCGGCGGCGAGATGCGGGTCGGCGATCTCGTACCGGGTCTGCCGCCCCTCGGGTTCGGCGACCACGATCCCACACCCGCGCAGACACGCCAGATGGTTCGACACGTTCGTGCGCGTCAGATCGAGTTCCCGGGCGAGCTTCGCCGGATACCTCGGCCCATCCAACAACGCCAGCAGGATACGAGACCGGGTGGGATCGGCCATCGCCCGCCCGAGACGGTTCATCACGTCCACCCGAGAAACAAGAGTCAGCATGCACTGACCATACATCCGACAGTGACTATTCAGCAATGGGTGACCTATCATGGGTTGAGTGGTGAACCGAATTGGGATGGAGCGCGCGTGCGTATTGAAGTGCTGAGCATCGATGATTGTCCGAACTCCCGTATCGCCGCCGAGGAGACCGCAGCTGCGCTGGCGTCGCTGGGGCTCTCGGCGATCCCCGTGATCGAGCGTCGGGTGACGTCCCCCGCGGACGCGGCGAGGACCGCATTCGCCGGTTCGCCGACGGTGCTCATCGACGGCATCGACGTGATTCCGGGGACCACACCGACCGGCAGCCTCGCCTGCCGGATCTATCGCACCGCGGCTGGAACGGCCGGATACCCGAGCCAAGCGCAGATTATCGACGCGGTCCTCGCCCACTCAGACGCGCAGCAGTAGCCCCCCGTCCTCCCATCCATCCGCCGTATTCAAGGAGCCCTCCCGATGACTCTGCCCGCGCCTGTTTCCCCGACTGCGTCCTGGTGGTCACGCCTGAGCACATCGATGAAGGTGATGCTGATCTCGATCGTTGTGGTCGTCGCACTTGTCGCCGTCGCGATCGTCGTGGTGGTCGTGAATCGGCCGGAGCCGGTCGCGTTGCCCGCAGGTACCGGGGCGGCGCCGACGCTGTCGGAGGACGCGCACTATCTGGAGGAGGCAGGCGAGGATGCGCCGACGCTGGTGGAGTTCCTGGACTTCGAGTGCGAGGCGTGCGGGGCGTTCTACCCGTACATGGAAGACATCCGTGAGCAGTACGACGGGCAGATCAACTTCGTCGTCCGGTACTTCCCCCTCCAGGGGCACTTCAACTCGATGAACGCGGCCCTCGCGGTCGAGGCCGCCGCCCAGCAGGGCGAGTTCGAGGGCATGTACCGGATGATGTTCGAGACGCAGACCGAGTGGGGCGAGGGGCAGACCTCGGAAGCGGAACGGTTCCGTGGTTACGCCGAAGATCTCGGTCTCGACATGACCGCCTACGACGAAGCCATCGCGGATCCGGCTACGCAGGAACGTATCGAGGAAGACTTCAACGCCGGGCTGGCGCTGGGTGTGTCGGGCACGCCGACCTTCTTCCTCGATGGCGATGAGCTCGAACTCGCCGCGCCTGAGGATCTGCCCAACGCCTTGGACGCGGCCCTCGGCCAGTAGGATCGGTGGTCGGTGCCCTCAGCTTGGCGAGCGCACCGAAGGTCTGGCGAGAGGTCCTCGTCGCCAGTTCCGGCCGGTCGCGGTTACGGCGTTGCGGCGGTGAGCAGGCTGAACGTTCGTCAGCCACGGTGAAACCCCGGGGCGCGTCCAGAGGTCCCAGGCGCACCTGGGCGGCATGAGACGACACACCACCCCGCCCCTGTCTGAGTCTGTGCCGGTGCAGTTGCGCACCGTGATCCTCGACATCCATCCCGATGGGTCGATGAGCGTGACCATCGACGGTGCCCCGCACCTGCCACCTGAGGGCGCAGATCCGTGGTCGCGGGCGTCGTTCCCGCAGATCATCGACCACGCCAGCGACGACCGGGCGGTGCCGGTGCGGGTCGAGGTGCACGAGGCCGATGGCACCAGCTTCACCGAACTCCTGCCGGCCAGGCCGCCCCGCATGCCCGTCGCCCCCGAGTCGGCGTCGAAGCGGAAGAAGGAGAAGCCGGCCCCTCCGGCGCTGGTCGAGGTCAGTGGCGACGGGTTCGTGCCCGGTGAGGACGTGGCCTGCTGCCTGATCGTCTCCCACACCGACGCCGCCCCGGATGGCACCACTCGCGCCCTGCTCGACCCGGCGCAGGTCACTGGTGCGGGTGAAGTGGTGCTCCTCGGGCGCATCTCCGGCACCGTCGTGACCCGGAGCCTGCGATGAGCGCCGCGCCGCAGGGACGGCAGACCGGCAGCTTCGGCGACGAGCTGACTAACGCGGCCATGGTCGCCCTGATCGGACTGTTCGGCCTCGCCCTCATCCTGCGCGCCGCCGGCAGCGTCGCCGCATTCCTCACCGGCACCGACCAGCCCGAGGCCGGTCCCGCCGCCGGGGTGGGAGTGCTGTTCCGGCCCGGCGACCCCGCCGCCGCGCTCGACGCGACGGGGCTCCACCCGTTCGCCTACTGGGCTGTCGCTGCGGTGATGCTCGCCGCGCTCGTCGCCGGGGGCTGCTGGGCGTGGATACGGCTGCGTCGGCATTCCCGCAAGGTCGCCACCGACCCGCACACCACCGCCGGAATCGCGACCCGCCATGAAGTGGCGAACACGGCCTCACCGTCGGCGCTGCTGAAGCGCGCCGGGAATCTGCGCCCCTCGGTAGAGAAGCCGGTGCCGGCGGACGTGGGGTACCGGATCGGCAGCAGTCGGGGCCGGGAGGTCTGGGCGTCGGTGGAGGACTCGATCCTGCTCATCGGCCCGCCTCGTTCCGGCAAGGGTCTGCACGTGGTGATCCCGGCGATCCTCGACGCCCCCGGCGCGGTCATCGCGACCAGTACCCGCCCCGACAACCTCACCGCCTGCCTGCGGGCGCGCAAACGCGTCGGCCCGGTCGCGGTGTTCGACCCGCAGCGCCTGGCCGAGGGGGTGCCGGCGGGGATGCGCTGGTCACCCATCCGTGGCTGTGCCGACCCTTTGACCGCGATGATCCGCGCCACCGGCCTGGCCTCGGCCACCGGATTGTCCGCGGGCGGGGTCGAGTCCGGCGGGTTCTGGGAAGGCAAAACAAGGACCGCGCTGCAAGCCCTGCTGCACGCCGCGGCCCTCGACCACCGTTCCCCGGAAGAGCTGTTCCGGTGGACGCTCGACCCTGCGGCGGCGGCGGAGGCGGTCGCGATCCTCACCAACAACCCGGGCGCGGCGACCGGGTGGGTGGACTCGCTGGAATCCATGATCGACGCCGACCCCCGCACCAGGGATTCGATCTGGCAGGGCGTCTCGCTCGCCCTCGGCCCCCTGGCCGATCCTCGGGTGCTCGATGCTGTCAGCCCCGGCCCCGGTGAGGACTTCGACCCCGAAACGTTCATCCGCGAGAAGGGCACTCTGTTCCTCCTCGCGACCGGTGCGGGTGCCGGGGCATCGGCGGCGCTGGTGGCGGCGCTGGTCGAAGACCTCGTGGAAACCGCCCGCCGGATCGCCGCACGCTCGCCGGGAGCCCGACTCGACCCGCCGGTGCTGCTCGCGCTCGATGAGATCGCCAACCTCGCGCCCCTGCCGTCGCTTCCGGTGCTGATGGCCGAAGGCGGCGGCACCGGCATCACCTGCCTGCCGGTCCTGCAATCCCTCGCCCAAGCCCGCGACAAGTGGTCGGAGAACCAGGCGAACGCGATCTGGGACGCCTCGATCGTGAAGATCATCCTCGGCGGCGCCTCCAACAGCAAAGACCTCCAAGACCTCTCCACTCTGATCGGCGAGCGGGATGAGTACACCGATGCGATCACGCTCGGCGACCACGGCACCAGGAGCAATCAACGCTCCGTGCGGCGGGTGGCGATCTTCCCGCCCGACCGGCTGCGGACCCTCCCGTTCGGCACTGCTGTCACCCTGCTGCGCGCCGCCCCGCCCATCGTCACCGACCTCCAGGCCTGGCCCGCCCGTGCCGACGCCGCCCAGTTGAAGGCGGACCGTGGCGAGATCGAGAACCTGCTGCACTGCCCCGCTGGTTCTCGGTAGCCCAGGGCGGCTGGGGTGCACCTGCCTGCCACAGCGGCCACCATCACAAAGGTGCTGCCTGAGCACAGGAGTCAGCCATGTCCATGCATACCCAGACCTCGGCCTCGGGGTTCATCGCCTCCGATCCGCAACTGAGCCAGACCGCCAAAGGTGACTCCCGGTTCTATGCCCGGTTCGGGCAGGAGCACTACCGTCGCGAGGCCGATGGGTCGTTCACGCAGTTGGAGACGACGTACCACAACATGGTGATGTTCGGCCGGTCGGCACAGCGCGCGCACGAGCGGTTCGCCAAGGGTGACAAGTTCATTGCTGAGGGCTACACCCGCACACCGGAGTACGAGCGCGACGGAGCAATGGTCGCCGGTGAAGAGGAGTTCATCGCCAAGCGGATCGGACACGACACCGCACGCACCCGCTACGAGGTCGACCGCACCCCGCGCCGCACCGCGGCCGAGCGTCCGGCCGCTGAGCGTCAAGCGCCCGGGTTAGAGCCGGCCGAACGTCAGCAGGCCCGTTCCGCGCCGGCGATGGGCATGTGAGGTAGGGGGCATCACCATGACTGATCAGACTCCCGCCGCACCCGGTCCCGACGAGGCCCAGCCCGATGACTTTCCCGATGACTTTCCCGACGACATCGACCTGGACGAAGACGACTACGACACCGAGAACGAGGATGAGCAGGATGTCGGCCCTCCGCATCCGGTGAACTGGTACCTGCTGCGCGCCGATGCGCTCGAAGAGGAGTGGTACGAACTCAACCGGTGGGTCGAGACGCTGCGCCGCACCTATGGGCTGCCCGCATCGGTGATCCCGCCGTTCTGGCACCGTCACGACGAACTGGTCTGGGAACTCTCCAGCCTGCATGTGCACTGGCTGTGCGCCTACCACCCCGAACAAGACGGGTCCGCCCCGTTCGGGTGGCACCGCGACTTCGCCGACGCCCGCCAGCGGCTGCGCGAATGGGTCGCCGCCTCCGGCACCCGTCTGGATCGCGACCGGCCCACCCGGCAGACCACCTGGCCCGGCGAAGACCCCGCCGACCCGGTCGAGGACGTGTTCGTCGCCGACCGCGACCGCGACTTCGTGGACTACGTCGCCGCACAGGTCGCCGAGCGCCGTGCCGCCGAGGACGCGTTCTTCGCCGGCGCCGACCCTGCCACCGGGGAGGTGCTCGGCTGATGGGCGCCTATGTGAAGAAGACCAACCGGCGCCGTTACGAGGACCGATCGTTCTCGGTGCGTCCCGTTCACCGCGATGCCCCGGACCTGCACAAGCTCTGCGAAGTGCTGATCCGCCTGACCATGCAGGAAACCGGACAGTCCCGCATCGCCCGGCGCGCCGCCGAACCGCCGGACACCTACCGCGCCGCCGCCGTGGCCGCACCCGGCGCCGACGGCCATCGCCCGGCCAGCGGCGAAACGGTAGAATGAGTCTGGCAAGCCTCGCGTGCAGCGTGGCGTGCTGTGGTCCCAAACCCCACCCCGGATCGGGCGGGGCAAGCATTACGTGGTCGACCTGTCGGCCTAGTCCTAGAACCCCCGCAGCGGGGTTCCTCTCACGATCAGCACCCGCCGGACGGCCCCAATCCGTCTGTGCGCGAGGTCCGATCTATCGTGAGAGAAGGACCCCATGAACGCCACATCTCCGCGCACCGACCCGGTGCGCAGCCTCGTTGACCCACCCGCCGGCGGCGCCCTGGCCGTGTCCTACCTGCGCGTGTCCACCCGCGAACAGGCCGAACGCGGAGGAACCGACGAGGGGTTCTCCATCCCCGCGCAGCGGGAGGCGAACAATCGCAAGGCCGAACAGCTCGGAGCGGTCATCGTCGAGGAGTTCATCGACGCCGGAGCGTCCGCGAAGTCCGCCGACCGGCCCGACCTGATGCGGATGATCCAGTACGTAAAAGCCAACAAGGTCGCCTACTGCATCGTCCACAAGGTCGACCGGCTCGCCCGCAACCGCAGCGATGACGTCGCGATCCACCTGGCCCTCCAGCAGGCCGGGGTCATGCTCGTCTCGGCCACCGAGAACATCGATCAGACGCCCTCGGGGATGCTGCTGCACGGCATCATGTCCTCCATCGCGGAGTTCTACTCCCGCAACCTCGCCACTGAGGTCACCAAAGGCATGACCCAGAAAGCCATCGGCGGCGGCACCGTCGGCAAGGCCCCGATCGGGTACCTCAACATCCGCACCACCGACGAGCTCGGTCGCGAAGCGCGCACCGTCGAACTCGACCCTGAACGTGCCCCGATGATCCAGTGGGCGTTCAAGGCCTACGCCTCCGGCAACTGGACCGTCAGCCAGCTCCACGACGAGCTCACCTCCCGCGGGCTGACCAGCGTGCCCACCCCGAAACGGCCCGGCAAGCCGCTCGCGGTGTCCTCGGTGCACCGGATGCTGATCAACCCCTACTACAAGGGCGACGTGATCTACCGCGGCACCCGCTACGCCGGCAGCCACGAACCACTCGTACCGCCCGAGGTCTGGTACCAGGTGCAGTCGGTGCTGACCGCGCACAAGTCCGCCGCCGAAGCCACCCAGCTCCACGACCACTACCTGAAAGGCACCGTGTTCTGCGGTGCCTGCGGGTCACGGCTGATGGTCTCGAACGCGAAGAACCGTCACGGCAACGTCTACCCCTACTTCGTCTGCTCGGGCCGGCACTCCAAGCGCACCGACTGCACCCGCGGCGCGATCCTCATCGAGGACGTCGAGCACATGATCGAGCGGTACTACCAGCGCGTGCAGATCACGCCCGCGCACCGCGAAGCACTCGCCGGGATGCTGCACCACGAGTTCGACCGGCTCATGGCCGACGAGACCGACGAACTGGGCCAGCTCACCACCAACCGCGACCGGCTCCAAGGCGAGCAAGAACGACTCCTCCAAGCCCACTACGCCGACGCGATCCCGCTCTCCCTCCTCAAACGCGAACAGGACCGCATCCTCGGAGAGCTCGACCAGGTGACCCGCCGCATCGACGCCCACCACGGCGAGTACGCCGACGCCCGCGCCCACCTCGAAGACGCCCTCAACCTGCTGGCCAACTGCGCCGACATCTACGCCCGCTGCGACGACACCAACCGCCGCCTGTGCAACCAGGCCTTCTTCACCAAGGTCTACGTCGAGGAAGACGACGAGCTCCGAGTCGAGTACCAGCGCCCCTACGAGATGCTGCTCGACCCCGAGATCAACGGCAACGCCCTCAACTGGGCACAGGACAGCAAGAAGGCTCGAACCCTTGCCAACGATTCGTTGGGCAAGGGTTCGAGCCTTGTGCCTTGGGTGGAGCTAGGGGGACTCGAACCCCCGACCCCCACACTGCCAGTGTGGTGCGCTACCAGCTGCGCCATAGCCCCGTACCGCTCAGCGGTGAGGATCTCGTCCTCCCCGCCTTGCCCTGACAA
>Ga0079226_10004259_pt1 | contig 10930 bp, 9 predicted proteins | sample Poulit2014_FD_76345 | JGI IMG/M metagenome (GOLD analysis project Ga0079226, IMG submission 76345) | Agricultural soil microbial communities from Georgia to study Nitrogen management - Poultry litter 2014 | ecosystem: Environmental > Terrestrial > Soil > Agricultural land | place: USA: Georgia...
CAAGCCAATAACGAGGAACAAAGCAGCCAAATTAGCGATAACTCCAGTAGTATTAGTAAGCTGAGTTCTGATAATCAAAAACTTGCGGAACAGGTTGCCGCGCTTCGTGGTGCTGCTCGACAATACGAGAAAGATCATGATCAGCAAGAACTCCAGAACCACTTGAATAATATTTCAAACCAAAATCAACAGATCGAAAATCAGCTAAGTAGTAATTCCGCTAAGCAAAAGCTAAATGACATTGATCAAACTATTACCCAGGTTCAACAAGACCCTGATAACGCTACTGGCACAGTCAATAATCTGAAAAATAAGGATGGGTTCAGTCAGATTTGGGATAATATCACTTCCATGATGGAAAACTGGTTGAATAAGCACGCTAGCCAGAGTAATAGTAACCAATGATAATTATTGACAGGCTTAGGCGAGACGCTTAAAATACTGGTAATAAGAGAAATATCGCCTTTAACCTGATTCCGTGAAATCAAGAAGGAACGAATAAGTAATTAGACCCTTCCTCACAGTTTCAGTGGAGAAGGGTTTTGTAAAAATAAATTGATTAAGGGGAAGTGACCAGGATGGCCCATGAAATTGTTGATGGATCAAGTATGCAACGGGCATTAACACGAATTACTTACGAAATTATTGAACAGAATAAAGGGGTCGAAAACCTTGTCTTTGTTGGGATTAAGACTCGGGGAGTTTACCTTGCTGAACGGCTAGCTAAGCGGTTAAACCAACTTGAAAACGTTGAAATTCCAGTTGGTGCGCTTGATATTACCTTATATCGGGATGATCGGCACATTCCTGATCATCATAAGGAACCAACAGTTAAGACATCTTCACTTGGAATTGATATTAACGATAAGCATGTCATCCTTGTTGACGATGTTCTCTTTACCGGGCGGACAGTTCGGGCGGCCCTAGATGCCTTGATGGATATGGGACGACCACAACAAATTTCACTTGCTGTGCTAGTTGACCGAGGCCACCGTGAATTACCAATTCGGCCTGACTTTGTTGGTAAGAACATCCCAACTGCAATGAATGAAACAGTTCATGTTGCCGTTGAAGAATATGACGGTCACGAAGATATTACAATCGAACATCACGAATAAATTATTAACCATTTAATCTGCTCCAGTGAGGGCGAAACGGTGTTATGAGCGAGAATGCAAAAGCACCAGTCTCCCTTTTCTGAGGAGCACTGGTGCTTTTTTAGGAGGAAAATTATGGAACGCTTTGAACCAATTGTTGCTATTGATGTCCCTGATAAGCGGAAGGCTGTTCAACTCTTTGATCGCCTTTCTAACGACACTGATCATATGCCAATTATCAAAATCGGAATGGAATTATTCTATGCTTTTGGTCCCGGAATCATTAAACAAGCTAAGGAACGTGGATTTAAGATTTTTCTTGATCTGAAGGCGCACGATATTCCGAACACGGTTGAACGGGCGATGGCTCAAGTTGGACGGTTAGGAGTTGCGTTTGTTACCGTTCATGCTGCTGGTGGCAGTGAAATGATGAAGGCTGGTTTACGCGGGTTGAAGCAAGGTGCTGCCGAAGCGCGTAATTCAGTTCCCAAGATGTTGGCAATTACCCAGTTGACATCCATTGACGAGGAGATCCTTCACAACGAACAGAAGATTAACGGTACCGTAATGGAATCCGTTCAAAATTATGCCCGGTTGGCCGATGAGAGTGGCTTAGCAGGAGTAGTTTGTTCCGCCAAGGAAATTTCTGCAATTCGTGAAGTTACCAATCCGGACTTTCTCTGCATCACACCAGGGATTCGGCCTGACTTAAACACCCATGATGACCAGAAACGGGTTGTGACACCAAAGCAAGCTGCTGAAATGGGAAGCAACGGAATTGTTGTTGGTCGGCCAATTACCCAAAGTGACGATCCGGTAGCAGCATACAAGGAGATTCGTCATGAATTTTTTGAAGGCGAAAACGCTGATTAGGCTGTTATTCTAATAATAAAATAAGGAATTGGAAAAATAATTTGTTTTTTCCAGTTCCTTATTTTTTTAGATAATGAAATCTTTCTAGTAGTTCGCGTGAACGCTGGTCAGCGGGACGATAGCCAATGTTGAAGGAGTGCTTGAAGTACATCATGTTGTAGAGGATTGCAAACACAAGTGAAGGCCATGGAAATTGCGTTAACCAGTTTAAACCGAAAAAGAGAACTACTAATGCGTAATCAAGGTCAAGGACGATCATTAAGATAAAGTTATAGTAGTCGCCCCGGAATAGTGCCGGTAGGGGACCAAACCAGAGTGTTGTCCATGAAATTCCCACTTTGGCGATCCTAATTTGCCCCTGATCATTAACGATTTTGGCATAATTTGGCGGTAATGGGAGATTATTGAGATCAAACGGGTTTTGGTCATTGTTATTGTTATTACCAAATGGGTTTTGCATTAATCTTCTCCTTCTTTCATATTATAAGTATAAATTTTAACACAAACTGTTTACATGTCCTAATATCACTGCTTTTGTTATGGTACACTTAACCTGTTAACGTAGAAAAGGAGAAAAGCAATGTTATTCTTTCTGAACGATAATATTCAGCATAACAAGTCAGGCATTGAACACGCGCAAATCAAGCGGTTGCACCTGTTTGAGATGTTTGACGAACCAGCTAAGATTGTTACCCGGAAGTATTCAAATGAACTTCACATGGTAACTGCAGAAGCCGGGATCGCTGATGAAGACTTTGTAAACTTATTTGATTATTTCCAAGAAGCACGAATCTTTCCACAAAAAGATGTCACCATTAAGGATCTTAATATCGATCCTAGCTGGGAACGTAAAGCTGACGGAATCAACTATAACTACTATCGGAACGGTAACCGGATTATGTATGTCCGGCGACGCAATGATAAGGAAAAGCACATCATTAACCTTCAGTACTTTGATCACTTTGGCAAGTTGTTGAAGGTTAGTTGGTACGATAATCGTGGATTCATCTCGGTTGAACAAGTTTACGACTGGGATGGCAACATTGCAACTGAAAACTACCTCCGTCCAGATGGCTCTATCGCTATTCAGTTGGAACACCAGAAGAATAAGCGGAATAAGGTAGTTGATACTTACCACCTCTTCAATTACAAGGGACAGGACTACCAGTTTGCTAATCTCGATGAACTGACGCGGTTCTTCTATGATGAGATCGTGACTGATCCCGAATTGGTCGGGGATGGCCCAGTTGGTTTGGTGGTTGACCGGACATACGAAGTTGGTTGGTCAGTACTCCACATGAAACACCGGGTTTTCCGGACAATGCAATTGCACAATGATCACGTTAATGATAACAGTGATATGTTGCATTCAACCTTAAATTATAACTATACTTGGGGACTTAACCACGTCAAAGATTGGGACGGGATCATCACTTTGACTCCCCAGCAACAAAGGGATGTTAAGGACCGGTTTGAAAAGTACGGGACAAAGATTTACCGGATCCCAGGTCCGATTGTTCCTAAGGCAGTCTTGGAAGCTAAGCATATTCCATTCGAACAGCGGACAAAGAACCAAGTCGTAATGGTTGCGCGGCTTTCACCAGAAAAGCAACAGGATCATTTGCTTAAGGCATGGCCAAAGATTTTAGAAAAGGTTCCTACGGCAAAACTGGACTTCTGGGGATACGCGAACGATAACTTTGACAAGACGTTAAAGAAGATCGTGAAGGATGAAGATCTCGGTAATTCCGTAACTTTCCATGGTTACACTAATGATCCTAATGCGGTTTATAATGATGCCCAATTACTGATTCTGCCAAGCCGTGCCGAAGGGTTGCCTTTATCATTAGTTGAAGCACAGTCACACGGTTTGCCAATTGTAGCGAACGACATTAAGTATGGACCAGCTGACGTTGTGATTGACGGCCAAGACGGGATCCTTACCCAAAATGGGGATGTTGATGGCCTAGCCAAGGCAATTATCGACCTCCTGACAGATCAAGAAAAGTTGGCAAAGTTCAGTGAAAATGCCTACCAAGATAGTGAACGTTACTCTGAACCCAATGTCATGAAACTATGGAACGAACTAGTTGATGATATGAAAACAAAGGAGGCCGCTAAATAATGTTCTTTTTCGTTAACCAATACTTATTGAGCAACGATTCAAGTATTGAACACGCTGAAATGAAGCGGCTGAAGCTCTTTAAGGATCACAATGCCGAAGCCAAGTTAGTTACGCGGAACTATGACCAAATTATCCACGCCACCCTGCAACGGTTCGGTTTAACTGATGACCAGCTTGTTAATATGTACGACTTCTTTGCGGGGACAACTGATTACGTGGGGCATGATCTCCACGTCAGCGATCTGAACCTACCGATCGAATACCAGGTAGGAACCGGGAACAACTACCAAGAAGTTAAGGATGGTGATCGCCTGGTCTGCATCGTTTACTTTACCGGTGGAACTGTTGGTCTAGTAAACCACATCGACTGGTTTGATGTTGCGGGGAATGTAACTCTTCGCCAACAGTACGATCTTCGGGGATTCAAGTCTGTTGATCAGTTTATTGGTGAAGACGGTCAAATTAGTTTTGAACGGTATTACCGTCCTGACCAATCCATTTACATGGAACGGTATTACGTTAAGTCTGTTCAGAATACGCCAATCAACTCGTTGAATGTTCTGAAGAATTACCAGGGACACGATCGCTTCTTTGATAGTGAGGAGGATCTCTTTGCCTTCTTCCTTGATGAATTGAATAAGGCAAATGGCGAAAATAACGTCTTCATTGCTGACCGGCCAGCAGTCGCAATCCAGCCAGTGATGAACATGCAAACTGCCGCTAAGAAGTATCTCTGGATGGCCATGAACCACGTCAACGATGGTAATAACCTTAAGACCGGGCCACTTAACCCAATGCTTCAAGGACCACTTACTACTGACCTTGATAAGTGGGACGGGATCATTACCATGACTGAAGCTCAGGCCGAGATGATTCGGAAGCGAATTGGTGACAAGAAGCCAGTTTACGCAATTAACGGTGTTCCGGTTAAGAGCAATAACCAACGGACCGACATGAAGTACCGGATTGCGGGACAAATTATTTATGTTGGTCGTCTTGGTGAAGACAAGCAGACCGGGAAGCTAATTGAAATCTTTACCCGGATTCACAAAAAGGTGCCAACTGCTAAGCTAACTCTTTATGGTTACGGTAATCCTGAAGACGTTAACCGCTACAAGAAGCAGGTTGATGATGCGGGCTTGACTGGTACCGTAGTGTTTGCCGGTTACCAAGTAAAATTAGATCCGGCTTATAATACTGCTCAATTATTCATGGATACGAGCCGGATCGATGCCCAGCCATTAGCAATGGGTGAAGCATTATCCCACGGTGTCCCAGTTGTGACCTACGATTACATGTATGGCCCAAGTGAAATGGTCAAGTCTGGCGTCAACGGTGAGCTAGTACCACTAAATAACGCGAAGAAGATGGAAAAAGCTGCCGTAGACATCCTGACCGATCCAAAACTCCTTCAAAAACTAAGCACCGGCGCCTACGATTCCCTCGATGCAATCAGTAACCTTAATACTTGGAAGCAGTGGAATGCATTAGCCTAAAAATTCGTAAATTAAAATGCCAGTATTGTTTCTTCTTGCGAGAAAAATACACTGGTATTTTTTATTACCTATTTTCTAATTGATAACTTCACCACCGCTTCGCAACGGGTGGTTTGCGGCATCATGTCGACTGGTTGGATATAGTCAACATGGTAGACGCTGGTTAATCGACCGAGGTTACGAGCAAGGGATGCCATGTTACATGAAACGTAGGCGAACTTGGCAGGGCGTTCTTTGATGATCTGTTCAATCAGATCATTGTCTAAACCGGTTCGTGGCGGATCGACTACTAACGCGTCAAAGTGATGACCTTCCTTTCGCCATTGCGGGATAACATCCTCTGCTGAGCCGACTTCGTAATGAGCGTTTGTAATGCCATTAAGGTTAGCGTTTTGTTTGGCGTCTGCAACGGCTTCGGGGATTGTTTCCATTCCCCAAACCTCCTTTACCCGGTTAGCCAATGACAATCCAATCGTTCCAATTCCCGCGTAAGCATCAATCAGGGTATCGTCAGGGGAAAGCTCTAGTGCCTTGGCCGCTTCCTCATACAACGTTTCCGTTTGTTCTGGGTTTAACTGTAAGAAGGAACGGGCGGAGAGGCGGAAGTCCAACCCCATTAGACTTTCGGTAATGTATTCTTGTCCGGCTAAGTGGATCATTTGCTCGCCCCAAATCAGCGGGGTATCGCCAGGATTAACGTTTTGCATTACGGAGACAACCTTTGGGAGCTGTTCCTGAATGGCTTCCAGTAGTTGACGCTTATGTGGCAGTTTTGATGTATTAGTAATTAATGTCAATTGAACTTCACCGGTCGCTGCTGATTCACGGACAACCAGGGTCTTGATGATCCCGCTGTTACGTTCCTCATCGTATACCGGAATTTGGAGGTCTTCGATTGCTTGAACAACAGTGCGAATAACCTTCATTGTGTTTGGCATCTGAACGGCACATTCTTGAATGTCTACTAGGTCATGACTGTTTGCCTTGTACAACCCAGCGGCAACGTGACCATCAATCATCCGCACTTGGAATGAAGCCTTATTCCGGTAGCCATATTCATGTGGTGCTGCAATAGTAGGGCGAACGTCATAGTTGCGATAACCATATGGCTTGAATTTTTCGAGACTATCCAAAACGACCTGTCGTTTAAACCGCAATTGGGCTGGATAAGCCAGCTTTTCTAATTCAAAGCCCCCCGCAACATCGGCATAGCTATCGCGGGGTTCGACCCGATCTCGACTAGTTTTGCGAAGGCGCTGGATTTTAGCTTCAAGAAAGCGGGGATGGACCCGGGTTACTTCAGCGACAACGACTTCGTGCGGAAGGGCACCAGGGACAAAGCAGACCTTGTGCTTAAAGTAGCCGATTCCTTGACCGTTAACCCCCAGTCGACGAATCGTTAATGGGAAACGATCCCCAACCTGTACTTCGATGTTTTGTTGTCGTTGCCGTGATTGAACCATGATATATTTTCGATCCTTTCAAAGAGTATTGTCTTATTTTAGCATATCGCTCTTAACAAGTGATTGCTGAACAATAATGTTATTATTTGAATATTACCTTAGCAGACGATAATTAAAATTTATTGGTTTAAAGGGTTTAATTATAATCAAAAGTTTGAAAAATGTCTAAAAATAATCAAAATACTAATAATCTATTTTTTAATCGGTTAAAATATAGTAAAATGGTTGTGAATTAATGAATAAACTGAAAGAGGAAGTGACATACTTGAAAATTGCTGCAATTGCTGGGTCAAATGCTAATCATTCATATAACCGGATGTTGTTAGAATTCATGGCTCAACATTTTAAGGATCAAGATCAGATTGATGTGATTGATATTCGCCAAGTACCAATGTTTAACGAAAGCTTTAAGGGTGATGCCCCTGAAGTAATCAAGGACATTGACCGCCGGATTAAGGATGCCGATGCCGTGATCATCGCTAGTCCTGAATATAATCACTCAATTACCTCAGCGTTGAAGAGTATTGTTGAATGGTTGTCTTACAGTGTGCACCCCCTTACTGGGAAGCCAGTAATGACGATTGGGGCCTCAACGCATGATCAGGGAGCATCACGGTCCCAGGTTCAATTGCGTGATATTTTGATTTCCCCAGGGATTAATGCAAATGTCTACCAAGGTGACGAATTTTTCATGAGTAATGTTACCAGTTTGATGGACGAAGAAGGAAACATTACTGATAAGGGAACAATTGGCTTCTTAGAAAAATGTATGAACGGCTTCCGTTACTATGCGAAAGCAATTGATCGAATGAACGAGGAGATGAGTAAGTAATGATGAAGATTCTCGCTTTTGTCGGTACCAATGCTGATTTTTCATACAACCGGTTACTGTTGCGGTTTATGAAGAAGCACTTTAAGCAAATGGCTGATATTGAGATTTACGAAGTTGGTAAACTGCCACCATTTAGCGTTGACACTCCCCTATCCGAGCAAACAGAAGTCTGGAAATTAAAGCAAAAGGTTAAGGAAGCTGATGGCTTAGTATTCTCCACTCCTGAATACGACCACGGGATTCCTGCCGTTCTTAAGTCAGCTATCGAGTGGCTTTCCTACAAGACCAAGGTACTTTCGGAAAAGCCTGCAATGATCGTTGGGGTAGCTTATGGTCGTCAAGCATCTGCACGTTCACAAGTTCAAATGCGGCAAATCTTGATTTCACCAGATTGCAATACTAACCTGATTCCAGGGAACGAGGTCTTAATCGGGAATGTTCGTGATACCTTTGCTAAGGACGGACGCTTGGTAGACCAAGAAGCAATTGATAACCTAGAAAAGTGCTTTGAACATTTTATTGAATATATTCAAATCTTCAAGAATACAGATAGGGAGGGTCTTGATATGGCCATTAAGCAACCAACGATCAGTGATGCATACATTAATTTCCCTACTGGTCGTTTGACACTCAAAGAAGTTCAGCAAATCTTTAGTACGATTCCGTTTGAAGTTGATTTGATCGATAGTACCGATCATTTCGCTTGGTTCTCAGATAAGCCAAACCGGGAGCACGTTCGGAATACAGCTTCCCTCGGTGAAACTGTTCAAGAATGCCATCCACCAATGGCTGTTCCAGCAGTAATGAGCATTATCAACAGCTTCCGTGAAGGGAAGAAGGACGTTGTTACGCGGCCACTCTGGATGAATGGTCACCGTTCATTGATCCAATACTACGCTTTACGGGACATCAATGGTCATTACCTTGGGACCATCGAATTTACTGGAAGCGTCGAATACATCTTGAACCTCTTTGAAAATGGTGCCTGGAGCAAGGATGCAACTACTGGCGCATCCAAGAGCACTAATGATTCTGCACCAGAGGAAGAAGAACCAGCAGTCGATGCCTCAACTGGTGCTTCAGAAAACAGCGATGATAGTGATGATGAGGAAAATACACCAGTAGCTGCCGACGAAAGACCAGCAGAGGAGACCGAAGCCACAACTGGTGCCTCCGAAACTGGTAGTGTTGATGCGGAAGACGATACCGCTGATGCATCAACCGGGGCTTCAGAGAACGATGACTAACGAATTAGTAAATCAACGCCATTCAATGGTCCACCATGCGTTAGGAACAAAGATTGTCCTAACGCTTTTTGGCGATCGCTATTATCCGTTGCTGGCGAGATCAATGCGGTTAATTGATGAATATGAAGATCGGCTGACGGTTAACCGCCCTGAATCAGAGGTAATGAGTGTTAATCATGCAGCAGGAAAGGGGCCCAAGGTTGTTTCACCATCAACTTATGAGTTAATCAAATTAGCTGTTAAGTACAGTCGGGAAAACTTTGGCTTTAACGCCTTGATTGGGCCGCTAGTGAAGCTGTGGAAGATCGGCTTTACGGGAGCAAATGTTCCTCAGGATACCGATATTCAAGATCGCCTTAAATTAATTGATCCCTATAAGGTTCTCTTGGATGATGACTACCGAACCGTCTTCTTGGAAGAAGAGGGAATGGAGTTAGACCTTGGCGGGATTGCAAAAGGTTACATTGCCGATCGCATTCGTGACTTTTGGATTGAGCAGGGAGTTCAAGCAGGAATTATTAACCTTGGCGGAAACCTCCTGTTTGTAGGAAAGTCACCGCGCCGTGAGGATGGCCAATGGGTGATCGGTGTTCAGGATCCGCGGTTGAAGCGGGGGGACGACATCGAAGTTGTCCGTAAACCAGCTTGCTCCGCTGTTACTTCAGGGATCTACGAGCGTTTCTTGGAAGTGAATGGCAAGAAGTATCACCACTTGCTGGATCCACGAACCGGTTATCCTTTACAAACAGATCTTTCTAGCGTGACCGTGTTTACTGAGCAGTCGGTAATGGGAGAAATCGAGGCTAAACGATTGTTCTTTAATGGCGCTCCTATAAATGGTTGGGGAGAACAGTCAGGGAATTTAGGTGCTGTTTTCATTGCGCAAGATGGTACTGTTAAAAATGTTAACTAGTTAGTACTAAGGAGTTACTCATTGAAGTGGGTAGCTCTTTTTGTTATTAATGCTGATGAAATACTAGCAAGATCTAAAGAGATCTAAAATCTGGACGGAAGATCTAAAGAGATCTAAAATTAAATTAAAGATCTAAAATTAATGGGGTAATTAACAATGAAAAATCCGTTTGATCCAAATTTTGGTAAGGTTCCGCAAATATATTTAGGGAGAGAAAAAATTGTAGATAATGTAGTGCAGTCTCTTGAAGACGGTACGGGACCATACCAAACTTCGATGATTTATGGAATGCGTGGAGTGGGGAAAACATCACTTTTAGCAGATATTACGTCCAAATTAGAGAAAAAGGATGACTGGATAATCGTTTATTTAGCCATGACCAACGATCTGTTAGAAACACTAATTCAAAGTGTTTATCGAGAAGCTAACAGTAAGATTAAACAAGCACTAAACATGATTGATGGTGTTAAGTTTTCAGCGTTTGGTTTTGAGATTGATTTTAATATTGCTGATTCACAAACAACATATCAACTCTTGCTAGAAGAAATGTTAAAAGTTTTGAAAAAACACAATCAATCATTATTAATTGCAATTGATGAAGTGAAAGAAACGCCAGAAATAGTAAATCTAGCTTCAATTTATCAAATAATGGTGTTGAAGAACTACCCAATTAATATTATGATGACGGGATTACCGAAGAACGTTTCGGAGTTGCAGAATAATGATGTACTAACCTTCTTACTACGGAGTGGCAGGATTTCATTGGGGCCACTCGATCCTTTTGATATTAAGTATCGTTATCAAAAGGCTTTTGAACGTGCGGATAAAGAAATTAGTAATTCAACCTTAATGAAAATGACAAAGCTAACTAAGGGTTATGCGTA
>Ga0079226_10004260_pt1 | contig 10929 bp, 10 predicted proteins | sample Poulit2014_FD_76345 | JGI IMG/M metagenome (GOLD analysis project Ga0079226, IMG submission 76345) | Agricultural soil microbial communities from Georgia to study Nitrogen management - Poultry litter 2014 | ecosystem: Environmental > Terrestrial > Soil > Agricultural land | place: USA: Georgia...
GCCGTCGGAAGTATTTATGAGTTAGATGGATGTAGGCTTCTAACTTATTTTGACAAACGAAGTGGTATTTTCTCACTAAATGTTCTATCCAACTAACTCCATTATAAAATAGCCTACAATAAAACTTATAATAGCAAGAATGATAATGTAAAATAACCCTTTTATATTCATATTAAATAACAACCCTTTATCAGTTTTTAGTGAAATATAATTCTCAATTAGATATCCGTCTTGTATATGACCGAGATTATAAGAAATTTAATCTTCGGATGTTTTTTACCCTTATAAAATATTTTTAATCATAATAACGATTAAGATCAGTTAGAAGTTTTACTAAGTGAGTTTTCAAGGATATTTATCATGTTCAAAATGATGTTTTTTTGTATAAAATCATTTGAAAAAAACATATTAGATTTAATTTCTTCAATATATTCTTTATTCTTAGTTAAGATATATGATTTCATTAATATAATAATAACTCCATAATCATCATTTACATCTTTTAGAAATTTATAATCATCTTCTGTTAATGCTTGATTATCTAAAAATTTAAAACAAATTTTATAAAAAATAATAATATTATCTAGTAATTTATCATCAAAATTTGAGGTAATGCTAATAATATCCTGGTAGTTATTCTGATCGGCAGATAATTTTTCGATTGCAGCCAAAGTACTGATAAAATGGGAGTATTCACTAGACAATTCATTAGTTGAATGAATTGAAATAATATCTTCACTTGATAAGCTAGTATCAAATGAATCACTCACTGCCTGAAAGTAAAGCAGCTCATTTTCATTTTTTAAAAGTTTTAAAACTCTCATCCCATCTGTGCCTTCAAAAGGAATAGCTGTCACCAATATTATAATGTAATTACAAAATATTAAGTAGGTTAAGAATGGGAAATCTGTTATTATCATGAAATCAACAAAACTAAATATAATGATGAGTGTTATATTGGCAAGGATTCCTCCAATATAAAAAAAGAAGAGCTCTTTTTTTTTAACTTTTCCTTTTAATCTACTTTTACTTACAAGCGTATAACCAGCAGCTGACGATATTGGGATATTCCAGAGCCATTTATTATTTAAATACATCCCAAACACCGTTGTGACTAGAACAACCTTATACCCTTGTAATTTACCTGCTAGTACATGACCTATTTCATGGAATGTTACAGTTAAAAACAGTGCTACTATCAGTTGCGTAATTGTTATCAAGTACGTTAAAAAGATCTGCCCATTGTTTACTAGGACAGCAAAAAAAAGAGTGATACTTATTATTATTATCCAAAACCAATTACTACTGATAAAAGATTTCAAAATAAAACACACCTTGATTTCTATTTTTGACAAAAAATTGCCATTCTATGACCTTCTTCTTCATAAATCTTTCCACTTGCGTCTCCATAAATATCTAATATTGTAAAACCTGCTTGATTCAGTTCCATCTTTATTTTTTCTACAGTGAAATGTTGAATCCAATCATAGACAGTTATATGTTCTTCATCAGAGAATATATATGTTGAATAGTTAAGCAATAAATCATCATCATATTTTTTCATAGAAAATAAATACAAGAAGTCTTCTCTCATATATTCATTATCCTCAGGAAAATAATTCCAGTGGTTAAAATCCAAGATTGAATTAAACTTAAATTTAGTTGGCACTTCGAATATAAATAGACCGTCAGTATCTAAGATATTTAAAATCTTGTTTAAAAGAGCCTGTCGTTCTTCATAATTAAAGTTACATAAGATATCGTAAATCATTAATATAATATTAAATTTTTTATCTGTTTGGAACTCTAGAATATCATTACAGGAGTAATCAATATCTAGATTTTCTTCTACAGCATTATTTTTAGCATATTCGATTGAATTTTGAGATAAGTCAATGCCTGTGACATCATAACCATGTTTATAGAACTCGCCTGTGTATAGACCTGGCCCACAGCCTACATCTAATAGCTTATGAAATTTTTTATTTGGTGCTTTCTTGGTGATAAACTCAATTATTTTTTCTTGATGGGCTTTATCATAACTACCCCCGTAAATATTATCATTTAGATGTGACCTTAAAATAAATTCATTAAGTTGCGGAGTAGACCAAATATTATTTGGACTTTTTTCAAATCTTGTTGGACTTCTTAAATCTTTAAAAAGTATATCCATTAATAGTTTCTCCTTCTTTATATAAATTCTTCTTACTCTTATACAATTTAACACTTTCTTATTTAAGTTAAGTACTGTTTTGTAAAAAAGGAATGATATTTATCGTGGTTTTTAAATAGATTATCGTGGCCTCCTTTACCAGTAATTACACCATTCTCTAAGAATATAATTTGATCTGCTTTTTTGATTGTCGATAATCTATGAGCAATGATAACCGTTGTTCTATTTTTCATTAATTCATCTATGGCTAATTTCACTTTCTCTTCACTTTCACTATCTAAATTAGATGTTGCTTCATCTAATAATAAAATACTAGGGCGCTTTATAAAATTTCTAGCTATATCTATCCTTTGGCGTTGCCCACCAGATAATTTTACACCTCTCTCACCGACAAATGTGTCTAGTCCATCTTCTAATTCTATTATAAATTCATAACAATTAGCAATTTTACAATATTCAATTATTTCATCATCACGAATATCACGTTTAATACCATAGGTTAGATTATCTCTTATAGTGCCATTCATGATGGGATTGTTTTGCATGACATATCCTATATTCTCACGCCAACTATCTAGATTAAATTTATAGATATCCTCTCCACCGTAAGTAATTCTACTTTGGTCACTTTCATCTAAAACATATATTCTCGCTAATAAATTAAGAATTGTAGATTTACCGGATCCAGATGGTCCAATAATTGCTGTAGTCTTATATTTCGGGATGGAAAAACTTAAATTTTTAAGGACTTTATTATCAATAAACTTAAAACAAACATCTTCAAATTCAATATCCTCAGGGTTTTTTGACACATTTTTACCATGGAAAATATCTTCTGTAGGTTCTTTCAAAATTTTATCAATACGTTCGCTAGCTCCTAAAGTATTTTGATAATCTGTATAGAAGGTTGATAAAGATGACAAGGGAATCGCTAACTGGAAGACATAAAATATGATTGAAACCAATGTGCCGGCAGTAATAGCTTCTGTTGAAACTCGTATTCCACCAAAACCTAAAACAACACCGACTGTTATTAATATTACAAGAGAGGAGGCAGGGTCAATAATGGAATATATTTTAGCCTTTTTTAATCCTAAATCATACATGCTTCTTAGTTTACTATTAGCATTATTTATTTCTTTTTGTTCTCCATTAGATATTTTAACTAACCTTATTTCTGATAAAACTCTCCCTAATATTCCTGTGAAATCCGCTAATTCATTTTGTGTTTTTAAAGAGTATTTTTGCATCATCTTACCTAAAGGTATTATCGATAATAAAAATATGGGGACGGTCACAAAAATAACTAATGTTAATTGCCAATCTAATATGAATAAAAATATAATTGAGCCAGATATTGTTACAAGTGAAGGAAATACATTTGGTAGTTTAAAAGATATAAAATTATTAATTATGCTTGTGTCCGAAGTAATGCGACTCATCAATTTACCAATTTCATTATCATCAAAAAATTTTGTTTCTATATACAAGATGTGCTTCCATAGAAACTCTCGTATCGAAAACACCATTATTTCTCCAATCTTACTCAAGACGTATAAGCCGAATCCACTTAAAAGTGCATTAATTAAGAAAATCAGAATGAAAATTATAATGAGATTCCAATCTATCCCCTCTCTCGATACCGAATCAACTATAACTCCGGTGAATAGCGGTACAAGTAATCCTACAAAACTACCAATAGAGGAAAGAATAATTGCTAAAGCTAAAAAAGATTTTGGTATAGGTATACTTTTCAGTAAATTGAATAAAGGATTATCTTTCATTATTTTATCTCACTCCATAAATTTTCAACTATAAGACAGACAGTAAGAGATACGAAGCTATAATTGTAATAATTATATATATAATTGACCATATCCATACATGCTTGGTATGTAATTGGGAAGTAGAATAAAGGACTACTCCGAATAAATAACCACTAATAATGTGTTGTAAATCTATTGTACCCAAAAGCCTATTACCTTCATCAAGAATATTCATACTTGTTATATTGACAACAGTGGGATCTAAATTAAAGGCCCATTGAATAACCATAACTATGAAAGTAACTATATAAGATATCAATGTGATAAATACTGACGCTGAGTAAATGCTGTATGCTGATATATTTGATTTCATAATTCTAGAAATCAATAAAAGTGAAACGAAATTGACAATAATCATTAATAAAGCAAGAAATACATACATTACATAGGAAAAGACTATTGAGACACCAGCTAAATTTTCTGCATCTGTTGGAGTTAATCCTGTGTTTACTAGCTCTTCATAATAGTCTACAAAACTATTTGTTACCCACGTTATCAAAATGGAAATTATTATTAATAACAATAAATTTAACATCCATTTTGGTTTTTCTCTAACTCTCCTTAAATAATTCGCAAATAATAAATTTGAATTGGACATTAAAATCATTCCTCACTGAATTAATTTAATACAATAATTATGCTACCATTGGTTTGTTGTAATTTAAATGTTTTATTGTATTTTTAACTATATTTGAAATGGAGATGTAATAAAATGAAAAAGACAATCATATGGGGTACTGCAATCATTATTACCATATTTATTTTAGTCGGTATTGCATATTTCTTAAGCGATGATGAAACTCCAACTTACAGCACTTATGAAGTCTCAAAAGATGATCCTTTAATACTTATGGGGAAAGCTATGCCAGAAGAAATAAAAAATTATAATTATCACGCTCACTTAGGTACAATTAACGAAATCTTAGTTGGCGACGGCGATGAAGTTATCAAAGGTGATGAGGTAGTATCATATAATACTGGAAATAGTGATTTAAAAAAGTACTTAGACGAAGATGATGGAAATACTGATAGTGACAATGATGATTTATTAGAAGAATTTGATACTCAGATAGAAGAAAGTACGTTGGCTTCATTTGACGGTCACATCGTATATCAAAGCAACTTGGATAACGTTGAGAATGGCGAAACTATTTTACAAATTCTATCCAATAATACACAAATTAGAGCTGTAGTTTCAGAAGTAAATCTTGAGAAAATTGAATCAGGTGACACAGTTAATATTATTAAAGATGATGAAAACGAAGTGACCGGAGAAGTAAATAATGTCTCGGAGTTACCAGTTGCCACAAACCAAGAAAATATTGGTGAACAATTTGATGCTCAGCCATCGTCATTTAACGGGGCTACTCTCCCTCATGATTCTGAAGTAGGGCTTCCTGAATCTTCGAACCCTCATTTTGAAGGGTTGGATTTAATCGAAGATATTGAAGAGAGCTCTGAATATGAAGTTATAATAGATAATATAAACTCACCATTACGTGCAGGAATGACGGTAGAGATTGAAGTTCCGATTGAAACAATATCACTGCCCAGTAATGTTTTGATTGAGGAGAATCAAGTGTTTATTTTAAATGACGATGGGACTGTTAAAAAACAAGAAATCGACGTAGAAAGTAAAGGGAATACTCATACACTCAATGATGGATTAAACGAAGGTGAAACATTAATTATGAATCCTCATCATAATTTAGAAGATGGTGATTATGTGGAGGTAAATAATGATTAAATTAACCAATATTAATAGAAGCTTTAAAGTAGGGAAAGAATTAAACAGTGTATTAAAAAATATTACTTTAGAAGTTGAGAAGGGTGAATTCCTTTCAATAATGGGGCCATCTGGTTCTGGAAAAAGTACATTGATAAATATTCTTGGATTTATCGATAATAATTATGACGGAGAATACTTATTTAACAATAAGAAAACACACAGAATGAATGACAATGAGACTTCTGAATTAAGAAATACAACTGTTGGATTCGTATTTCAAAATTTCAAATTAATAGGTAACGACACTATTATAGAAAATACGTACCTCCCTTTAATTTATAATGGGATAAAAAGGAAAGAACGGATTGAAAAAGCTAAGAAAATACTTGAACTAGTAGGGTTAAAAGATAAAGAATTAGATTTACCCAAAAATCTTTCTGGTGGGCAACAACAGCGAGTAGCTATAGCTCGTGCTTTAATAAACAATCCTGAGTTTATAATTGCTGATGAGCCTACAGGAGCTCTTGATTCAAACACCTCAAAAGAGATTATGAGATTATTTAAAAAGATTAATCGTGACGAAGGGGCTACAATCATTATAGTTACACATGATCGATTCGTAGCAGAACAAACACAACGTATAATTAATATTTTTGATGGTAAAATCGATAAGGAAGAGATAATATCATGAAAAATATACCTAATTTATTCACTATATCAATCAAGTCTCTTCTTAAAAATAAACGTCGAAACTTTTTCACGATGATTGGGATAATAATTGGAATTGCTGCAGTAATTACAATTATGTCTATTGGAGAGGGATTTGAAAGAGACACGATTGAAGAGATTGAAAGCTCTTCTGGCAGTGAAAATTCTATAATAATTAATTTCATCGAAGAAAATAATACAGCATCTCATCCTTTTTCATCTTCAGATATTGATATAGTAGAACAGATAGAAGGCGTTCAAAGTGCCAATATTAGGGAGGATGATAATTTTAGTTTCTCTGCGAAAATAACTTATCCTGAGGCTCAAAGTGTAAATATATATCGGGTGGAAAGTTTAATGACTAACGCCCAAAGTGATAATATAACTCCTATAGATAATGAATTAGAACGTAAAGTAATTACTGTTGATGAAAATTTAGCTGATAGTCTATATGATGGAGAGGCCTTAAATAAGACTTTGTTTATAGAAGGTGAAAGCTTTAAAATTGTGGGGATTGATCCAGGACCTTCTCAAGGATTTGAAAGTAATATTATTAGTATGCCTATTAATAGTTTCGATAAATATTTAAATAATCTATCGCAAGGTTTTTATGAATTAGAAGTGAATCTACAAGACAGGGCAGAATTAAAAGAGTCTGGGGAAAATATCGCTAATGAACTTAATGATAGAGGCTCCGGAACTAATTCTGGCAGCTATTCTTATGTTGATTTAGAAGAAGTGACAGCTTCCTTCAGTACAATCCTCAGTGGTATTACTTATTTTATTACTGCTGTTGCTGCTATTTCTCTTTTTATTTCTGGTATTGGGGTTATGAATGTTATGTACATCTCAGTATCTGAAAGAACTGAAGAAATAGCAATACGACGTGCCTTCGGTGCTAAAAGAAGTGAGATAGAGTTACAGTTTTTAATAGAAAGTATTGTGCTCTGTTTCACTGGTGGTGTCATTGGTATTATTATAGGTGTCGGCATCTCACAATTAATAGCATTGATAATACCAAATATATATAGTATCACCACTATAAGTTCTATTCTCATATCGCTTGGCGTTTCAACTACGATAGGAATAATTTTTGGGTGGGTACCAGCACGTTTAGCTGCTAAAAAGAACTTAATTGATATAATTAAATAAAATCTGCCAAAAATCCTGCTTAATTCATGTTTACATCCTCAAAATAGAACATACTTTACTATGACATCGAATGAAGACATTCATGAAAAGATGTACATGAAGTACTCAAGAGATTTATGATTGAAGGATAGAAATTGAATTTTTTCCTATTGGACCAAGAGTATATTTGTGATTATAGAATAGTGAAAAACAGTATCTGGTACAAGTTCAGTCTTGGACTCGTGAAGCTTGTTAGAATAAATTAATCATAATCCAACGCATATTAAATATTTAACTCAACTTTCGGATTTAAAACTCATAGCTGAACCTTTATAAAATCAAGGGTTGGTGCCAACTATTTATCTGAAAACACCAAAAAACACCCTGTTCGTTGGTAAAATTAAGGTGCCATACCAACCAAAGAACAGATATTTTCTATGTCTTCTGTGTTACCAAATAAATTCTAAGCAAAATGACCAACCCCAGTCCCAGGTCGCTCAATTTTTCAAACAGGCAAAAATCGGAACGTTCCTGTATCAATCCAATATTCATAAGGAAAAAGGTGTGTCGGTCCTTATTCTCGTTCAGTTCATCTTTTTCCTCGTGCTTCAAGGGAAAATCTGTATTGGACGCTCGAATCCGGTCGGGACTCGAATCCCCCAAAGAAGGAGGCGGTCTATGACATAATGAAACGTACCACCTACAACTGGCGGAAACTGTTTCTCCTGATCAGCACCCACCTCATTGAGACGGTACTTCAACCGTTAACGTTGGACAACCGAAAGTGTGTGTTAATCATCGATGATTCGACCTATGACCGGCACCGCAGTAAAGTCGTCGAATTACTGTCCCAGGTCAAAGACCATACGACAGGTGCCTATATGAAAGGCTTTTGTATGCTGACCCTAGGCTGGTCGGATGGCGCCACCTTCCTGCCACTCGCCTTTTCACTGCTCAGTTCAAAAAAGGCTCAGAATCGGTATCAGGAAATGGATTCAAATATCGACAAACGCTCCGTGGGTTACCGACGCCGGCAGGAAGCCGTGCAGAAAGGCATGGAGCCCCTCTTCACTTTGCTCGATGACATCAATCCGGCGACGCTGGGTGCCAAAACGCTACTTTTCGATAGTTGGTTTGCCTATCCGTCAATCATTAAACGTGTGGTGACGCAATATCCATTGGATGTGGTGTGCATGATCAAGTGCTCTCCCAAGGTGCATTACACTTACGCGGGCCAGTCCTATACTTTGAACCAGCTGTATAAAATCGTGCGTAAAAAACGAGGACGTGCAAAAATCCTTGCGTCGATCATTGTTGGATTAGGGTCGGACGAAAATAACGAAGAGATTCAGGGCCGCATCATCTTTGAACAAGACCACAACCGTTCGAAAAAATGGTTGACCATTCTCACGACGAATTTGGAACATGCCGAGGAAGAAGCCGTGCGCATTTATGTCAAACGCTGGGCCATTGAATGTTTTTTTCAAGGTGACCAAGTCACACCTGAAATTGGCCAAAGAGTTTCAATGCCGCAGCTATGATGTACTGACGGCACACACATCGATTGTTTTCCTCCGCTACATGATGCTGGCAATCAACGCACAGGAAGAACAGGGCCCCCCGTACCATTAGCCAGCTGTTTTACATGTGTTGCGATGAGAGGGCAGATCTTCGCTTATCAGAAGCTCTGTTGATCATCCTCGAATGTTTGGGCGGGCTGTTGGCAGAAGAATATATCCTGACGGCTGGCCAAACCCAACCGCTTTTGGAGCTTTTATTCAATCATTTGTCGGATATTTTACGAAAACCGCTGCTTTCTGCGGGAGTTGCTGCATAAAATATCTACTACGAAACCTATTATATCAAGGGTTTAAGGCTATTATTCACGTCCGGAAGTTGAGTGTTTAAAGCATAATAGTTGTATCAGCTCTTTAATACCAGTCGAACCGAGAGAGACCTCAAAGGGGCTAATGCTTACATAATAAATACGAATGAATATCGAAAATGAACCATCGCAAAACCTATAAAAAGAGCGATCCACACCAATCGGATCATGCGTTTAGATACTTGAAAGTAAAGAAAGAAACTATAGACTCTTATAAACTATTTAAAAATCTTAAGAGTACAGATAAACGTAACCAATTGGAAGATAAGTTCAATCATCGGGTATGTCCCGTAAGTGTTCCATTTTACTTATATAACATGTCTAAGCCATTCTTAAAAGATAAAGAAATAGAACAAATCCATCGTACGCTAACTAATAAAATTACACTCTTTAAAGGGGGAGACGTGGATTATTACCGTGATGATATCATTGAACGAGCTTTTAAACAGTTGTTAAACGCTCTTAGGGATGTTAAAAGTAGGTAGACCAGTTCCCCTTTATAATAAAATAGCATACGCTACGAGTACGTTGTTTTACCTTGGAATGAAGCTAGACACATTTAAAGATTTAGATGACTGGATTGATCCAATTTGTCATGACGGTTATCAGTCTTTATTTACTTAAAAGTGTATAAAAGTCTAAATGTTAGAAGACGACTTTGCATAAGTACAACCGGTAAATTTTTCATGTGCCACATAGGGTCAAATAAGAGATGTAATCCTTAGTATCAAGATAATAAGAACTCACTTTGTTCGCTCTAAAAAAAGGAGTTCAAAATGCTAGAAGCTTTTAAAGCTATAACAACTTCAATAACAGCTATATTTAGCATTTGGATAGCATACCAATCACATAAAACTACAATAGCCCACAAAAATTTAGAAAAAGAAGAACGTAGCGAAAAAGTGATGCGATTGTTTCACCGAGAAACTCTAAACCTTAGAGCTGGCATATATATATTGACTGTAGGAAGTACAGAATATCAAGAAAACTTTAAGTCTGAGGAACCTATAGATATTCATGGAACTATAGAAAAAAACGATATTGTAAGTTATATAAAAAATTACAAAAACAAAACAGAGGAAATTATATCAGACAGACTAAATGAATTAAGTTTGGAAGATGAAAAAAGATTATCAAAATCCATAAGTCTTTCTGAAGAATTATTAATAAAAATAGACCTATTGAAATCAGCAGTAAAAACAGGAAATCGCAAAAAAGAAATACAAAAATATCAAGACCAGATAGCAGAAACTACTGAGGAATTAGTCAATAAAATATAATTCTGAGCAACCCACACAGCAGCTTATAAATTTTGCGAGGTGGGGATTTTTGTCTTTAACTTGTCGTTAAATGACCGTGTATAACTTAGTTATTTGATAGTAGGAGCATAGAGAATAAGCATATATAAAGAGACAGACTATATCTGACTTATTCACCACGCACATAGATGAGAATATGACCACAAGAAAACCAATCA
>Ga0079226_10004261_pt1 | contig 10929 bp, 10 predicted proteins | sample Poulit2014_FD_76345 | JGI IMG/M metagenome (GOLD analysis project Ga0079226, IMG submission 76345) | Agricultural soil microbial communities from Georgia to study Nitrogen management - Poultry litter 2014 | ecosystem: Environmental > Terrestrial > Soil > Agricultural land | place: USA: Georgia...
ATTGAAGAGACGATTTCAGAAAAAAGCGAAATCGGGCAGGGCTTTTTTTTCAACCTCGGTGCTCGCATTGATTGCGAGTGCTGGATTAACGCAGACGATGGCGTTTGCGGAGATTGAGCCGCCAAAAGAGCGCATTATCACCACCTCAAATGTACTTACCCAAGTGGTGGTCGCGCTCGGAAAAGAGGCGGAACTTGTGGGCGTTGATACTACGAGTCGCACAACGCCGAGTCTGAAAAAGCTCCCGGATGTGGGTTACCGTTTAGCGCTCTCAACGGAAGGGATTTTATCGCTTAAACCGACATTGATTTTAATCGCTGAAGGTGCAGGGCCACAAAATGTGCTCGATCAAGTGGCGCGTTCAAAGGTGCCGCAATTGATGATAGATGAGCTCAATTCTGTGGAAGATATTGTCGCGATGACCGAAAAAATCAGCTCGGCGTTAGGCGTTGCATCTCGTGGTGAGCAGTTGGCAACGTCGGTGGAAATATCTGCGGAACAACTGCAATCGGTGGTTGCTAAGCGCCCCAATTATCGCGGATATTTTATTATGCAGGAAGCGGGTGGCAAGGGGAGTGTCTCTATTTCAGGTCGCGATACCAGTGCCGATAAAATGCTGGCGCTTCTGGGGGTAGAAAATCTATTTGATAGCGATTTTAATAATTATAAATCGGTGAGCATGGAAGGGCAGATGGAAAAACGTCCCGATCTTGTCTTTATCGGGAGTCGCCGGGATTTTGCCTCTGAGAGTCTTGATCAAATTGCGCCGTTTAAGCATCTCGCAAACGGGATGAAAGAGTGGCCTGCAAAGCTTCAGCCAAAATGTGTCTTTGAGCTCGATATGAGCCGTTATCTGGTTTACGGAATCCATATTTTTGATGAAGTGCTCGCGCTTCGAGAGGCCATTGATGCATGCATGGCGGAGGCAAAGTAGATGAATAGTCAGCTCTTTGAACAGTATCAAAAAATGCTTGTGTTTGGTGGCATTGCGGCGCTCTGCGTGGTGGTTGGTGGCGCGATGTGGCAGGGTGCGATGGCGATTGAGTGGAGCAATCTGTTTAATTCGGATTCCATCGATTATTACATCTTTTGGAATGTGCGCGTGCCACGGGTGCTCTCGGCACTCTTGGTGGGCGGGGCTTTTGCGATTTCTGGCGCAGTGATGCAGGGACTCTTTCGTAATCCGCTCGTTGAGCCGGGGATTATCGGCGTTTCAAGTGGGGCGGCGCTCTTTGCCTCGTTTACCATTGTGCTCGGTTATAAGTGGTTACCGAATCTATTTGAAACGCTCGGCGATTACGCACTTCCCGTTGCGGCGTGTATTGGCGGTTGGTTGGTGACGGCGATTTTATACAATTTTTCAAAAAGCCGGCATTCGATCAGCATCAGCTCGATGCTCTTAATTGGGATTGCGATTAATGCTTTTACCGGCGCGATGATCGGGCTTCTCACTTTTATCGCCAGTGAAACAGAGCTGCGCTCCCTCACCTTTTGGTCGATGGGAAGTCTCGGCGGATTTAATTATCACAAGATCGCGATTTTAGCGGGCATTCAGGCAGTGATTATTCCTTTTTTGCTGTTAAAAGCGCGCGAGATGAATGCGATGCTGCTTGGGGAGCGTGAGGCGCGCCATCTCGGGGTTCATGTAGAAAAGCTGAAAAAACAGCAGATCTGGGGCGTTGCCATTATGACAGGCAGTGCGGTGGCGTTTTCCGGTGGGATCGGCTTTGTTGGGCTTGTGATTCCTCATCTTATTCGCATTTTGTTTGGCTCGGATAATCGCTTTGTCTTGCCGCTTTCCTATCTATTGGGTGGCATGCTGTTGATGGTGGCCGATGGATTGTCGCGAACGCTCGCAGCGCCAAGTGAAGTGCCGATCGGGATTTTAACCGCCTTTATTGGGGCACCCTTTTTGGGGTATCTCGTCTTTAAGCAGGGGAGATAGAGAATGTTTACCGTAAAAAATATCAAGGTGAGCGTTCGTCAAAAGCGCTTTCAGAAAGAGCTGATTAATGTGCCCAATTTAACGCTGCATCAGGGCGAATTTACTGCATTAATTGGCCCAAATGGGGCTGGAAAAACAACGCTGCTTAATTGCCTTGCGGGCGATTTAATACCCACAACCGGCGAGGTGCTCCTTGAGGGAAAACCGCTCAATAATTACAGCATTAGCGAGCTTGCTTACCGGCGAAGTGTGTTACCGCAAACTCAGCATATTCCTTTTGCGATCAATGTGCGCGCGGTGCTTTTAATGGGAGTGATGCCTTTCGAGGTGAGTTATCGCGATTCACGGGTGATTGAACTTCTTGAAACGATCTGTTCCCACCTTGAACTTTCGCATCTACTCGATCAAACCTATCAAACGCTCTCGGGCGGGGAGCAACATCGGGCGCAGATTGGGCGCGTGTTAATGCAAGCGCTCTTTGCGTGTGATGAAACTCCCCATCAGCCGCGAGTATTACTGCTTGATGAGCCCTTTAATCATCTCGATCTTTACCATCAACAAAAGCTGTTGCGCTATCTAAAAGAGCTCAAAACAGCGGGGATGACCATCATCTGCGTGATGCACGATCTCAATCAAGCGCTCCAATCGGCCGATCGATTAGTGCTGATGGCGCGCGGAACGCTTCACGGCGTCTATACCCCCGATGAGCTACGCAAAAGTACCCTTTTAAATGAGGTGTTTGGCGTCGATTTTATAACGCTCTATCACCCCGATAATGCTGAGATTTCAGCACTTTCATATCTACTGTCGTAGCAAGGCTAGGACGGAGAATTACCTTTTTTACCATCATTACTGAGAACTATTTTGGAGAAAATAATGACCGATCAGATTACAAAAAACAACCTTGTGCAGGTGTACACCAAAGATCAAGCAGCCGCGGATTCTCGCGAGCAACTCCTTTCAACCTTTAATGGCGTATTAGCGACGACGATGCGCGATACGCTCGGGCTTGAGGGCTATCCTTTTGGCTCTGTGGTGCCGTTTTGCCTTAACTCTCGTGGCGAGCCGATTTTACTCATTAGCGATCTTGCGCAACATACGAAAAACCTTAAAGAGAATCCGAAAGCCTCGCTGATGATTCACAATATTGACCAAGATAATATTCAAAAAGGCTGGCGTTTAACGGTGATTGGGGATATTACGCCGATCGATCCAAGCGAGTACGACGATATTGCCGATCGGTATGAGCGTTTCTTTGGTGAGAGCCGCCGTTATCATGAGGTGCACGATTTTAATTTTTATCAGCTCACCCCGAAAAAATATCGCTACATTCATGGCTTTGGCGAGATTCATTGGGTCGATACGGCGCGCGTTTTACAGCCCTCGCCCTTTGATGCCGAAACCGAAGCGGGCATGATCGATCATATGAATGAGGATCATCACGACACCATCGTCCGCTTTATGAAAACCCGCGTGGAAGTGCTGCCAAATGCCGAGCTTAAGATGGTGGCGATCGATCAATATGGATTTATTATCGCGATGGGAGAGGCGCTCCATCGTTTCTTCTTTGAACGCGAAGCCGAAACGCCGAACGATATCCGCATGCTCCTAGTGGATATGGCGAAAAAAGTTGCGTAATTTTCTCCAATTACATTTGCGATTTCTCAGAACGAAGAGAAGCCCTGCTGATGGTTCAGTGGGGCTTTTGTTGTTGTGGATTTCACATAGTATATATAGGGGCGATTTTGGCGTGGGATTGACGAGCGTTTTTTTTGATGCCCCATCGCGTCACACAGCGGTCATAACATTTCGGTAAAGTAAGCGCTTTTAGATGAAATTGCTAAAGCGAAATGGGAGACAGTTAAGCGTTTTCGATAGAGTTATCGCTTTTTTCAAAAACTGTGTATAGTGTAGAGTTGATTATTTTATCGAGAGTTTTTAGGTGATTTGCGTTTTTTTACATTTTTCACGCTATCCTATCCCATCAATTGTTGATGGCATTAATAGAATGCAGATAGAGGCGGATGGAAGCGAATGGAAACGCAATCAGCACAACTCAATGTACGACGATTTTAATATAAGAGATGACACGATTATGGCAAAGACAACGGTTGGAGTAATTGGTGAAACGGGGCGCATGGGCTCCATTTTGACAGAGATGATTGGGCAAGATCCCCGCTTTGAGCTTGGGAAGGGCTACAGCATGGAAAACTCAGGCGATGCCGCCCTTGATCGTGTGTTTCAAGAAAATGATCTCGTGATCGATTTCTCCCATGCGTCGCTAGTTGAAGCGAATTTAACCGCAGCGCTGCGCTCGCCAAAGCCGCTCATTATCTGTACGACGGGCTGGAGCCCTGACAAGATGGTAGATAAGCTTTCAGCGTTATCTGAAAAAGTTCCGGTGATTGTGGCGTCAAATACCAGTGTCGGCGCCTGCTTACAGCGCTATGTGGCCGGAAAAATGGCGGAGATTTTGGATGAAGATTTCGATATCGATGTCCATGAAAAGCATCACCGTTTTAAAGTTGATAGCCCTTCAGGAACGGCAGTATCGCTCGCCGAAGAGATGATTGACGCAAAATTGAAGGCCTACAATCTTAATTATGAGCTCTACACGCCCGGCCATTTCGCTCGTGAAGAACATAAAATTGGGATGTCTGTGGAGCGAAGCGGCAATATCGCCGGCACGCACACTGCATCCTTTACCAGTTTAGAGGAGTCGATCTCCATTACTCACGTTGCGTTTGATCGCACGCTCTTTGCAAAAGGGGCGATTCGCGCAGCGGCGTGGTTAAGTGAGCAAAAGACGCCTAATATTTATTCGATGTATGACGTGTTAAATCTTGGCTAAAACTTGAAAAAAGCCAAATCAGCCCCTACATTGATAGATTCCCTCCCCGAACCATAAGGAGAACGCAATGAGTCAATTACGCATTAATGGTAAGCCCGCAACGCTGTGGCAGAAAATTCTGATGGCGGGGATAGGCATTGTTTCGTTAATATTTACCTTCACATTTGGCGCTGTGATCTTGCTCTTTTTATTGATTGCAGGCAGTATCGGCGCGCTCGTTTTCTGGTGGCGCACTCGCCAAATTCGCAAAATCTTAAAAACGCAGATGGATGAGGCGCAGGCCGCTCAGACAAAGTTTTATGACGAGATGAGACAAGCATCCCAATCATCACCAAAGGATGGCGAAAATGATCGTCGCGGCAATTTATATGAAGGTGAATACAAGGAGCTGTAGTTTTTAATAGAAAATTGATACACGCTATCTTTTTTAAGAAATAAGGATAGGAATAATTTTCAGATTGATTACAATAGCTCTCTTTAAAATTTAATTTAGAGATTAAATGAAATTACGATCGTATTAGAGGATTAAATATTATGAAAGATCAGTTTCAAGATTTTAAACCATATATTCCTGCGGAAGGAGAGGAGTATATGAACGAAGCTCAGCAAGAGCATTTTCGCAAAATTTTGGAAGGCTGGCGCAGTGAGTTAATGCGCGAGAGCGAAAAAACCGTCAATAATATGCAAGACGAAGCGCTCAATCTTCCAGATCCAAACGATCGAGCGACGCAAGAAGAGGGTTTCTCGCTTGAGTTAAGAACGCGTGATCGTGAGCGTAAATTGCTTGCGAAAATTGAAAAAACATTACGTCGTTTAGGCCTTGATGATTACGGATATTGCGATACCTGTGGCATCGAAATTGGCATTAAACGTCTTGAAGCACGCCCGACTGCAGAGCTCTGTATTGACTGTAAAGAGGTTGAAGAGCAGAAAGAAAAATCCCGTGCAGGTTAATTGGCTTAAAATTGCGCAATGTTAATGTTGACAGAGGATAGGCCTTTCAGTATTATAGTCATCCTCAGACAACGTCTGGGGCTATAGCTCAGTTGGTAGAGCGCTTGCATGGCATGCAAGAGGCCGTCGGTTCGATTCCGTCTAGCTCCACCAAGACACATGTCCCTATCGTCTAGAGGCCTAGGACACCGCCCTTTCACGGCGGCAACCGGGGTTCGAATCCCCGTAGGGACGCCAATCATACGAAAGCCTGCATTCATTTGGATGCAGGCTTTTTTTATTGATAGATATTAAGATTTCATTGATTTGAATACGTCTTGATTTAAAATCAAGGTAGAATAGCGAGTTATATAAATGACTCAAGGGAAGAACGAGTATGCGATCATTTTTCAGATCAAAACGTTGGTTTAATCTCACCTTGGCAGGATTTTCATTTGTAGCGATTGGGATAGCGATTCTCTATTTCCAAAACTATTTATGGCTAGAGCCATGTCCATACTGTATTTTGCAGCGATTGGCGTTTGGCTTTTTGGGCGGGCTTTTTTTAGTGGCGGGAATTCACCATCCGAAAGGGTGGGGCGCGAAGGTTTATGCCGGATTGATTGGGGTAGCGACGATGATTGGGCTATTTCTATCAGGCAAGCACTCGTGGCTTCAGTTGAACCACAGTGATGAGCTTGATTCATGCCGTCAAACGACCATGAAGATTGAAGAGTTTTTAGATTTCGATTTCATTCGAGAGCTTTTATTTGCGAGAGGCGACTGTACAAAGATCGATTGGGAACTATTTGGACTATCCATTCCGATGTGGACGTTCCTTGCGTTTTTAGTGATTGGTGGCGCAGGGATTGTCTACAACTGGATTGAGTGGAAACGTCCATAATATAAAGTTATAAAGTAACGCAGTATTGAGGCGATTGATAAGTGGGATGGCTGTTTTCTCCCGCTTAGCATCGCCTTATAAATTCTAAATTCCATTGAGTGTTAGGAGAGATAGATGAGTAATTACGGACTAAAAGTGATGGTGGTGGATGACAGTAGTACTGTTCGGAAAACCGCTGAGCTAATTCTAAAAAAAGAGAATTATGAAGTCGTTGGTATCGAAGATGGGTTTGATGCGTTAGTGAACGTCTCGCGCATTAAACCAGACATTATCTTTATGGATGTGATGATGCCCAATCTTGATGGCTACGATACCTGTCAAATTTTAAAATCATCGCCTCACGATGTGGCGAAAATCCCGATTATTATGTTAACGAGCAAGGATGGCGCGTTTGATAAAGCTAGAGGCGATCTAGCCGGTTGTGATGACTTCATTACCAAACCATTTACGCGTGACGAGATTGTAAATGCAATCGAGCGTCATTCTTGATTAATTTACAGATAAAGGGGGCATATTTTGACCCGTCAAAGAGTAACGTCTAATGTATCGTTAACAGAAGAAGAACGTGGGCAGGTTGCTGCAATTTCAGTGGTTCTGCCAAAAGACCGTCGCCGAAACCGATTAATCTTATTGATTAGTGTGGTTTTGGTGGCGGTTTTAGCGCTTATTATCTACCTTTTTTGGGCTACGCCCGAGCGAAGTTCTCAAGAGCGATTTGTGTCGCTGAACGGGCTTGCGCGCGAGGTAGAAGTGCTCGAACGCGATCTAAATTTAACGAGTAACGAGCAACCTTTCTCCTATGATCGTGTCCTAAAACAAGCGGACAAGGTCGATCGTGCGTTTGAAAGTTTAAAAACGCATGGCATTGATGGGGGAGAGGCGAAAGTACATTGGGATTTACTTAAGACAGAGCTTGGTCGAAATGAGCTCTCAGAAGAGTTAGTGCAAAAGTTGCCGCGCCTTGAGATGCAAGTCAAAGGCGAGCTTTCGCGCTTAAACGAATTGTTGTTGTCGCTCTCCAATAGCCTCCGCAGTACGCGTGAATTTTCCGTGGAAACGGTGCGCTATGCCGATCTTTTAATCGCGTATACGCTTAAAATTGAAGCAGATATGATGAATTTATTGTCGGAAAAGAGCTCAAGCCATGCCATTGCGCTTGCCAATATGACAAGTCACTTAAACTCGCTCAATCAAGGCTTAAATGCCCTAAAACATGGGAGTTATGCCGATGGGGTGCAGAGTTTAGCGGGCAGTTTTTACGATGAGATCTTAACGGAAGCTGAGTTTGTCTTTGCTTCGATGAGCGATAAGCTCACAGAGCTGATTGAAAACGCAGGCTCATTAGTAGCGCTTAAAAATGTGATGGGCGTGATTGATGCTGAGCGCCGTTTGATTAACGATGAATTACGTGAATCGATGCTTGCGGCGAGCCTACAAGATCATGAAGCGGCCCAATTTATGAGCCGCTCGAACTGGTTATTGATGGGTGCGATGGGCGCGCTAGGGCTTTTATTGGTGCTTGTTGCTATTTTACTGCAACGCCGGGTGACGCTGTTAAACTTTGATGCGACGAGTGAAAAGGCCCGTAATGATTATCATGAAAATGCGATTTTGCGTCTTGTCGATGAGGTTGCGCTCCTTGCTAAAGGAGATTTAAGTGCCGAAATGACGGTCACGCATGATTCAACCGGGGTGATTGCTGATAGTATTAACGTAGCTGTTGAAGAGCTTCGGATGATCGTTGGGCGGGTGAATCGCATCGAAGATCGCATTGTGGAAATGGTGATCGATGGCGATCAGATCTTTGAAAAGGTGGTTCAATACGAGCGCACTCAGCATCAGGAATATCGTAAACTCTTAAAAGATATTGAGAATATGACGGCAAAACTCAATATCATTAATAAATACTTTGATTATTTAAATAAATCCGACGGAATGTTACACCAATTAATTGAGATTGGGCGAATTCATCTCCCCGGCGATCAGCTCGATAAATTTGAGCATGCGTTTAATATTTTGTCAGGAGTAGGGGTCGAAGTCTTTGATAATGCGTCACTCTTAAATCATGAGCTTGTTGCGCTCTCGCAAGATTTTGAGAAGTACAGTAATATCATCAAAAGTGTTGAAGAATATAATGCCGAATTATTAGGGCTCGCGAAAGCACTCAACGAGGCGGTGGAACGTTTTACTATGCCGACCGATGACGATTTCTTTGCGATGCTCGATTTTGATATGGCCGATCTTCACGAGGTGACCTCGAGAAAGGAAAAAGAGAATGAGTAAACTATATCCACACATTGAAGAATTAGTAACCCAATTAAATGAGAATGTTGAGACGCTCCTTGAAGATTCGAGCGATGAGGCGGAAGAGCGTCAGGATATCGAATATGGTTTGACCGAGCTTAAAAATGTCTTTGCCGCGGCAAAATTTGATAAGGCTGTCGCGCTCATTGACCTTGCGCTTGGGCGCGTGCATCTTCTTGAAGAGTTTGGCGAGAGTGAAAACGAGCGGGGCGTATTATTGTTATGCCTTCTGCTTGAAGAATTTATCGCGACGGAAAAATTGGGCGTCGATGTGGACGATGAGTTTTTCATTCCTCTTTTAAGTGAGCTCTCCCTTGCGGGCGGTAGCCAAACGATCGAAGAAAATATCAATTACGGGCTCGTGAAAATTCTGCGAACGCACTATCAAAAAGAGTTGCTCGCGATGATTCGTGGTGGGCAACTCAATGAAGGATTATTGACGCTTCAGAGCGTGGTGGGTGATCTCATTGATGAGCTCCCGAAAGGCATGCACAACGAATGGCAGGCCTTTGAATATTATCTGTCACAATATGAGGCGAACCCTGCGCCGAAAGGGCCAAAAGCTTTTTTTCAAATTTTAGCACTTCTCGATCAAAAACTCGCGGGCGTATTACAGCTTAAAGCGCCTAAAGAGGACTTCTTGCCTCAGCTAATGGATGCGGTGCGCCGTCTCCCTAATGGCTATCACTGGCTTACTACCAATCTTCGTTCATCGGGTACCTATGTGAGCGCGAGCGTCTATTCACGCTTTAGTAATTCACTGCGCGATAAACTGTTAAAACTTCACGAAAGTTTCGAGCGTTTCTATCTCGATTCAAGCCAAGCGGACGAAATTGAAGCGAATAAACAACTGCTTCTCGATCTTGGGCAAGTCTTCCATCTGATGGGCTTTGCGCGTTTGAGTAAGTTGGCGTTTACCGTGCTTGATCAAATCAATCGAGTGCTCGCCAATCCTGGGGACAAAAAAGGCTTTTACGCGACGGTAAACTCCGTTTGGTCGCTTGAAAACTCCATTGCCAATCTCTATCAGCTCAATGATGTGGAAGTGCCGGTCTGTGTGGAAGAGATCAGTGCGTGGAGCTTAATGAATTCAAAACGCGAGGCCTATCGAGTGCTCGCGACACGCTATCATGGCTTAGCAGAACAGGTTAAAAGTGGGCAAGTGGATGCGAAAGCGCTTCAGCAACAGCTCTTTTTGCTCTGTTATGCGGAAACGCATATGCGCCCTGAAAATCCGCTTCTCCGCGCAACGCTTGATGTTTTGTTAAAACGCCTCTTTAATCCAAAAGAGCTCGAAACATTGCTCCTTGCGCTTGAATATATTGCTAACAAAAATAGCACGAGTAGCCCGATTGCTCCGGCGATCTTAAAAGATGCATATCAATTATTGGGCATTGATGGGGATAAACCGACAGCGCCGAAGCCATCAGTAAAATCGGCTCCTCAATCAACGGCTCAACGAGCACCTCAGCCAGCTCCGCAATCCGCTTCTCAAGCTGTGGCACCAGACGCTCCGAAAATTGAGCCAGCGCCTGCGGTGAAGGCGCAACCTAAAGTTCAGCCTACAGTTGCACCAAAACCCGCTAGAGCTGGAATTTTCCATTCACTTGCCACCACCCAAAACAACAATAGAAAATCCAAATCTAAGCCTTTTACCAATAACGTCACCACCCCCATAATATATTGCGCAGCAAATGCCAAAAAAAATACTTCCATGCCAGCAATTAATGGCTGTATTATTTTTTTAATTACTTTCATGGCTCGTTTTTTGCCCATCTATATTTTGCACTTCCGAACCTATACGCATGCCCCTCCATGTCTTTAATAGCAACTTACTTTGAATTTCAGAAATTCCTGATCCTGATAAGTCACCATATAACCATGCACGCGTTGGAGTCTCACCATACTTAGCTGCTTTCTCTGTGACCAATTTACCTGCCCCATAACCTGCCCCTCCAGCAACAGCCCCAAAAAGTCCACCCAGTACCAAAC
>Ga0079226_10004262_pt1 | contig 10926 bp, 9 predicted proteins | sample Poulit2014_FD_76345 | JGI IMG/M metagenome (GOLD analysis project Ga0079226, IMG submission 76345) | Agricultural soil microbial communities from Georgia to study Nitrogen management - Poultry litter 2014 | ecosystem: Environmental > Terrestrial > Soil > Agricultural land | place: USA: Georgia...
GACTTCCTGCCCGACGGTTGTGAATACGCATCGCTCAAGACTCTGATCAATTTTGTTCTGCGTGAACCGTTGGCTTACGACCTGGAACTCGAGCTGCTGGAAAGCGCTGTGCAGCCCATGCGGCTGGGCGAGCAGGGCTGCTGTCAGCTCGGCTGGACCACTTTCGTTAACCCACAATCCGGTGTCGCTACGCAGCGTCGTCGGGTACGTATCCAGATGACGGGGTAACACCATGTCTCTTCTTGGCCGGCCGGTGGCCGTTGCTAGCGCTATCACTTTGGTGGTGCTCAATAGCGCACAGCTGGAGGGGCGATCCACCAGCAGTCATGTCTTCACCACCGCAGGCGGAACCCTGGGTAGTGGTGTTGACGACAACTGGTTGCTGCAGGACTACACCGGACGTATCCGCCCTGCACATGCCGAGATCCGGCTGTTCGATGGCCAGTTCTGTCTGATTGATCGTAGCGGACACACTTTTATCAACCAGGCCACGTTGCCGCTGGGGCGGGATCGTCGGGTTGCCCTGCGTGACAGTGATGAACTCTTCCTTGGTGAGTATCGAGTCCGTGTTTACCTGGGTGACCGTCAAGCGGGATTGCCCGGCTCCCAGCCGCTGGCCGCACTGATCGATATGGATGCCGAGCGGGAAACCTTGGCTGAACAAGGAGAAATGGAAAACCAAACTACCCGGTTAACTCCCAGTGTGGCTCCACGGCGAGATGACCCGCTTGCCGCACTGCAGGCCGTTACGCCCGGTGCTGGTCGGCACGATCCGCTCATGGCGTTGGCCCATGGCAGTGAGAAAAACACTACCGATGAATCCCTGTCGAGTGCTCTGGAAGAGCCGCTCCAGGCTGAAGTCATGGCGCATGACCGGCAAGTACGGTGCACGAGCACGCCGCAGAATGAACGAGATGAGGATGACATGACGATGAGTCGGGATAGAGATGCAGAGCTGCTGGATGACCTCGAACGCTCGGTGGGCGAGCAGCTTGAGGAGCGCTGGCAGGAGAGCTTGCCGGCCAGCACCGGCGTTGCCGGCAGCGATCCGCTGCTGCGTGCATTGGGAGCGGAATTGCACTTCGCTGACAGCGAGGAGCAACTCCACTTCATCAGTGAGGCCGGACAGACGCTGCGCGCCGCCATCGAAGGATTGCAGGCGCTGCACCGGGCCCAGGATGACAGCCGCTACCCGTTGCGCGACCGACGGCTGCAGCCGATCGAAGACAATCCGCTACGCCTCGGTCAGCCCTACCGCGACACCGTCGAGACGCTGTTTTCCGCGCGCCGCAGCCCGGTGCATCTCTCGGCGCCGGCGGCGGTAAGCGAGTGCTTGACTCATCAGGGGCAGCACCAGGCCGCGGTGGAGGAAGCTATTGGCGAAGCCCTGCAGGCGATTCTCGATGCCTTTGCGCCGGATGCACTGCTCAAGCGTTTTCATGCCTATCGCGGCACAAGCGGCCGCTTGACCGACGAGGGTGGCTGGGCCTGGGAGATGTATCACCACTATTACCAGGAGCTTAACTCCAACCGTCAACAAGGCTTCGCCAAGCTGTTCTGGGAAGTCTTCGAGCAGGCCTATGACCAGTCGGTACGGCACCAGCAGCGCGCAAGCAAATGAACATGACGATACGGAATACATGCAACATGCGTACAAGAAAGCCGAGCGTGAGGGCTGTCTTCAGGTGGTGTCCCATCTGGGTAGCAGTCATGTTGCTGGTACTGGTGGCCAGTGGTTGTACCACCGCCAGCAAAACCTGGCAGGTGGTTCGTGACCCCTCTATTCCGGTGGGTTATCCCGAGGACCGGCCGAGTCGAGTTGACCTCGCCCTGCTGGCCGAGGATGACGTAAATTCCAACATGGAAGGCGAGGGCACTCCGCTGCGCTTCCAGATCCTGCAACTCAAGGACGACTCGATGTTGATGGCGGCTGCGCACTATCAGCTGCGTAACGACCTTGAAGGCGCTTTGGGTACCAAGTACCTGGCTCATGATGACTTTACCTTGCTGCCTGGGCAGTGGAAGTTCTACGAGCCGTTCGAGATCGATGAGGAGACCCGCTATATCGGCTTGATTGCTTTTTACAGCAATCCCGACCAAGCCGAATGGAAAAAGGTGGTGAAGGTCGCCTCACGCAGCCAGGACTACCATCTGTTGGTGCATCTGCGCGCCAGCGAAGCCGAGCTGAGGAAGGAAGAGTAATGGCCAGTCGCAACCGAGTGGTATGGAGCGAAGGGCTGTTCATACAACCGCAGCACTTTCAGCAGCAGCAGCGGAGCCTGGAAGGCTTGCTCGAAACACGCCTGCGCGGTGTCAGTCACACTTTGTACGGCTTTCAGACGCTGGAACTCAACGCTGAATATCTTAGCTTCGGGCGTGTGGCGATCAGTCGTGCCAACGGCGTGATGCCTGACGGTACGGCGTTTGCACTGCCCGACGATGATATCGAACCCCAGCCGCTGGAAATTGCCGACGCTGGTATTGCCAACCAGCTTGTCTATCTATGCTTGCCGCTGGCGACCGATGCGGTAGGTGAGGTGCGCTGGCCTGACGATGAGTTGCCGACCCGTTACCGCCTGGCCCAGCGTAGCGTGCGTGACCTGCACTCCCGTGATGGCGACACCGCCATGCTGGATGTGGCCCGGGTCGCCCCCCGGCTGATGCTGGAGCGCGACGATCGCAGCGCGTACACCTGCCTGGCGGTGGCGCGTATCAATGAATGTCGGCCGGATGGCAGCCTGGTGCTTGATGAGCAATTCATCCCCACTCTGCTCAATGTCCAGACGGCACCCGTGTTGCAGCGTTTCGTTGGCGAGATGGCCGGGTTGATGCGTGAGCGGGCACGGAGCATCGCTCACCGCCTCGCTTCGCCGCATCAGGCGGGTGTCGCCGATGTCTCCGATTTTATGCTGCTGCAATTACTCAACCGTGCCCAACCGCGCTTTCAGCATCTGGCGCGTCTGGGTCAACTGCATCCGGAACGGCTGTTTGCCAACATGCTGGAAACCGCCAGCGAACTGGTGACCTTCACTGACGAGTCGCGCCTGCCGCCGGAATTTCCGGCCTATGACCATGATCATCCCGAGCGTGCTTTCCGGCACTTGATGCAGAGTTTGCGTCAAGCACTTTCTACCGTACTTGAGCCGCGCGCGCTGGCAATCCAGTTGCAGTCGCGTCGCTATGGCTTGTTGGTGGCTCCCCTGGCAGATCCGGCCCTGCTCGAGAGTGCCGAGTTTATCCTTGCGGTACATGCCGATTTACCCCAGGAGCGATTGCGCAAGCAGATTTTGCAGCAAACCAAGGTGGCCAGCGTCGAGCGTATCCGTGATCTCATCAGTTTACAGTTGCCCGGCGTGACACTCGAGCCGCTGCCGGTGGCACCACGCGAATTGCCCTACCACGCCGGCTACAGCTATTTCCGCCTCGATCGGCAGAGTCAGGCCTGGAGCATGTTCGAGGGGGCCAGTGGTTTCGCCTTTCATGTGGCGGGTGACTTCCCCGGACTTGAAATGCAGTTCTGGGCGATCAGGAGTTAAGCCATGCAAGAACTTGTCATGCAGCATGCCGCAGAGTCCGGGGCGATGACACGCCACGTACCCACTCGCCACGAGGACCGTATCGACCGGGATGGCCTGGGTCAGTTGGTTCACAGTCATGCAGAGCAGCTCGACGCGGATGAGGCGTACTGGTTTCGCCTGCGCGGCTATAACCTCAATCCGCTGGTGGATGCCGCCAGTTCACTGCTCGGTATGGTACTGCGGGTCCGCCAGCTCCGCGAGATGAGTGACATTGAGCGGCTCTATCGCCAAGTGGTCGATGAGATTGCGGCCATCGAGATCGAGCTGACCGAGCATGGCTATGACCGTCCCACATTACTGGCCTTCCGCTACGTGCTTTGCTCCTTTATCGACGAGGCGGTAATGGGCACGCCCTGGGGGCAGCAGAGCCGCTGGGCCGAGCACTCACTGCTGACACGCTTTCACAACGAGACCTGGGGCGGTGAAAAGGTCTTCTCGATACTTGCGCGACTGCAGCAGGAGCCGCAGCGCTACCGTGACATGCTGGAGTTTCTCTATCTCTGCCTGTGCCTTGGTTTCGAGGGGCGCTATCGGGTTATGGAGCATGGTCACGAAGAGTACGAGCATGTTGTGCGTACCCTGGGCGATCAATTGACAGCGCTTGAAGAGAGTGCCCTAGAGAGCCTGACCCGACCACTCGACAACGTCATGCCGGGCCGGCAGCGCCACAGTCGGGGTCTACCGCTATGGGGTGTCTTTGCGCTGTTCACCATCACCATGGTCGGTGCCTACCTGGGCTTCTCCTGGTCCCTCGATCAGCAAGCGGCTCAGGTCGGCACCCTTCTCGATCAGATTTATCGCTAGGAGAACACATGCTCAGGGTAGAGCTTTCCGCACTCATCGGTCGTCTCAATGATATCTCCCGCCAAGGTCTGGAGCAGGCAGCGGCGCTGTGTGCCGAGCAACAAGCGCCAGAGATCAGCGCGGGGCATTTGCTGCTGGCGCTGATCGATCAGCCGTTGTGCGATCTGCGCTGCCTGTTGGCGGGGCATGATGTCGACATTGATGAGCTGCGTGCGCGCCTGGCCGAAGAGGCTCGTCCACCCCGCAATTTCGAGTCCACCGTGCCGAGCTTTTCACCGCTGCTTGTCGAGCTATTGCAGGACGCCTGGCTGCTGGCGACTACTGAGTTTGCTTATGACAGCTTGCGGAGTGGACTCATTTTTACTGCGCTGCTGCACAATGCCGGACGTTATCTGGGGCCTCGTAGCGCCGCTCTGTTGGCCGGAATCAATCGCGAGGGGCTGCGTCGCGGTTTCAAGCAGCTAACTGCTGATTCTGCCGAGAGCCCATGCGCCGAACCCAGCGGGACCGACAAGCATCAGGTACAGGCGCACCAGAGTGATAGTGCCCTGGCGCGGTTTGCCACCTCACTCACTGAACAGGCCCGGTGTGGCGAGCTCGATCCAGTATTGTGCCGCGACCCCGAAATCGACCAGATGCTCGATATTCTTTGTCGGCGGCGTAAGAACAACCCGATCGTCATTGGTGATGCCGGAGTCGGCAAAAGTGCTGTGGTGGAGGGTTTGGCAACGCGGATTGTCGCCGGGCGAGTACCGGCTGCGCTGGCCGGTGTTGAATTGTTGAGCCTTGATCTCGGCGCCCTCCAGGCCGGGGCTGCAGTGAAAGGCGAATTCGAAAAACGTCTCAAGGCGGTGATCGAAGAGGTCAAGGCATCGCCCCGGCCGATTCTGCTGTTTATTGACGAGGCCCATACCCTGATCGGGGCTGGCAATGCGGAAGGCGGCGGAGACGCTGCCAATCTGCTCAAGCCGGCCCTGGCCCGTGGCGAGCTGCGTACCATCGCAGCTACCACCTGGCGCGAGTACAAGAAGTATTTCGAGAAGGACCCGGCATTGTCACGGCGCTTTCAGCCGGTGGCGCTGGCCGAGCCCAGCGTGGATCAGGCGCTGACGATTCTGCGAGGCCTGCGTGACACCTACGAAAATGCCCATGGTGTATTGGTGGGCGACAGCGGACTGCGCGCGGCTGCCGAGCTTTCGGCGCGTTACCTGGCCGGGCGGCAATTGCCCGACAAGGCGATCGATGTGCTCGATACCGCTTGTGCGCGGCTGGCCCAGGCGCTGGATACGCCGCCGCGTCAGCTCAGTCATCTGAAAAGCGAACAGCTTGCCGCCCGCCGCGAGCACGAGCAGCTTGAACGCGAGCGTTTATTAGGGCGGCGTCCCGATGCGGCTCAGGAGATAGAACTCGAAGCCCATCTGGCGCACCTGGAAGAGGAAGTCACACGGCTGGAAGCGGCATGGAGCGACCAGCGTGAATGTGTCGGCATGATTCTCGCTTTACAGCGTCAGTTGCTCGAAGCGGATAGTAGCCACGACGCGCCGGATAAAGATCAGCATGTTGCCCTGGCCAGGCATGAAGCACACCTGGCCGAACTGCAGCGGGAATTTGCCCTGGTCAGTGCCAGTGTCGAAGAGGGGCAGATCGCCCAGGTCATCGGTGACTGGACCGGTGTGCCGGTAGAGCGCATGACCAGTGATGAGCTGACTCGTTTAACCGAGCTACCCGCGCACCTGCGCCAGTCGATCCAGGGGCAGGACATGGCCATTGAGCGGGTGCATCGCCACCTGCTCACTGCGCGTGCCGACCTGCGGCGTCCCGGCCGTCCGCTGGGGGCTTTTTTGCTGGTGGGCCCCAGTGGTGTGGGCAAGACCGAGACCGTGATACAGATTGCCGAACGACTTTACGGTAGTCGCCAGTTTCTCACCACCATCAATATGTCCGAGTATCAGGAAAAGCATACTGTATCGCGACTGATCGGCTCACCGCCGGGCTATGTGGGCTTCGGCGAAGGCGGTTTGCTGACCGAGGCGATTCGTCAACGACCTTACTCGGTGGTATTGCTCGACGAAGTTGAAAAGGCACACCCCGATGTACTCAATCTGTTCTATCAGGCTTTCGACAAGGGCGAGCTGACTGATGGCGAAGGACGCCTGATCGACTGCAAGAACGTGGTGTTTTTTCTGACCTCGAATCTTGGCTATGAAACCATTGTGACCCATGCCGGGGATCCCGTGGCACTGGATGATGCGCTCTATCCGGAATTGGTCGACTTCTTCAAGCCGGCGTTGTTGGCGCGCATGGAAGTAGTGCCTTATGTCCCGCTGGATACCAACACCCTGCGTAATATCGTAGCGGCCAAACTCGCCACCCTGGCCGGGCGTATCCGTACGCGTCACCGTCAAGCCGAGGTCATCCTCGATGCGGCACTGCACGAGGCCATTTGTATGCGCGCCACGCGCAGCGAAAACGGTGCGCGCATGCTCGAATCAGTCATCGATGGTGAGCTGTTGCCTCCGGTGTCACGGGTGTTGCTCGACCGGTTGTCACGACGCGAGCCGGTCACCCGAGTGGCGCTGGGCGTCGATGCGGCGGGCACTTTCACCGCTGAGGTGAGCTAAACCATGACGGAGAAGGCAATCGGCGTGTGCTGGCGTGGAGCAGATGTGCCGCTGGAATCCCGCCTCGATGGCATGGCTCATGCACTGGCACTGGTTGAAAGCGCCTCGACTGTCGAGCTGCGTGGCCGGGCCGCCAGTCTGCTCCAGAGTAGCTATGGCCTGGAATGGGTGAGCTGTCTCTACCTGGAGGGGAGTGGCCGCTGGTTGGGACATGACGGTCAGAGTGAAGACCGTTTTGAGTGTGACGACTTCCGTCACCCCTATGCTCACACCATTCGCCAAGGTAAACCGCTGCGTCTGGGCTTGCTGGAGGCACGCTCGCGGCTCGACCATCCCGCCTTTCAGGCTCAGGTTGCCGGGCTTTCCGGTGCTTTGCAGCTGGCACTCCGCCCGTTGCGAGCTCTGGATGGCAAGCGTGAATGGCTGGGTGTGCTGGCCCTGGTGGGCGAGGAACGAGTGCTGGCACAGCTTGAGGAGGACCCTGAGTTCGCGGCCTTTGCCGCATTGCTGTGCCGGCTATGGACGGGGCTCACCCGTCACCAGGGAGAGCGCCAACGTGAAGCGAGCCTGCGTCAGTCTTTGGCACAGCTTAATGATGGCGCTCGTCGCCAGGTCTTGGCCGGACAGCTGGCAGAGGACTTGTTGGGCTCATCGCCAGCGATGCAGGCATTGCGCGACCAGGTCGTACGTGCAGCGGAAACCCGTCTGGCGGTGTTGCTGCAGGGTGAGACCGGTACCGGCAAAGACCGGGTAGCCCAGGCCATTCACCGGTTGTCGTCACGCCGCGAGGGTCATTCATGGCAATCAACTGTGCGGCGATTCCCGAATCGCTGCTTGAGTCGGAGCTGTTCGGCCATGCTAAAGGCGCCTTCTCTGGTGCTGATCGTGCCCGCGAGGGATTGATCAGCCAGGCCGACGGCGGCACGTTGTTTCTCGATGAAATCGGGGATATGCCGCTGCCACTTCAGGCCAAGTTGCTGCGTGTATTGGAAAACGGCCGTTATCGTCCATTGGGGGCAAGTGATGAACGCCATGCCGATTTGCGTTTAGTCGCGGCTACCCATCAACCGCTACATGACCGTATTCGCGATCAACGCTTCCGCGCCGACCTCTACTACCGACTGGGACAGTTCCCGCTCAGCCTGCCGCCATTGCGTGAGCGGAGCGAGGATATTGCCGAGCTGGTAGCCGCTTTCATTGCTGATTTCTGTCGTCGTGAAGGACGCAGTGACACGGGCGTCACGCCGGCTGCGCTGCGCCTGCTGGCCAAGCGTGACTACCCGGGCAATGTGCGTGAGCTGAAAAATCTGATCGACTACGCCTGCGCCATGACGCGCCCGGGTGAAGACATCCAGCCCACTGCGTTACCGGGTCGTTGCGATGTGGCGATAGACGATGTGCTAGACACAGCGGTGCGGGTCAACGGGGCAACCGGTAGCGTACAGGATTTGCGCCAGGCCCTGCGTGATTACGAGTCGGAGCTGATTCGCCTGCGCCTGCAGCAATTCGACGGTAACCGTGCCCTGGCAGCGGAGAGCCTCGGCCTGCCCAAGCGTACCCTGGCACATAAGTGTCGACAGCTGGAACTGGATGCCAAATGACCTGGAAGGTGGGATTGAGCCAGGCAGTGAGGCCAGTGCTATTGGTCGGCCTGACTCTGGTGACGAATGCCTGGGCCGAGACCGTGTCCGGGCCGTTAGATCAGGCCCAAGCGTGTGCGGCTGTTGATTCACGCCTGGAGCGACTGGGTTGCTATGACGCACTGTTTCAGCGTGAAAGCGAGGCGCCAGCGACAGCTGATCCGCGCTCGACGCTGTGGCACGCCATCCATGCCCAGGAGGCTGAGCGCAGTGATGACGATATGGGCTTGTTGGTGCGCGAGGTGGGCAATGAGGTACGGATCAGCGTACCGGCACTGGGCAGTATACCGCCGCGACCGCAACTGGTGTTCGCCTGCGACAACAACATTACGCGATTCCAGCTTCACTTGCCCCAGGCACTCACAGCCCCTCGGGTAGAGCTGCGTTTGCTCAGCAATGGCCGTGAGCTGGAGCAGGTCTGGCAAGCACGGGATGGCGGTTATGTGGTGAGTGGCGGGCGGGGGCTGCCGGGTATTGCCACACTGCAGCAGCTATTGAATGGCGATGAGCTGGCGTTGGCTAGTGATCAAGCCGTACTCGATGGTCTGCGCTTCGAAATCAAAGGGCTGCGCCAAGCGATACAGCCATTGCGCGAAGCCTGTCGTTGGTGAGGCGGGCTGTTGGGGAGATGGGTATGCGTATTGTCAACGAGACCCAGCTGGAAGCAGTGCTGGCCGCGCTCCCCCCGGAGGGGGTCGGCGTGCCAGTCGATGGCAGTAGCGATTATGCCTGGCTCGACGAAGAGATGATGAAGGTCGGCTCGCTGCGCCACGGAGAGGTCGATTGGCAGGGTGCCGAGGCGCGGGCCGTGAGGTTGTTGAGCGAAGAGGGCAAGGATCTCCAGGTACTTGGTCATCTATTGCACTGCCTGCAGCAAGGTGGTGATGGCGTGCGTTTTACGCTTTCGCTACGCCTGCTCGCCGGCAGTATTTCCCAGTGGTGGGAGCACGCTTACCCATACGCTGGTGCTCGGGGCATGCGGCTGCGGCCGCGCTTGTTCCAGCAATTCATTCAGCGCGCTACGGTGTTGTTGAAAACGCTTGATTTCGACAAAGCCGCTGATGAGCACCGAGCTTGTGAGGCCGCTATTGAGGCGTTGTTGACGGCAGTTCAGGCACGCGGGCTGCCGGACGAACCGCTGCGGGAACTGCAGCGTCAGTTACGGCAGGCGCGACCCCGTCACACCGCACTAGATACGCAGCGGAATCCGGTTCCGCCCAGTGCGAAAGAGGCAGCGACTCTACACAAGCCGGCGACAGGAACAGCGACGTCCACACCCAGGCTGCCCGAAATGCGCCTTGAAGCAGGCAATGAGCGCGGCAACCGCCAGGCCCTGCTGAAAATGGCTGATTTTCTCAACCAGCAGCACCCTGGCGATCCGCTTGGCTATCGGCTCAGGCGCCACGCTATCTGGCATGTGATTCAGGCGCTGCCTGCCACCCGCGATGGAGTGCGCTCCGAACTGGCGCCGCCCTCCGCCGACCGCGTAGCGGAGTATCGCGAGGTACTGACTCGGGAACCCAGTGCCGAATTGTGGCAACGCATTGAGCATAGCCTGGCCGTCAGTCCTTACTGGCTGGAAGGGCACCGACTCAGTGCCAGCACGGCTGAACGGCTAGGCCATCCGCGCTGTGCCTTGGCGATTCATGATGAGGCGAGTCGTTTTATTGAGCGTTTACCCGACATCGAAGCGTTGACCTTTAATGACGGCAGTCCGTTTATTGATGAGGCGACCCGGCTGTGGCTACAGACGCTACCCAATGGTGCCGGAACGGGAATCCAGGAGACCGGCGGTGACCCCTGGCAGGAGGGGCTGGACGAGGCCCGCGAACGCCTGGCCGAGAGCGGGTTGCAGGCGGCTCTGGAGCGCCTCGAACAGGGTTTGGCCAAGGCCCGGGCGCCGCGTGACATTGCCTATTGGCGACTGGCCAGCGCTGACTTGTTGCGCGATGCCGGGCTTGTCGCTTTGGCCAGCCAGCACTATCGCGCGGTACGCGAAATGCTGACAGGGCTCGGGCTGGAACAGTGGGAACCGGCGCTACTAGGGCGCCTCGACAATATCACCACCACCGACAGGGATGAGGGCTAAGGCCATGTGGAGAAGCACCAAGTCAGCCTTGGGTCGCTGGGTACCCGGCGTCTCACGGGCCCAGAGCAATGCCAATCTGGCCAAGGCGCAAGGCAACAGGGCCCGTAGTATGGGCAAGCAGGCGAGCCGGCTGTCGACGCTGTTTGGGTGGCTGTTGCTGGCCGCCTTGGTAGGTGCCATTTGGTGGTTGGGGC
>Ga0079226_10004263_pt1 | contig 10926 bp, 8 predicted proteins | sample Poulit2014_FD_76345 | JGI IMG/M metagenome (GOLD analysis project Ga0079226, IMG submission 76345) | Agricultural soil microbial communities from Georgia to study Nitrogen management - Poultry litter 2014 | ecosystem: Environmental > Terrestrial > Soil > Agricultural land | place: USA: Georgia...
AAGATGAATTTTGCTTAGGCGAGTGAATACCCCTCTTTATCAAAAGGCATGCTGCGTATGCGATCACCCGTGGCTAAAAAGATAGCGTTAGCCAAGGCTGGCGCAAAGGGTGGCACACTAGATTCACCTACCCCACCAATTTTCTCTTCGCTTTCTATCAAAATTGTTTTGATAGGCGGCGTATCTGCCAAATGAGGCATGGGGTAATTATTAAAATTAGCTTGATCGATACGCCCATCAGTAATGGTGATTTCGTTTTTAAAGGTAGAAGACAGCGCCCATACAATGCCACCCTCTAGTTGGCGCTTGACTGTCGCAGGGTTAATGACATAACCACTGTCTACAGCACACGTCACCTGATGCAAATGGACTTTGTTGTCTTCGTCGACAGAAATCTCGACCACCGCGCCACAGATAGAACCCCATGCTTCGGATAATGCGATGCCACGGAAACGGCCTTCGGTGTTTTGGTCCCAGTTTGCCTCCTGGGCCAGTTGGCGTAGCAGGTGGGTATGTCGGGGTTTATCCTTTAATAAACCCAAGCGATATTCCAGTGGGTCTTGCTTGGCAGCATGGGCAAGTTCATCAATAAAGCTTTCAAAGAAAAAGCAGTTTTGCGTATGACCGACCCCGCGCCAAAATCCAACTGGGATATGCGTATTCACCATGCCATAACGCACCACAAACTCTGGTAAAGCGTAGGGTGCATCGACGACTCCCTCGACAGATTTAGGATCGACACCATCTTTTACTCGGGAGGGAAAATTGCGGATATAAATAGAAGAGCAAGACAAGCGAGTTTCCAACGCCTCGAGCTCACCCTGCTCATCCACGGCAGCCTCGAAAAAAGCAACACTGGCAGGTCTGTAAAAGTCATGCTGAAAGTCTTCTTCTCGCGACCAAATGAGCTTGACCGGACGCCCTGCGGCTTTGGATGCTTGGGCTGCCTGAAGGAATACGTCAAACTCTTCGCGACGCCCAAAACCACCGCCAACAAAGGTGGAATGAACAGTGATTTTTTCCTCGGGGACGTCTATAACAGGTGCGACCCATTCGGCAATCTCACCAGCGACCTGCGTTGGGCCCCAAATCTCAACCCCATCTGCACGCACATCCACTGTTGCATTCATTGGCTCCATGGTCGCGTGCGCCAGGTACGGCACCTCGTACTGGGCTTTGACTATGTTTTTACTGTCTTTTAGCTTGATATCTGGGTCACCGTTTTTTAAGGCAACGGTGTCGGTGGTACGCGCTGCATCACGGAAAGTCTGCATGAGGTCTTCAGTCTGTAAAAGCTCGCCCTCAGGTGCTTTCCATTCGGGTTTTAATGCAGCTAAACCTTGCTTGGCCGTCCAATAGCTATCGCCCAGAACGATGACCGCATCATCTAATGCCACCACCTGTTTAACACCAGGCACCTCTAGTGCGGGAGCCTCGTCAACGGACTTTAATGTGCCGCCCAACATGGGACATGCGGCGACAGTGCCAATCAACATATTAGGCACTTTTACATCCACACCAAAGGTAGCAGTACCCGATGTTTTCAGTGGGATGTCTAAGCGCTGTATAGGTTTGCCCAATAAAGTCCATTCTGATTTATCTTTCAGTTGGACATCCTTTGGGCGGGGTAATTTAGAAGCAGCCGCAATTAATTGCTCATAAGGCAGTGACTGATTACTGGCCTCGTGGTAAATCTGTCCATCTTTTGCCGTGCATTCATCAACCGGGACGTCCCATTCATTGGCAGCGGCTTGCTTTAGCATCTGTCGAGCAGTCGCACCAATGCGGCGTAAAGGCTCAAACGACCAACGGGCCGACGTACTGCTTGCGGTCGCCTGTACATTAAACATGCGGTTGTTATAGATGGGATCGGTGGGCGACTGCTGCGCTCGCACTTTTCTCCAATCGCACTCTAATTCTTCGGCAATCAGCATCGGGGCCGAGGTATACACCCCCTGCCCAAGCTCTGCCGAAGGCACCATGATGGTCACAATGCCATCATCAGTGATTTTCAGCCAAGCATTAATATCATCCGGGTCTGTAGGTGCTGCGCCCTTGGCTAAAACCACGGGCATTTTAAAGCCCAAAACCAATGCTGCACCCCCTAGGGTACCTGCCTGCAGGAAGCGACGACGATTCATAGATAATTGCATGTCTACCTCCTTAAATAGCTTTAGCGGCGCGTTTGATCGCACGCTCTACCCGAGGGTAAGTACCACACCGACAGATATTTGTCATGCTTTCCTCTATCTCTTCTGCGGATGGGTTTTTATTACTTTCCAATAGAGCTGCTGCTGCCATAATCATGCCTGACTGACAATACCCACACTGTGGGACCTGTTCTTCGATCCAGGCCTGCTGTACAGGATGATCATTATCCTCTGCTAAGCCCTCAATGGTAACGATGCGGGCATTTTGCACTGCAGATACGGGGGTGATACAGGAGCGGGTAGCTTTCCCATCCACATGAACGGTACAGGCACCGCACAAACCTGCGCCACAACCAAATTTAGTTCCTGTAAAACCAAGATAGTCACGCAATACCCACAGTAGGGGCATGTCGTCCTGAGCCTCAACATTTTGTGTTGAGCCGTTGATATTTAAAGTGATAGTCATCTGTTATTATTTTCCTCTTAAGCAGAGCTTTAAGCTTAAAAAATTTAGAAAGAAACTATGGTATCACTTATATTTATCAGTGCAAGCATTCACTGATTACTTCTGAAAGAAAGGGCGCCCGCGCAAACGGGGCCTAATCCCGCTTAGGTCATTCAAAAAGGGATGTCGTCATCCACGCCAGTGCTATCCGCCTTATCTGCAGCCTCTGATTCAGGTGCAGCCGCAAATTCGTCATCCTGAACTCGACTAAAAGCCTGTTCCATCGCGGCTTCGACCGCGTCGATGCGCTCTTTGCACACGTTATAGGCACTGACTGATTCAGTGACGATCGTCAATAAATCATCGATGTTGGGTTCTTGTTGCGCGCGTAGGGTGTCAGCGTGCTTTTGGAGGGTTTCGTAGGCTTGTTTAAAGCTTTTTTGGGACATATTCGGCTCCTGTTATTTACATGTTTTGGACGGCTTTTCTTAAATACGCTATGGGTCATCCGACGTATTTTGATTGTCTGGTCTAATCTGGGTCACCTGGGCATCCAAAGTGCCCTTTTTAAATTCAACTTTTATCGGCTGCCCCACTTGGGCAGCAGTAGGATCGGTAATGATATGATCCTGCGCGTCGCGTATCAAAGCAAAACCGCGTTCGAGGGTTTTGGTGGGCCCCTGTCCGGCAATCTCACGGAATAACGCAACAGCATTATGGCGTGCGGTATTCAAATGACGGTGGCTTTCACGGTGTACCAACTGAAGGCAGTCGGTCAACTCTTTTTGGGTCAGGCGGATTTGGTTTTGGGCCTCGCGCTGAATTTGTTGCAAACGTTCCTCGACCTGTTCACGGCTACGACGCAAAATAAACCCACTGCTGAGGGTAGTATTTTCAAGTAGATTTAAACTGTTTCGGCGCGCTGTATGCAGCAAGGCTTGACCGCTGCTTTGGACCTGTGTCAATAAAGTCGGGATCTGCCCGCGCACTGTACCCAGCTGTCCATGAGCCCGCTGGCGCGTCGTATCGATGTGGGCTTGTACCTGAGCACGTGCCTGCACCAGGGTCTGATTGGCCTGCATCCGTACGGTGGAAAAATTCTGCTCTACTGCGCGGCTATAAGCATACAAATACTGTTGCACCCCGCGTTGTACCTGGGCATAGTTGGTTTGTAATGTCACGGCGCGATTGCGAATCAATTGCCAAATACCACCGATGACCTTGCTGGGGGTGTCAAAAGACTGCTGCGCTACATCGTCCAACACGGTATGGTCACGCTCGTGGCCGATGCCGGTATGCACCGGGATGGGCAGCTCGCAAATTGCCCGCGCCAAATCATAATCATTGAGCCAGGCCAAATCATTAACGGCCCCACCCCCACGGATAATCACCACCGCATCAAAAGACTGGGCCGAGTAGGTATCCAGGGCATTGAATAAAGCCTGCCGGATCTCCTGGGCTGCCCCCTCGCCCTGAAAGCGTGAATGCACATAGACAAACTCGCACAGCCCAAAGGTCTGCAATCGTTGAGCATCCGCCTGAAAATCTCCTAATCCCGCAGCCTGCTGCGGGGACACCACCAACACCCGATAATAATCCCAGGGGCGCGGTAACTCTTGGTTGTTGGTGAGCACCCCCTCTTGTTTGAGGCGTTTAATAATTTCGCGCTTTTTAGCCTCTAAGTCCCCTAGAGAAAACCTGAAATCAATGTCATTGATAAACAGGCTAAACCCATATTGAGCGTGAAAAGAGGGCCGTGCCTGCACGAGTAATTTAATCCCTGGGGCCAGCTGCATGCCGGTCTCGCGCTCGAAACGGGGTAATAATGTACGGGCCACATTGGCCCAAATCACAGCACGGGCCTGGGCAATGACATTGGCCTGCGCATCGCGCTCGGAAAGCTCCAGAAAAACGTGATCGCCCCGCAGCTGAGCATTGACCACCTCGACCTCGGTCCAAACGCCCTCACGAAATAATTGATTAATGGCACTAGACACGCCATCCAATAGTTGTGATAGGCGTAAGCCCGAACGCTCGGCGCTGACCTCGTAATCACGCTCAGCCTCGCTCAGCAATGAGGGCGTATGCTCCCGACGAACAGATGACTGGGTCTGCTGGGTTTGCTGGGTCGCGGGCAACCAACGCTGAAAGGGGGGCACCTCGAGCCCAGCGGGGACATACCAGAGCCGGCGCTCGGGATTCCAACGCGCACCCAGGGCTTTGGCCTCGTCTTTTTCCCTAAAGGGCACATTTAAAAAGGTCACCTCAGAGAGGGCGTACTCGTCGTTTTTGCTCATCGTCTTAATAGCAGAAAAAAATCAACCCCTAGTTTACCTAAAAGCCTCTTTGCTGTAGATGCGGCACGGATTTATTATCATAGAGGGGCTTTAAAGATCTCCCTCATTAAACTAAAGGCTTTTAATGCTCGTACGTAAACACACATCTGAGATGCCCCTCACTACTGTTTCAATCACTGCCCCTCTGCAAATCCGCCCCTGGTTGACAACGATGTTCACTGCTGTGACCTTTTGCTGCCTATACGCCACGACTGCCCAGGCTGAATACTCTTTCGAGCTGGACACCGTGTCCTTGTATAAAGACCGCGGTGAGGACCAGGATGAAAAAAACACCAACTTTCGTCCTGCTTTACAAGGCGCCTGGCAATACCAACACAGCAGCGGCGTGTTTGTGGGTAACTGGGTTTCTACAGGAAAATTTGGCCGTGCTTCATTGCAGCTAGACACCACGGCTGGCTATGGGGTAGATATCGGCGAAAATGCCCGCTTAGAAGCCGGATATACCCATAGCATCTACCCCCACGAAGGCAGCCTGAATTCAAATGAGATCTTTACGAGTTTTAGCTATCAGAACCTCACTCTGGAGGTCTTTAGAGGGTTGCGATCAGGGGTGAACAACAAAGATATGTATTACAACTTTGATTACGTGCACCCTATAGATGCCCGCTGGAGCCTGGGTGCGGGCATGGGTTATGAGCACTTTGGGGACAGCGATGAAAAAAGCAAAATCGACTATCGGGCGGGCGTATTCTACCAGCTGAATAATATCAGCACCGTATCGCTAGTTTTTGCCGGCGCTAACCGTAAACACGCAGTAGAAAACGGTATCCGTGACAACCGCGTCATATTGGGCCTCAACCTGGATTTTTAACCATAAAACATAAGCCAATAGGCAATAACCGATAAGTGACCCAATCACTGATTATTAAAAACCAATCGCGACTGTTAACCCTGGGCAGGTAGTACATGCATCCACGCCACTAATGCTAACAGAGTCGCCAGTAGCACCGGTGGAGTAATCAAAATACCGATTTTCATATACTGCCCCCAACCGACTCGATAACTTTTACTGGCCAGTACATGCAACCATAATAAAGTGGCTAAGCTACCAATAGGCGTAAACTTGGGCCCCAAGTCATTGCCAATCACATTGGCGTAGACCATCAGCTCCTGCGTGAGCGGTGCAACCTGGGCCTGCTCGATAGCCAACGCACCCACCAGTGTAGAAGGCAAATTATTCATAACAGAGGCGACGACGGCCGCTAAAAAACCAGTACCCACCGTGGCTACCCAATCACCCTGCTGTCCCAACCAATTGAGCAGAATCGCCCCATAATCTGTCAAGCCTGCATTCCCCAAGCCATAAACCACCAAATACATACCTACAGAAAAGAGCACTATCTGCCACGGGGCACCGCGCAAAGCCGAACCCACAGAAACAATAGCACCCTGCCCCCCGGCCCACCACCGTCCAGCAACCATCATCAAAACGACTGCTGCTGTACCCGTCACAAAAGCGATGGGCACATCCAAAGGAGCCGTGACAAAATACGCCACTAACAACACAGCTAATAAAGGGAAAGCCGCCCGGAACACCAGCGGATCACGAATCGCAGCACGTGGTGCCTCAAGCGCATCAACCTCGTACGTATTGGGGATTTCGCGTCGAAAAGCAAACCACAACACCAACAGCGTGGCCAGTACAGACACCAAATTAACGGGCACCATAACAGCGGCATAGCGCCCAAAACCTACATCAAAATAATTAGCGCTGACAATATTGACCAAATTCGAAATGACTAAGGGCAAACTGGCGGTATCAGCAATAAACCCAGTTGCAATGATGAAAGCCAATGCCGCCGGGGGCGAAAACCGCAATCGTAATAAGATTGCCATCATAATGGGGGTCAGCAACAACGCCGCCCCGTCGTTGGCAAAAAAAGCTGAAATCACAGCGCCCAAAATAATGATCAGAGGAAAAAGGATAGGCCCTCTGCCACGACCCAAGCGGGCCACATGCAATGCAGCCCAGCCAAAAAAGCCAGCCTCATCCAAGATTAAAGAGATAACGATAAGGGCGACAAAAGTAAAAGTGGCATCCCAAACAATTCCCCAAACGATGGGTACATCTGACCAGTGCACCACCCCAGTCAATAAGGCAACTGCCGCGCCTCCTAAAGCACTCCAACCAATGCCCAAACCGCGAGGCTGCCCGATCACCAAAACCAAAGTGATCACAAAAATCAAAAATGCCAACATATATAGACCTATCCCATAAAATAAGCGCACTCAACAAACGCTAACGACTCGTTTTTTTTAGATGTTCTTCTAGTGGGGATAAAGAGCATTGTTCTTGGCCTTGGCAACAGTTTTGGGTCAAATACAAAAGTAATTCATTCATAGCACTATAGTTAGCAGAGTAGAAAATAGACCGTCCATATTGCTCTCTACGCAATAATCCAACTTGATAAAGCTCTTTAAGGTGGAAAGATAAGGAAGAGGCAGCAATATTTAATTTTGCTGCGATTTCACCCGCAGGAAGTCCTTTTTCGCCTGCTTCAACCAATAAGCGAAATACAGATAAGCGAGTTTCATGCGCTAATGCAGCTAAAGATTGCACTGCTCTGGACTTTTCCATAGTTCAACCATAATAGAAATATCGAATTAATTTTATTATAACAGGGAGAAAAAAACCATTACCCCCCTGCTTTACTTTTATTCAAAAAACGAACGAAACTAGCTTATCAAGTGTTATCTGACTTAGCTGCACGCAGTTTTTTAAGACCCTGAGCCCACACCTGGAGCTCACCCAGCATGGTTTGCGCTGAGCGCTCAACGGCCTCGTTCGCAGTGAATACCCCAGTTTCACGATCCACCATGGGACCAACCCCCGGAATGGCAACCCCCTCGGGGATGGGCATCATTTTAAGGGTAGTGACCTGCAAACGGGCTGCCTGGGCTGCGCGCAACCCGCCTGAAACCCCGCCATAACTCACAAAACCACAGGGCTTGTAATTCCATTCATGGTAAACGTAATTCAAGGCGTTAATTAACGCTGGGGTAGGGCTGTAATTGTATTCTGGTGCGACAAATACATACGCATCGGCACTGTCGACACTCGTACTCCAGCTTTTGGTGTGTTCATGCTCGTACTGCCTCATGATGGGGTGTTTGGGCTCGTTATACATGGGTAAATCCAGCTCAGCCAAATCCACCACTTGAACCTCAAAATCACTATGCGCTTTGGCGTAATCAGCAAACCAATGGCCCACGGAACCACCCACACGACCCGGGCGGGTGCTGCAAATAATTATTTGAAGTTTCAAAGCCATTACACCTACTCCTTAGGGTTAGTAAATACTCGTCCATCTTACCTAATAGACAACCCGGTTGCGACCGGTGGCCTTGGCAACATAAAGGGCTTCATCGGCTTTTTTCAGTAATCGTTCTACATGACTATCAGCCTGGGGCACCGTATGTGCCAAGCCCACACTAACGGTCACCTGCCCATAAGGTGAATCCTCGTGCTGTAGATCAAGTGCTTGCACGGTAGTCACAATCCGTTCTGCCAAAAAAATGGCCTCTTCTTCTTGCATGCCTACATAAATGAGGGCGAATTCCTCACCCCCATACCGCCCCGCAATATCCGTGGCACGACGAGCACAATTGCGCAGTACCTCAGCAATTTGCTCTAAACAGTGATCACCAGCCAGATGACCATAACGATCGTTATATTTCTTAAAATGATCTACATCGACCATCAGAGCAACCATATCCAACTCTTTACGTAACGCTAATGCCCAAAGATTACGGGCGCGTTCATCCAAATAACGCCGATTAGCCAAGCCCGTCAGACTGTCAGTAATCGATAGTTGGTGCAATTTTTGATTTGCTAAATGTAGCTCCTCTGTTCGCTGCTGAACTAATTGTTCGAGCTCATCAGTATGAATATGCAGCTGTTCAGCCATCTCTTCTAATGAATTACGCAAAGAGCGCACCTCACTGATTGGTCCGATTCTGGGCATGGGCTCATTCCAGTGACCGCGACGCAGCTTGCTGGCCCATAACTCCAAAGCCTGCAAGGGCTGGCTGATCCAAGTCATACTTAAAAATACCAAAGTAACGCCCAACAAAAGCAATAACCAAGCAATATACAATGCATTGCGCCAGACCCTATCCGTAGTTGAGGACAGCGCCGTAGAAGGAATAATCACTCCCAGAGTCAACGCGGGCCCATCTGGCACATCGATTTGTTCCCAACTGAATAGTTGCATCTCGCCATCAAAGCGGATGAATTGGTTGCCAAATGCGCTCGCTTTCTCTTCGATAACCTGGCCTGCCTGCTGGATTAGCGGGTTTATATTGTCCTTGGCAGTCAGCCGAATGATGTCAGTCGCCTGATTCAAGTACAGCGGCTCTCGGGTCGATGTGGCGAGCATCTGCCCGTCCTTTTCTGTTAAAAAGATAATCCCGCCAAAGTCTTGACTGAGTTTTTCCAAAGATTTACTAATTTCAGACAGTGCGATATCAGCTGCAATTACCCCTTGAAATTCATTCTGCGGGGAAAATAAAGGCGTCGATATACCCATGCCAAGCCCAGTGAAATGCTGGCGAGAATCTCGGGTTGTGTATTGATACACTGGGTACCAGCGCGTGGATTGCTTTTCTACTGCGTGTTGATACCACACCGTCTGGCGCGGATCAAAATGACTATTACCACGCAGAAAATGTTTGCTTGGGCGGTTATGATCATCAACCCAGTGCAGGTGAATTTGCTGTTTCGTACTAGGATTAGCCCATTTCATACGCAAATTGCGATCATCACCCGTAGGGGCCCGCGCTGCCGCATAATAATGCCCGTCTGGGGTCGCCAGCGATAAATAAGTCAAATTGGGTTGGATGCGCAACTGAGCAGTAAAAAACCTAAGCGCCTTGTCCACATTGTCCAAATCCAATATCCCCTGCCGAAACAAATCCGCGTGAAAAGTAACTTGCCGAGGGATTTCAAATAAAGAATCTATATGGGTATTAACCTGGCGTATTAATTGCTCAGACTGATTTTTCATCTGCTGCTGGGAAAGCAAAAAGATACTACGTATACCCAGCACTTCGAGCACAACAAACAGTAGCGCCATCGGCACGACAGTCAGGAACAACAATGCCAAGCGTAAACTCAGCTGGCGTTGAAAAACATTCAGATCCTTGAGTAATCCTTTACGCCACAAAAAAAGCATTAGAACGACAAATGTGATGCCACCACTAAATAAACGAATATAGTCCTCTCGATGCAAGAACTGGTTCGGGCTCATATCAAGCGGCTGACCACGTAATTCCCATACTCCCCCTTCGGGGACCTGGATCTGTACGCCTGCTGGCAGAGCAGAAAAATCTGTAGCATTGCCTCGCAATATCTGAGAATCCGAGTCTGAGTGATAGGCTTTAATCATCAGCTCAAAGCCCAACGACGAGTCATAACCGAGGTTCTTTAGTGTTTGCTCTAAATCTACAGCCACCGAGACAAACCCAAAATGCTCACCACCTACTGTAAATAAAGGTGTACTAAGCGCAAAGCCGCGTTTACCGTTTTGTAAAAGCGTGATGCGACTAGCAATTACGGTGCCCTGACGTTCTATTGCCCGTTCTGCACTTGGTAAAATATTGGGGCGCAGTAAATAGTTGAGCCCAATGATGGACTCGTTGCCTTCAAAGGGATATGTTGCGACTACTGTATAGTCGCGAACAAAAGATAAATTAAGAAAAAAAGACGGCAGGGTGTCGTCTTGCAAAATTCCGTAGCGCTCTGGATCATCAACAGCCTCTGGCTGCTCGGCCAAGCGTTCAGCGAGCAGCTTGTTCTTTTCTTTTATTTCGGCAATGGCATCTTGAAGTCTAGTTTGTAATTTTTGTAGATGTTGAGCTATTTCTCGTTGATGATTCGTCTGCCTGCGCTGTTCATCGTAGTACTCTAGAAATAAGGTCACTACAACGGATACAATCAGAATGCCGATCGCCTGTAATAAATTCTTTTTCATGT
>Ga0079226_10004264_pt1 | contig 10924 bp, 11 predicted proteins | sample Poulit2014_FD_76345 | JGI IMG/M metagenome (GOLD analysis project Ga0079226, IMG submission 76345) | Agricultural soil microbial communities from Georgia to study Nitrogen management - Poultry litter 2014 | ecosystem: Environmental > Terrestrial > Soil > Agricultural land | place: USA: Georgia...
CACAAGATTGGTTATTGCGCCAGAAACTGTTTTTGCAGATGGAACAGACAGAAGTAATTTTGAAAATTCCATCGCTTATAAATATGGTTTAGAAATTATAGAAAAATATCCGCAAACAGCTTTTATGGCTGGAATTTCTTTTTATGATTTAATTAGAAATGAAGAAGATGTCAAAGCACAAACCAATTTTTTAAGACCAGGATTATGGTTTGATGATTATAATTCAGCTTATATTTTGGCTCCAGGGTATCAAGATCAGATTTATGATAAATCAAAATTAGTGGTCGGCGTAGAAACTTTTCCTTTTCAAAAAGTTTTAAAACCTTTATTGGGAGATATTATGCTTGATTTAGGAGGAACTGTTGCCGTGAAAACTACTCAACCAGAAAGAGGAGTTTTTGATTTTGCTGAAGATGATTCCACAGGACCAATTATTTGTTATGAATCTGTTTATGGAGAATTTGTCAACGGATATGTCAATAATGGTGCACAATTTCTAACGATTATCACCAATGATGCTTGGTGGGAAAACACACAAGGACACAAACAGCATTTGAGTTATGCCCGCTTAAGAGCTATAGAAAACAGAAGAGATATTGCCAGAAGTGCCAACACTGGAATTTCAGCAATTATCAATCAAAAAGGAGAGGTGATAAAAGAAACCAAATATGAAGAACAAACTGCTATTTTGGGCAATATTTTTTTGAATGAGAAGTTAACTTTTTATACAAAATACGGAGATTATATTGCAAGGATTTCAAATTTTATGGTGCTTTTTATCTTTTTATTAGCTATTTTTAGAAGACGAAAACCTTTATCATTTTAAACTAATAAATATATTATATCTTAATACCTTTCATATTTTAAATTTATGTTTTTAAAAAAGCTCAGACAAAAACGCTGGTTTAGAATTTTAAGCAATAAATATTTGCTTATTCTTCTTATTTTTAGTGTTTGGATGCTTTTTTTCGACAGTAATTCTTGGTTGATTCATAAAGAATTAAATGATGAAATAGAAAAATTAAAAAACAACGAAGAATATTACAACCAAGAAATAGAAAAAGATCGAAAAGTTATGGAACAGCTTCAAGATGATGAAGGTTTGGAAAAATATGCAAGAGAAAAATATTTTATGAAAAGAAAAAATGAAGATATCTTTATTATAGAAGTTAAAGACACCCTCAAATCTAAAAAGTGATTTTATTTACAACCACTCCACTTTTTCTTCTATAGAAGTTTCACGTGTTCCTTCCGGAATTTCAACATCATAATTTCCCATATAGAAAATACCTAAACAACGTTCGCCTGCTTTAAATCTGTAAATTCGCCAATTTTATTTATCAAAGCTGTTGGAGAACTCCAATAAGAACCAATTTTCATTTCTGAAGCTGTTAACCACATATTTTGAACAGCCATAGCAGTTGCTGAGATTTCTTCCCACTCTGGAACTCTTTCTTTAGGATCTCTTTGCATACATATTAAAATAATACAAGAAGAACGCTCACATTTTTCTTTGATTCCTTTATGTTTTCTTTCTGAAAATTTCTTTGCTGTTTCTTTATATTTTTCAGCTAAAAAATTTCCTAATTCATTTCTTTTTTCTCCTGTGATAACTTTAAAACGCCAAGGTTCTGTTCTTCTATGAGTAGGCGCCCAATTTGCAGCTTCTAAAACTGCTTGAATTTGTTCTTTTTCTATAGGTTTATCATTGTATTGCCTTGGAAAAACAGCTCTTCTGTTTTCAATTATTTTTTTTATCATCATAAATTTATTTAATAAAATAAAATCCCAAATTTAAGCAAATAAAAAAGACTGATATATTTAATTAACATATCAGCCTTTTTAAGTTGATTGATAAGTATTTATTGAAATTCTATTCTTTCATCTAATCCTATGCTTTGAACTTGTAAAACTGTTCCTTCTTCATCTAAAACAAAAATCACTACTTCTCCATCTTCAATTACTTCAAAATAATCTGACATATCCATATCATAAGATTTTTCATAATCGGTTAAAGCATCCGTAGAAGGAATTGGATCTCCAAAAATATTGGTCATCGCATGTCTTAAAACTTGGTTGTTTTCATAATCAGGAATTGGATTTCCAGCTCCATACCAAGGGCTATCTTCATCTCCATCTAAATAACTGGTCTGATCGTGATATAGTTTATTTTCAAGTGCTGCCACAACAATTTTCATATTTGATAATCCTGAAGTAGAAGCCACACGAACATCTACACTTAATTTTGTATCCCTCAGTTTAGTTTTTGCTGCAATTCCAATTTCACTATCCTCTCCTACATAATCTAAAGGAGTATTAGGATTATTATCATTCCAAGAAATAGTTCGATTAATTAATCCTTTTGGAAACTCTCCATAAGGATTATATTCTGCTACTAAAGCATCTACATATTCATATTCATAAGGATCTGGATTGGAATCACTACTACTTTTATGAATAGCAATAGTAGAAACTAAATCTGTCATTTCTTCCACCTCAGCAATAACGCTTTGTAATCTTGGACAATATCCACACCAAGTTCCTGTATAATCTTCAATTAAAGCTCTTTGAACAGGAACTACAACCGTAAATTCTGCAGGATCTGTAGTAATTGTTTCTTCGTTTTCTGAAGTGTATTCTGCATAAACTTCATATTCTCCTACTTCTGCTGAACTAAAAGTATTTCCTTCTATAACTTCTCCGTTGACATAAAAAATTCCTTGTTCGCTGATATCTTCTCCTGTAGTTACATCATATAAAGTAAAAGTGTTGAGTTGATTTTTCAGCAAACTATTATGACTGATAATCATTCCTTCAGAAACAGTAAAAGAAAGAGAGTTAGAAGAAATATCTCCTACAAATGCTTGCACTTCATAATCTCCGCTATTTTCAAAAGTATAAGTAGTTCCTTCCACTAATTCTCCGTTGATGTGGAGCTCCATCTCTTCTGTATAATCTATATAATCATCTCCTTTCAGCCAAAATTCTACAATTTGATGAACAGGGATATTTGTAGATTTCGCATCATACTCTAAAGTTAATGCATTAAGTTTTAAAGGTTTATCATTATCTGTGCAAGATAAAAACAGCCCAAAAACAAAAAGCAAGGAAAAAATTCTAAAAAACTTCATGGGGGAATCTATTTGGTTAAAATTTTAATATTTGTTTAGTTGATTTTAAGGCTTCGAAGTTAGTGAATTTTGTTTTTATTTAAAAAGTAAAATCTTCTATTCTATTGAATATTTTATATTTCAACTGATTAAGTGATGTTTAAATCTTAAAATAAAGCTTTCAGATATTTATTTTTTAAAAATCAAATGGGATAATTCACAAGAATTAGTTAATATTGTCCAACTCAAAAAAAACATACTTATGAAAACCTTAATAACTGTATTTTTCTTGTCTATCGCTTCCGTTATGATGGCACAAGATCGCGTTCCTAATATAAAACTTAAAGATATGCAAGGAAAAACTGTTTCCATGCAAGATATTTCTAAAGATCAATTGGTGGTAGTTTCTCTTTGGGCCACTTGGTGTGTTCCTTGTATTAAAGAACTGGAAGCCATAAAAGATGTTTATGATGAATGGCAAGAAGAAACAGGTGTGAAAATTTATGCTGTAACTGTTGATGATCCTCGAACTGTAAAAAGAGTTCGACCTATGGTAAACGGAAAAGATTGGGATTATGAAATTGTTTTTGACACCAATAATGACTTTAAAAGAGCAGTTGGTGCATCAGCAATTCCTATGCTTTTTGTAGCAAAAGATAACGAAATTCTATACAGAAGAAATGGATATGCTCCTGGAGCAGAAGATGAATTATTCGAAAAACTTCAAGAATTTTCAAATTAAAAAATAGTAAAAATTAAATTCACCCCCACATGAAAAAAACACTTGCTTTGCTATTTGCATTAAGCTTTGGCTTGATGAGTTATGCACAAGAAAATGGATATTTTTTCGGAGATTTTGAAACAAATTCTCAATGGCTTCAAGATGATGATAAATTAGATTTTGAAGCACCAGATGCACGCTTTCGCTCTAATAATTATTTCAACTTAAATTATAGCTACGGAAAATTTACAGCTGGAGTACAATATGAAGCTTATCTTCCTGAAGCACTTTTAGATTATGAACCCTCACTTAGTGGACAAGATGGTGTTGCTAAATATTATATGAGATATCAAGATGAAATCTTAGATGTTACCGCTGGATATTTTTATGAACAATTTGGAAGCGGTTTGATTTTAAGAAGTTATGAAGATCGTCAATTGGGGGTAAACAACGCACTTAGGGGAATTAAAGTAAAATTTACACCTACTTATTATTTAACCTTAAAAGGAATTTACGGAAATCAACGTTATGGTTTTGGACTTTCTGACGGATTTGTACAAGGTTTAGATTTAGAAGTAGATTTAAATCAGCTTTTAGATTTAGGAGATTGGTTTGTTGAAGTTGGCGGAAGCTATGTTGCTCGTTATCAAAAAGATGAAAAAGCAGATAGTTTACCAAACTATACCAATGCTTTTGGCGCAAGATTAGATATTGCAAAAGGAAACTTTTATGGTGGTATTGAATACACCCAATTAGATAAAAAACCTTTGGTAAACGACGGAAAAGTTGAAAACAGTCGTTTGTTTGATGGAAATGCTTTACAAGCTAATATTGGTTTTGCTAAAAGTGGTTTAGCTATAGACGGAACTTTCAGACGTATGGATAACTTCAGCTTTTATAGTGATTATATCGCAGAAGGAAATCAATATAACCAAATGTTGATCAATTATGTGCCTGCGTTGACAAAACAACAAGATTATCTGTTGGCTAATATTTATGTATATAATTCTCAACCCAGATTATTTTTTAATCACCAAAATGCTTTTGAAGCAAGATCAGGAGAGATCGGAACACAATGGGATGTTTACTACACCGCGAAAAAAGGAACTGCTTTAGGTGGAAAATACGGAACTAAATTCTCTGGAAACTTCTCTTATTGGGCAGGATTAGATGCTGATTTTAACTTTGATAACAATACTTATAAAACCAAATTCTTTGGTGCTGGAGAGCGTTATTACCAAGATTTTAATATAGAAATCAAAAAGAGATGGACAAAAGAATGGCACTCTGCAGTAACTTACATCAATCAAGTGATAGATGAAAGCATCACAAGCGGTGGAGTTCCTGGTGGAGATGATATCAAATCTCAAGTAGGAGTAATTGAAAACACTTATACTTTTGGTGGTGGAAGATCTGTGCGTTTAGAATTACAACATTTATGGACAAAACAAGATCGTAAAAATTGGGCTGGAGGAATGATTGAATACAATCACAACTCTAATCTTTCTTTTTATGTTGCTGATTCTTGGAATTATCAAGGAGATGGAAAATTACATTATTATAATGTAGGAGCAGGATATACAAAAGGAAGAGCTCGTTTAACGGTTGGATATGGACGCCAAAGAGGAGGACTTCTTTGTGTTGGAGGAGTTTGTAGATATGTTTCTTCAAACACTGGAGCCAATATGAGTTTATCTCTATCTTTCTAAAAAACAAGAAAACCATAAAGATTAATTAAAGCAGTTCTCAAAGACTGCTTTTTTTATTAAATTTACTTTCTAAAAATTTATTTCTTATGAAAATTAGATTTTACGGACAAAATTCACTTCAAATTGAAGTCGCAGGAAAACAGCTTATTGTAGATCCATTTATTTCTGAAAATCCTTTAGCAAAAGACAAAGTAAAAGTTGAAGATCTCAAAGCGGATTATATTATTTTAACTCACGCACACGGAGATCATATTGCAGATGCAGAAACTATTGCAAAAAACACAGGAGCAAAAATTATCAGCAATTTTGAAATTGTAAATCATTATGCTGCCAAAGATATTGAAGGACATCCGATGAATCACGGAGGAAGCTTTGAGTTTGATTTTGGAAAATTAAAAATGGTAAATGCAATTCACAGCAGTTCTTTTCCTGATGGATCTTACGGAGGAAATCCAGCCGGATTTATTTTAGAGTCTGAAGGAAAAACAATTTATATTGCTGGAGACACCTCTTTAACTATGGATATGAAATTAATTTCGATGAGATATAAATTGGATTTAGCAATTTTACCAATCGGTGATAATTTCACAATGGACATTGAAGATGCCATCATCGCAAGTGATTTTATGGAATGCGATAAAATTTTAGGTTGTCATTATGATACTTTCGGATTTATTGAAATCAATCATCAAGAAGCTGTTGATAAATTTAAAGAAAAAAATAAAGAATTGATATTATTACCCATCGGAGATAGCTTAACAGTATGATAAAAGCAAACTATAAAAAATATATTTTAAACTTTAAACGCCCCAGTGGAACCTCTCGGGGCGTTTTAACTGAAAAAGAAACCTGGTTTTTAAAATTAGAAAAAAACGGAAAAACAGGTTTTGGAGAATGCGGAATTTTACGCGGACTAAGCATTGATGACAGAAAAGATTATGAAGAAAAAATTCAATGGCTTTGTAAAAATATCAATGAAAATAAAGATTTTCTATTAGCAGAATTAAAAGAATTTCCTTCCATCCAATTTGGATTAGAAATGGCTTTACAATCTTTAAAAGCTGAAAATCCTTCTGTTTTATTTCCTTCAGATTTTACCAAAGGAAAAAAAAATATTCCCATCAACGGATTAATTTGGATGGGTGAAAAATCCTTTATGAAAAAACAAATCGATCAGAAATTAGCAGAAGGTTTTTCTTGTATTAAATTAAAAATAGGGGCAATTGAATTTGAAAAAGAATTGGATTTGTTACAGTTTATCAGAAAAGAATATCCTGCTGATCAAATTGAATTAAGAGTTGATGCAAATGGAGCTTTTTCTCCAAAAGAAGCTTTAACAAAACTCAAAGCTTTAAGTGAATTTAATCTGCATTCTATTGAGCAACCCATCAAACAAGGACAGCTTAAAGAAATGAAAAAACTCTGTGCTTCCACTCCACTTCCTATTGCTTTAGATGAAGAATTAATCGGAATTTTTGAAAAAGAAGAAAAAAGAAAACTTTTAGAAAAAGTTTCTCCACAATATATCATTTTAAAACCCAGTTTAATCGGTGGATATGCTGGCACAAAAGAATGGATTGACTTAGCAGAAAGTCTTAACATTGGTTGGTGGATTACCAGTGCTTTAGAAAGCAATATTGGTTTAAATGCGATTGCACAATGGACTGCAATTCAAAACACCACAATGCCTCAAGGTTTAGGAACGGGAAGTCTTTATACCAACAACATAAAAAGTGCTTTAGCAGTAGTTGGAGAAAACTTAACTTATCAACCTCAACAAAAATGGGAAACCGCTGAACTTAATTTTTAATTTTCCTAAATATGTTTATCAAACAAGGTTTTAAAGGACAACACAACTGGACAAATTATCTTGGCGGTGGATTAATTATATTTTTCTTTTTCTTTATGGCACAAAGCTTAGTGGGTGCTTTCATCCAATTTAAAGCGATGAATGCTAAAAACCCAATAAGCTTAGCAGAAGGAACTTTTACAGAAGTAATAAATGCTTCTGGACTTCCTTCAAATTTGGTAATATTTTTTATGCTGTTAAGCTTTGTTGTTGGTTTTGGAGGTATTTATATTGTCATAAAATATGCCCACAACAGAAATTTAAAAAGCTTGATTACCACTCGAAAAAAAATGGATTGGAAAAGATTTTTTTTCAGTTTTGGCTTGATGGCTGTTTTAATTATCATCAGCACTGTTTTTGCTTATTATAATAATCCTGAAGATTTTGAAATCCAGTTTCAGCTTTTGCCTTTTTTGATTTTATTGTTGATAAGTCTGTTGCTCATTCCCATTCAAGTTGCTTTTGAGGAAATTCTTTTCAGAGGTTATCTTTTGCAAGGATTTGGCGTAATTTTCAAAAACAATTGGGTTCCATGGATTTTAACTTCTGTGTTTTTTGGTTTGATGCATGGCTCTAATCCTGAAGTTGCAGAGTTGGGAAAAACCTTATTGATATATTATATAGGAACAGGTTTATTTTTAGGAATACTCACTTTGATGGATGATGGAATTGAATTGGCTTTAGGTTTTCATACTGCTAATAATTTAATTCAAATTTTATTGATTACTTCTGATTATTCTATTTTTCAATCTGCTTCAATTTTAAAAGAAATTACAAAACCAGATAATGCTTGGCAAGAAATAGTTTTTCCGCTTTTAGTGATTTATCCTTTATTTATTTTAATCTTTTCTAAAGTTTATCAATGGAAAAACTGGAAAGAAAAACTCTTCGGAAAAATAAAAACTCCCCTTAAAACTATAGAAAATCATCATGAGTTATGAAAAAAATCATCCTTCTTTTAAATGGCAAGGAAAAAAACTTACTAAAGAAGAAATCCTACAACTTGCAGAAGAATTTTCTCATTCTAAGGAAAAACACTTACAAGAAATTGCTGATTTTTTTAAAGCTTGGTTTAATGAAGATCACTTAATTGAAGTACAAACTTCAGGATCTACAGGAAAACCTAAAAAGATGAAAGTCAAAAAACAATATATGTTAAACAGTGCTTTGGCAACAAAAGATTTTTTTGATTTACCAGAAAAAACTACAGCTTTATTGTGTTTACCTGCAACTTATATTGCTGGAAAATTAATGATTGTCAGAGCAATTTGCTTAGGTTGGGAATTAGATTTTGTAAAACCCCAAGCAAATCCTTTAGCTGTTCATCAAAAAAAATATGATTTTTCTGCTTTTACGCCTTATCAACTCAATCATTCTTTAGAAAATATTGACTTAGTAAAAAAACTTATGGTGGGTGGTGGCGCAGTTTCAAAAGCATTATGGGAAAAAATTCAAAATGTTTCCACGGAAATATTTGAAACTTATGCCATGACAGAAACCTTAACACATATTGCTGCAAGAAAAATAAATCATCTTGAAAAAGAAGAAAATCTTCCTGCTTTTCAGCTTTTAAAAGATGTAGAAATTGATATTGATAACAGAAGTTGTCTCATCATCAAAGCTCCAAAGGTTTCTGATGAAATTATTTATACCAATGATATTGTTGAGTTAAAAAACGCTACTTCTTTTTATTTAAAAGGAAGATTTGATCATATTATTAATTCAGGAGGTGTAAAAATTTCTCCTGAAGAAGTGGAAAGTAAAATCAGTAAATTAATTAAAAATAGATTTTTTATCGCTGGAATTCCAGATGATGATTTAGGAGAAAAATTGATTTTAATACTTGAAAATTCTGATGATAATTTCAGCAAAGAAGATTTAAAAGAAAGAATTATAAAAGCTGAAGTTTTAGATAAATATGAAATTCCGAAGGAAATTTATACAATTTCAAAATTCTCTGAAACTCATTCTGGAAAAATTAAACAATCTGAAACATTAAAAAATGTTTTAAAGAAAACCGAATAGCTAAAAAACTATTCGGTTTAATATTTTTAAAATTCCTCTAAATCCAATCCATAACTTTGTAAATCATCATAGTTTTCTATGTTTAAAGAAGAATCATTTGCCCAATCTGAAGGGAGAACGACAAATCTAAAAACTTGATTATCTGTAAAAACAGGATCTAAATTTGAAAGATTAAAGTCTCCATCAATAAGTAATTCTACATCATTTGCGGTGTGATTATACACATAAGAAATAGTTCCTTGTGACAAATAAAATTCTTGTGGAATTAAACTATAAGTTTCTATTACTCCTCCATCATTTGCAGGAACTGTTTCTAAACGATAAACCAAAATCGCATCAGAATCATAAACTTCAATTCCATTTGGAATATTGACAATAGCAGAAAACATATTGGCTTCAGGTTCGTATCCAAAACTAACTTGTTCTTCAAAAGTTTGTCCTAAAATATTAAGCCCAGGATCTCCTTTATATCCTCTTGGTCCTCTACAAGCTACTAAAGTAGACAGAATTACGATTGATAATATTAGCTTTTTCATATGTATTAAGTATTAATTATTTTTTAAAATTTAAACTGACAGAGTTTATACAAAAACGCTCTCCTGTTTCTGTTGGACCATCGTTAAAAACATGTCCTAAATGTCCGCCGCAATTTGCACAAAGCACTTCAGTTCTGATCATTCCAAAACTGGTATCTTTTTCATAAACTACGCTTCCTTCTATAGCTTGATCAAAACTTGGCCAACCACAATCACTTTCAAATTTTGCATTGCTTTCAAATAATTTTTGTTCACATCCTGCACAAAAATATTCTCCTTTTTCAAAATGCAAATTATATTCCCCAGTGTGTGGATATTCCGTTCCTTTTTCACGCAAAACTTCATATTGCTTAGGCGTCAATTCCTCTTTCCAAGTTTTTTCTGATTTACTAATTTTAAAATCTTTCATAAAAATATATTTTACGCGTTCAATTTAAGATTTTTCCACTTATCTATAAACAATAAGTATTCCATTTTATTTTTTAACTTATAAAATCTATGAGAAATTAATAAAAAGTATTTCTATCTTTTAAAAAATTATTAATTTTTAATCTTTTTTGAAATACATATTCAAATAAAAAGTATTTTTGAAAGTTGAACTTAATAAATAATCATATCATGAAATCCCCAAAATTTTTATTAGCATTATTGGTTTTAGCTTTTCTTTCTGCTTGTCAAACCAATCCTTTTACAGGAAAAAAAGATTTGGCTTTAATTCCAAATTCAACTTTATTTCCGATGTCTTTTCAACAATATGATGAAGTTTTAAATGAAAGTAAAGTCATCAAAGGAACCAAAGAAGCAAATTTAGTGCGTTCTGTAGGAGAAAAAATTGCGCGCGCAGCAGAACAATATCTCAATGCGGAAGGAGAACAAGGATATTTAAAAGATTATAAATGGGAATATCACTTAATTGAAAGCGATCAAATCAACGCTTGGTGTATGCCTGGAGGAAAAATTGCAATCTACACCGG
>Ga0079226_10004265_pt1 | contig 10923 bp, 8 predicted proteins | sample Poulit2014_FD_76345 | JGI IMG/M metagenome (GOLD analysis project Ga0079226, IMG submission 76345) | Agricultural soil microbial communities from Georgia to study Nitrogen management - Poultry litter 2014 | ecosystem: Environmental > Terrestrial > Soil > Agricultural land | place: USA: Georgia...
CCACCTCGGTCAGCGCGGCCGTGGCGGCATCGAGCACGGCACCGGCGTCGGCCTTGATGTTCTTCTTCGCCGCCGCCTCGTCGACACGGAAGTCCGCCTCGTCGACGAACAGGAAGCGCAGCAGATCCCAGGCGTCGGCGAGCACCACGATCCGGGTCTGCACCAGATCGGCGGCCGTGGCCCACAGCTGCGGATCGACCTCTGCCGGCAGATCTCCGCGCGCGGTGAGGAAGGTGCGCAGGCGCGCGGCGAAATCGGCCGGGGCGAGCAGCCGGATGTGATCGGCGTTGATCGCATCGGCCTTCTTCTGGTCGAACCGGGCCGGGTTCGCGTTGACCTGACCGATGTCGAAGACCTCGACCATCTCGTCCAGCGAGAACACGTCGCGGTCGTCGGCGATCGACCAGCCCAGCAGCGCCAGGTAGTTCAGCAGCCCCTCGGGGATGAAGCCGCGGTCGCGGTGGTGGAACAGGCTCGACTCCGGGTCGCGCTTGGACAGCTTCCTGTTGCCGGTGCCGGTGACGAACGGCAGATGCCCGAACTCCGGCACCGCGTCGGCCACCCCGATGCGCATCAGTGCGCGGTACAGCGCGATCTGCCGCGGGGTCGACGAGAGCAGATCCTCACCGCGCAGCACGTGGGTGATCTTCATCATCGCGTCGTCCACCGGGTTGACCAGGGTGTAGAGCGGCTGCCCGGTGCCGCGGGTGAGCGCGAAGTCCGGCACCGAGCCGGCCTTGAACTCGACCGTCCCGCGCACCAGATCCTCCCAGCCCAGGTCCTCGTCGGGCATGCGCAGGCGGATCACCGGTTTGCGACCCTCGGCCCGGTAGGCCTCGATCTGCTCGGCCGTGAGGTCGCGGTCGAAGTTGTCGTAGCCCAGCTTCGGGTCGCGCCCGGCCGCGCGGTGCCGCTCCTCGACCTCTTCGGGGGTGGAGAAGGACTCGTAGGCCTCCCCGGCGGCCAGCAGCCGGGCCACGACGTCGTCGTGGAGTTCGCGGCGCTCGGACTGCCGGTACGGCCCGTAGGGACCACCGATGTCCGGGCCCTCGTCCCAGTTCAGCCCCAGCCAGGTCAGCCCGTCGACCAACGCGTGGTACGACTCCTCCGAGTCGCGTGCGGCGTCGGTGTCCTCGATGCGGAAGACCAGGGTGCCGCCGTGGTGGCGGGCGAAGGCCCAGTTGAACAGGGCGGTGCGGATCAACCCGACATGCGGGGTGCCCGTCGGCGACGGACAGAATCGGACACGGACAGCCGGTGCGGACGTTGCGCTCATGTCCGCCAGGTTAGCCCTCGGCGCCCGGGCCCGGTCTGCCTGGTCAGCTGCGGCGGACCACCGGATTGCGCAGCACCCCGATGCCCTCGATGTCGACCTCGACGGACTGACCGTCGACGATCGGCCCCACACCGGCCGGGGTGCCGGTCAAGATCACATCGCCCGGCAGCAGGGTCATCACCTCGGAGACCCACGCGATGATCTCGGGCACGGTGTGGATCAGCGCAGCGGTGTGTCCGTCCTGGACGACCTCACCGTCACGGCGGGTGATCACGGTCAGGTCCGCAGGATCCAGATCGGTCTCGATCCACGGGCCCAGCGGGCAAAACGTGTCGTGGCTCTTGCCCCGGGTCCACTGCCCGTCGTGGCGCTGGTGGTCGCGCGCGGTGACGTCGTTGGCGCAGGTGTAGCCGAGCACCACCGACAGGGCGCGCTCGGCCGGCACCGACTTGGCCACCTGACCGATCACCACGGCCAACTCGCCCTCGTAATGCACCTCGGTGGAGGTGCGCGGCAGCACGATCGGCGCCTCGGGCCCGACGATCGCCGTCGACGGCTTCATGAAGATCACCGGATCCTCCGGCACCTCCGAGCCCATCTCGGCGGCGTGGTCGGCATAGTTCTTGCCCACGCAGATCACCTTCGGCGCCAGGATCGGGGCGAGCACCCGCACCTCCGGCAGCGACCAGGAACGGCCCGTGTAGGTGGGGGTGCCGAAGGGGTGGTCCTGGATCTCGCGGAGGCGGATATCCGGATTCGGGGCACCGTCGGGGGTGTGGGTGGGGCCGTCGTCGACCGTGACGAAGGCGACACCGTCGGGACTGGCGATTCGACCGAGACGCATGATGGTCATCGTACTGCCCCCGCCTCGAAGGATCGCGCCGCCGTGCCCACCACCGTCCCGCCCACCGAACGCCGCGCCCTGGCGATCCTGACCGTGTCGGTGTGCGCGGGCATCGTGAACATGGTCTTTCTGAACTCGGTGGCCTTCCTGATCCCCGCGCTGGCCGAGGCGGGCATCGGCCTGAGCACCGCCGGGGTGCTGGCCGGGCTGCCGATGGGCGGCACACTGCTCACGCTCATCGGCTGGGGCGTGCTGATCGACCGGATCGGCGAACGTATCGCCCTGGTCGCCGGACTCGCCGCGACCGCGGCCGCAGCCCTCGGCGCCGCCTACGTGCCGGGACTGCCCGGACTCGGGGCGATGCTGCTGCTCGGCGGGGCCGCCGCGGCGAGCGTCAACGCCGCCACCGGCCGGGTGATCGTCGGCTGGTTCCCACCGCATCGTCGCGGTCTGGCCATGGGGGTGCGTCAGGCCGCCCAGCCGCTCGGGGTCGGGCTCGGCGCGCTGATCCTGCCGGCCTCCGCCGCGGCGCTGGGCGCCACCGAGTCGCTGCTGGTGCCCGCCGCCCTCAACGCCGGAGCCGCGCTTTTGTGCCTGGCGGTGGTGCGCGATCCGGAACCGCCCTCCCCCGCGCCCCTCCCGGCCGCGGACGCGGAGGATGAGGCGGCCCCGGAGGCAACCGTGGAGACGGCCGCGGCGAACCCCTATCGGGGCGCGACCGTGCTCCAGCGGATCCACCTGGTGTCCTTCCTGCTGGTGGTGCCGCAGTTCACCGTGTGGACCTTCGCGCTGGTGTGGCTGATCGACCGCTGCGGCTGGTCGCCGGGCTCGGCCGGCGCGCTGATCGTCGTCGCCCAGGTGCTCGGCGGGCTCGGCCGGATGGCGGCCGGCTCCTGGTCGGACATCGTCGGCAGCAGGCTGCTGCCGATCCGGATCATCGCCGGCACCGCCGGACTGACCATGGGGGCGCTCGCCCTGGCGTCGGTCTGGCCGGGCCCGATCGCGGTCGCGCTGCTGGTGGTCGCCTCCGCGGTGACCGTGGCCGACAACGGGCTGGCCTTCACCGCGGTCGCCGAGGCGGCCGGACCGTCGTGGACGGGCCGGGCACTGGGGGTGCAGAACACCGGGCAGAACCTCGGGGCCACGGTCGTGCCGCCGGTATTCGGCGCGGTGATCGCGGCGCTGGGCTATCCGGCGGCCTTCGCCCTGGCAGCCCTCGGCCCGGCGGCCGCGGTGCTGCTGGTCCCGCGCACCGGGCCCGATCGTTACGCCGTTTCGTCCACCGGCACCAGCGCCACCGGGCACGGCCCGGGCTGATCGGCCGGCTGGGCGCGCAGTCCGGTCCCGCCCGAACCGGCCAGCACGCCGCGCACGATCGCCAGCGACAAAGCCTCAAGCGCCGCCGATCGCTCCCGGCCGGCGGTGAACGGACACGACGCCAACGTGATCCGCCCCGACGCCCGGCGCGGGGCGTAGCCCAGGCGCGAGAGCGCGGTCATCGCCCCGGGCAGTCCGGGCCCGGCCACACGTGCCCGCTCGCTGCCGGCCTCATGCCCCAGCCGGGTCAGGTGCACGGCGACATCACCGCCGTCGGCACACGCCGCGTCGACGGCACGCGCCAGGACCTCGGCGGCCACCCGGTCCGCCCGCGGCGGCAACTGGACCTCGATGCGGCGTTCGAGCCGGTGGTAGAGCTTCGACGGCCGGCCCGCACCGGGGCCGCTGCGACCGTTGCGGCGGGCGAACTCCACCCCCACCAGGCCGACCTCGGCGAGCCGGTCGAGATGGAAGGCCGCGCTCTGCCGACTCAGCCCCACGGCCTCGGCCGCCTCGTCGCGGCTGACCGGGTGCTCACGGGTGACGACGAAGTCGTAGAGCCGGCGCCGCAGCGGCTCGCGCAGCACCGCGACCGCCTCCAGGTCCTCGGCACTCGCCTGCCCGACCACCATCGCCGCACCCCCGATCCACCGGTATCCGTGCCGGTGGCGCCATGTTACGCCCGGTATAAGACGCCGCGCGGGCCCCGCCGTGACGGCGGGGCCCGCGCGGGCAGGTCACCGGGGGCGGGCCAGCGGTCAGCTCAGGCGCGCCAGGATCCGGTCGCCGACCTCGGTGGTCGACGCCTTGCCGGTGCGCTCGGCCAGGTCCGCGGCCACCGCGGCCTCGACCTTCGCCGCCGCCTCGGCATCACCCATGTGCTCGAGCAGCAGTGCCACCGACAGGATCGCGGCCGTCGGATCGGCGATGTTCTGGCCCGCGATGTCGGGCGCCGAGCCGTGCACCGGCTCGAACATCGACGGGTTGGTGCCGGTGGCGTCGATGTTGCCGCTGGCCGCCAGGCCGATGCCGCCGGAGACCGCGGCCGCCAGGTCGGTGACGATGTCGCCGAACAGGTTGTCGGTGACGATCACGTCGAAGCGGCCCGGATCGGTCACCAGGTGCACCATCGAGGCGTCGACGTGCATGTAGTCGGTGGTGACCTCCGGGTACTCGGCGGCCACCTCGTCCACGGTGCGCTTCCACAGCCAGCCGGCGTAGGCCAGCACGTTGTTCTTGTGCACCAGGGTGACGTGTTTGCGCCGGGCCATCGCCTTGTCGAAGGCGTAGCGCACCACGCGCTCGACCCCGTAGCGGGTGTTGGTCGACACCTCGGTGGCGACCTCGTGCGGGGTGTTCTTGCGGATGACCCCGCCGGTGCCGGTGTACGGCCCCTCGGTGCCTTCGCGCACCACCAGGAAGTCGATATCGCCCGCATCGGCCAGCGGCGAGTCCATGCCCGGGTAGAGCTTGGACGGGCGCAGGTTGACGTGGTGGTCGAGCGCGAACCGGGTGTCGAGCAGCAGGTTGCGTTCGAGCAGACCCGAGGGCACCGACGGGTCGCCGATGGCGCCCAGCAGGATCGCGTCGTGGGTGCGGATGTCGTCGAGCACGCCGTCGGGCATCAGCTCGCCGGTCGCGTGGTAGCGCTTGGCGCCCAGGTCGTATTCGGTGATCTGCGCACCGGGTGCGACCTTGTCGAGCACGCGCAGCGCCTGGCCGACGACCTCGGGCCCGATGCCGTCACCGGCGATGACTGCAAGCTTCATGATCCCTCGCTTATCCGAGCCGGGGCCCGCGTGCGGGCCCCGGCGGTGTGTCGTATGAAAGGCTCTGTCAGGCCAGGTCGACCTGCAGGGCGCGCGAGGCGGAGACCGCGGCGCCGAGCCGGTCGAGCAGTTCGGCCGGGATGCGCTCGGCCAGGCGCAGGATGATCGTCGCACCATCGCCCTCGGCGTCGTGCGACAGACCGGCCGCCTGGATGTCCACGCCCGCATCGCCGAGCACGGTGCCGACCTTGCCGAGCGCGCCCGGCGCGTCGACGTAGCTGATCAGCACGTTCACGCCCTCGGCGCGGATGTCGAAGCCGCGGCCGTTGATGCGGATGACCTTCTCGACCTGGTCCAGGCCGGTCAGCGCGCCGGAGACCCGGGAGACCTCGCCGGTGGCGGTGACCGCACGCACCTCGACCACCGAGCGGTGGGTGTTGGACTCGGTGTGGCTCTCCACCGCCACCGACACGCCGCGCTCGGCCGCCATCTGCGGGGCGTTGACGAACGTGACCGGGTCGTCGGTGATCGACGAGAACAGGCCGCGCAGCGCCGCCAGGCCGAGGATGTCGACGTTGGCCGCCGACAGCTCGCCGAAGACGTTGACCTGCACCGTGGTGGGCACGCCCTCGGACAGCTCGCCGGCCAGCAGGCCGAGCTTGCGGGTCAGGTCCAGCCAGGGCGAGACCTCCTCGCCGACCGGGCCGCCGGAGACGTTGACCGCGTCGGGCACGAACTCCCCGGCCAGAGCCAGCAGCACCGAGGCCGCGACGTCGGTGCCGGCGCGGTCCTGCGCCTCGGCGGTCGAGGCGCCCAGGTGCGGGGTCACCACGACCTGGTCGAGCTCGTACAGCGGCGAGTCGGTGCACGGCTCGGTCTCGTAGACGTCGAAGCCGGCGCCGCGCACCCGCCCGTCGGCGATCGCGTCGGCCAGCGCCTGCTCGTCGATCAGCCCGCCGCGGGCGGCGTTGACGAAGATCACACCCGGCTTGACGGTCTTGAGCTTCTCGGCGTCGATCAGACCCTTGGTCTCATCGGTCTTGGGCAGGTGCACCGAGACGAAGTCGGCGCGGGCCAGCAGCTCGTCGAGTTCGACCAGCTCGATGCCCAGCTGCGCGGCGCGCGCGGCCGGCAGGTACGGGTCGTAGGCGATGATCTTGGTCTCGAAGGCCGCCATGCGCTGCGCGAACAGCTGGCCGATCCGGCCGAGCCCGACCACGCCGACGGTCTTGCCGAGGATCTCCACACCGTTGAACGCGCTGCGCTTCCAGGTGTGCTCGCGCAGCGTCTTGTCGGCCGCGGCGACCTGGCGGGCGGTGGCCATCAGCAGCGCCACGGCGTGCTCGGCCGCGGAGTGGATGTTCGAGGTCGGTGCGTTGACGACCATGACCCCGCGCTCGGTGGCGGCGGGGATGTCCACGTTGTCCAGGCCGACTCCGGCCCGGCCGACGATCTTCAGCTGCGGGGCCGCGGCCAGCACCTCGGCGTCCACGGTGGTCGCCGAACGGACCAGGATCGCGTCCGCCTCGGGCACCGCGGCGAGCAGCTCGTCCCGGTTCGGCCCGTCCACCCAGCGCACCTCGACCGAGTCGCCGAGCGCTTCGACGGTGGACTGGGCGAGCTTGTCCGCGATCAGGACCACTGGCCGACCTGAGTTACTCACTGCTGGGACTCCCTGCTTATAGACACTGGTGTGCGGTCGACGGTCGAATCGAGGTTCCGGCCGTACCGCTGGGTAGTTTACGGTGCCGCCCGGCCCGCCTCGCATCCGGTGGCGGGCCGTGGGCGGCGACACAGCGTGGGAACCGTGCCGTGAGTCCGGCGCCGGGCCCTGCCATCCCGTAGAATCCGCCGGAGACCCATCGCGTTGCGGTGGGCGACGATGAGGGGACACGACGCACGTGATCAAGAAGTTCGCGGTCGGCGCGATCGCCGCCGCCACCACTGCCGCCGCCACGGTGACCATGGCCGCCGCCACCGCACAGGCCGCACCGGTCGCCGCACTCGGCGGCGGGTCGGGCATCGTCGTCGGGGGCGACTCGGCCTGCACCCTGACCACCATCGGCGAGGACGACCAGAACCGCCTGGTGGGCATCACCGCCGGCCACTGCGGCCCCGAGGGCGCCCCGGTCGCCGCCGAATACCTCGGCGGCGCAGACCAGGTCGGCACCGTGGCCTATGTCGATCCGGACCTGGACATCGCGGTCATCGAATTCGACCGCGACAAGGTCCACCCGCTCAAGCGCGTGGGCAACGTCACCGTGAGCGATCTGGGCACCGAGCCGGCCCCGCTGTCGATCGTGTGCAAGGAGGGCCGCACCACCGCGAACACCTGCGGCATCTCCTGGATCACCGATCCGGTCTATCAGGAGAGCTGGAACTCGCTGTGCATCGCCGGCGGCGACTCGGGCGCACCGGTGGTGGTCGACCAGACCCTGGTCGGCATGGTCAACGGCTACCTGGAGTTCGCCTGCGTGGGGCCGATGGTCGGCACCACCATGGAGGCGACGCTGAACTCCATCGATCAGCACAGCCCGGTCGGCAAGGGCTTCCGCCCCACCGCCTGACCGGCGCGCACACACCTAACGACGGCCCCGGGACCGGAACGGTCCCGGGGCCGTCGCCTATCTTCATGCCTCTGCCCCCTACGGGCCGCAGGGCCGGGCCGCTCGATGCAGGGGCACCCACGTGTCCCTCTCCGCCCGTCCCCCACCGACCCGCCCTGTCGGCGCACCCGGCCGCCGGCCGGGGCGCAGAAGACCGCGCGCCCCGCCACGGGGTGGTTTTTCCGTGGCGGGGCGCGCGGTGATCGGCCGTCCGGCGCTCAGGCGGGGGCCGGTCTGCGTGGCCAGTCGATCAGGCGGTCTCGGTGATCGGCCGGTCGACCCAGCTCATCAGACCGCGCAGCTTGGCGCCGACGATCTCGATCGGGTGCTCGGCGTTCTGCTTGCGCAGGCCCTCGAGCTCGGTGTTGCCGTTCTCGACGTTGGCGACCAGACGGCGGGTGAACTCGCCCGACTGGATGTCGGCCAGGATCTCCTTCATCCGCTCCTTGGTGCCGGCGTCGATCACGCGCGGGCCGGAGATGTAGCCGCCGAACTCCGCGGTGTCGGACACCGAGTAGTTCATCCGGGCGATGCCGCCCTCGTACATCAGGTCCACGATCAGCTTGAGCTCATGCAGGACCTCGAAGTAGGCCATCTCCGGGGCGTAGCCGGCCTCGACCATGACCTCGAAACCGGTCTTGACCAGTTCCTCGGTGCCGCCGCACAGCACGGCCTGCTCACCGAACAGGTCGGTCTCGGTCTCTTCCTTGAAGGTGGTCTTGATGACCCCGGCGCGGGTGCCGCCGATGCCCTTGGCGTACGACAGCAGCAGCGCCTGGCCGTCTCCGTTGGGGTCCTGATCCAGTGCGATCAGCGCGGGCACGCCCTTGCCGTCGACGAACTGGCGACGGACCAGGTGGCCCGGGCCCTTCGGCGCGACCATGCCGACGATGACGTTCTCGGGCGGGGTGATCAGGTCGAAGTGGATGTTCAGGCCGTGCCCGAACAGCAGCGCGTCACCGGCCTTCAGGCCCGGGGCGATGTCCTCGTTGTAGATCTGCGCCTGCGCGGTGTCCGGGGCGAGCACCATGATCACGTCGGCCCACTCGGAGACCTCGGCGGGGGTGCCGACGGTCAGACCGGCCTCCTCGGCCTTGGGCCGCGACTTCGAGCCCTCCTTCAGACCGATGCGCACCTCGACGCCGGAGTCGCGCAGGCTCAGCGAGTGCGCGTGCCCCTGGCTGCCGTAGCCGATGACCGCGACCTTGCGGCCCTGGATGATCGACAGATCCGCATCGTCGTCGTAGAAGATCTCGATTGCCACTTTCGTGTTCCCTTCGTGTGCGCCGGCCTCCGTCGGGCCGGCGTGTTGACGTATCTCGCGCCTCACGCCTCGTGCGGGGACGCTACTGCACTCACGGTGGGCCCGCGCCCACCGGTGTCCGGTCTGGCCGGTCTAGCGCGTGGCGGTGATCGACTTGGGGCCGCGGCCCACGGCCACCACCCCCGACTGCACGATCTCGCGGATCCCGTAGTCGTCGAGCATGCGCATCAGCGCCTCGAGCTTGTCGCGCGTGCCGGTCGCCTCGATCGTCAGCGCCTCCGGGGAGGCGTCGATGACCTTGGCGCGGAACAGCCCGACCACCTCGATGACCTGGCTGCGCACCGTGGCGTCGGCGCGCACCTTGATCAGCACCAGTTCGCGGTTGACCGAGGACTCCGGGTCCTGCTCGACGATCTTGATGACGTTGATCAGCTTGTTGAGCTGCTTGGTCACCTGCTCGAGCGGGAAGTCCTTGACGGTGACCACGATGGTCATCCGCGAGATCCCCGGCACCTCGGTCGACCCGACGGCGAGCGAGGAGATGTTGTAGCCGCGGCGCGAGAACAGCGAGGAGACCCGGGCGAGCACGCCCGGCTTGTCCTCCACCAGCACCGACAGGGTGTGGGTCGACGTCACTTCTGGATCTCCTTGGTCTCGGCGGCCTGCTCGAGTTCCTCGACCACCTCGGCGACGGCGATCTCGTCCTCGTCGAACAGCGGACGGATGTCGCGGGCGGCCATGATCTCGTCGTTGCTGGTGCCCGAGGCGACCATCGGCCACACCTGGGCGTCGGCGCCGACGACGAAGTCGATGACCACCGGGCGGTCGTCGATCGCCCGGGCCTGGGCGATGATCTCGTCGACGTCCTCGGGCCGGCTGCAGCCCAGGCCCACGCAGCCGAGCGCCTCGGCCAGCTTGACGAAGTCCGGGATCATCTTCGAGTGCGTGGCCAGATCGGTGTTGGAGTAGCGCTCGTCGTAGAACAGGGTCTGCCACTGGCGGACCATGCCCAGGTTGCCGTTGTTGATCAGCGCGACCTTGAACGGCACCCCCTCCAGGGCGGCGGTGGCCAGCTCCTGGTTGGTCATCTGGAAGCAGCCGTCCCCGTCGACCGCCCAGACCTCCTTGTCCGGGGCGCCCATCTTCGCGCCCAGGGCGGCCGGGATCGAGTAGCCCATGGTACCCAGCCCACCGGAGTTGAGCCAGGTGCGCGGATGCTCGTAGTCGATGAACTGCGCGGCCCACATCTGGTGCTGGCCCACCCCGGCGACGTAGATCGCCTCGGGGCCGGCCGCGGCGCTGAGCCGCTCGAACACGTACTCGGGTGCGAGCGAACCGTCGGCCGGGTGATCGAAGCTCAAGGGGTAGGTCTCCTTGAGCCCGTCCAGGTACTCCCACCACTGGCTCAGATCCGGCGCGGGCGAGGTCTCCCGGTCGGCCTTGATCGCGGAGATCAGCTCGGTGATCACCTCGCGGGCGTCACCGACGATCGGCACGTCGGCGTGCCGGTTCTTGCCGATCTCGGCCGGGTCGATGTCGGCATGGATGACCTTGGCGTCGGGGGCGAAGCTGTCGAGCTGACCGGTGACCCGGTCGTCGAAGCGGGCGCCGAGGGTCACCAGCAGGTCGGCGCGCTGCAGCGCGGCCACCGCCGAGACCGCACCGTGCATGCCGGGCATGCCGCAGTGCTGCGGATGGCTGTCGGGGAACGCCCCGCGCGCCATCAGCGTGGTGACCACCGGGATGCCGGTCAGTTCGGCGAGCTCGTGCAGCTCGGCCGAGGCCTCGGCCTTGATCACCCCGCCGCCGACGTACAGCACGGGGGCCTTCGACCGGGCGATCATCCG
>Ga0079226_10004266_pt1 | contig 10919 bp, 9 predicted proteins | sample Poulit2014_FD_76345 | JGI IMG/M metagenome (GOLD analysis project Ga0079226, IMG submission 76345) | Agricultural soil microbial communities from Georgia to study Nitrogen management - Poultry litter 2014 | ecosystem: Environmental > Terrestrial > Soil > Agricultural land | place: USA: Georgia...
AATCAGAAATTGACGGAGTTTGTGAATTAGCTGATTTTTTACGTTTTAATGTCCATTTTCTTAGTGAAATATATAACCAGCAACCCAATTCCTCAAAGGGCGTTAACAACCGCATGGAATATCGGCCTTTAGAGGGTTTTGTTGCTGCGGTTACGCCTTTTAATTTTACAGCTATTGGAGGCAATCTGCCACTAGCGCCTGCCATGTGTGGAAATGTGGCCTTATGGAAACCCTCGGATACTCAAATTTATTCTGCTCATTTTGTGATGGAGATTTTAAAGGAAGCTGGTTTGCCTGATGGAGTTGTGAATCTGCTGTTTACAGATGGTCCTGTGTTTGGAGATACTTGTTTGAATCATCCTGATTTTGCAGGATTGCATTTTACCGGTTCTACGGCTACCTTCAAACATTTATGGAAGCAAATTGGGAATAATATTGATATCTATAAAAGTTATCCCCGTATTGTTGGAGAAACTGGTGGTAAGGATTTCGTTGCGGTGCATAAAAGCGCAAATGTGGATGAAGTTGTTACCGGACTTGCGCGTGGCGCTTATGAATTTCAGGGACAAAAATGTTCCGCTGCTTCCCGGGCTTATTTGCCTTCGAATATTGCAGATGAAGTGAAGGAAAAATTGATTGCTGAAATGAAAAGCATGAAGATGGGGTCGGTTGAAGATTTTGGAAACTTTATTAATGCAGTTATTGATGAACGTGCTTTTGATAAAATCAGCGGCTATATTAAGAAAGTAAAGGAGAGTGATGAAGCTACTATTTTGGTCGGGGGAAATGCTGATAAAGAAACAGGCTATTTTGTAGAGCCAACGCTTGTAGAAGCTGATAAGCCTGATTTTCTGACGATGAAAGAAGAAATCTTCGGGCCAGTTTTGACATTGTATGTTTATGATGAAAATCAATGGGAGGAAACATTGGATTTAGTGGATAATACTACAGATTATGCACTCACCGGAGCAATCTTCTCTAAGGATCGACAGGTTATTGAAAAGGCAGCTAAAAGATTGGAGAATAGTGCCGGTAATTTTTATATTAATGATAAACCAACCGGGGCGGTAGTCGGCCAACAACCTTTTGGTGGTGCCAGAGCTTCAGGAACCAATGATAAAGCTGGTTCTATTTTGAATCTCTATCGCTGGTTAAATGCAAGGACAATTAAAGAAACTTTTGTTCCTGCTACCGATTATAGATATCCCTTTTTGGGAGAAGAATAAGGCGTTTATTCACCCTAAATTGAATAACTTTTCTTATGAAATAATGCCATCGAGTACCTCAGAGAAATATCCGGAGAGCTTCAGAGAAAATGCTGAGGTTCTCCGAATATTTCTCTGAGACTCTCTGAGGAAAGGATATTGTAATTTCTTCTGTTGTTTTATTTTATAACAGCCATACTCTCAAATACTCCCATCACTTCTCTGACGTGATTGGCAGATGCTTTTAATAAAGCTGTTTCTTCTTCATTCAAATCCAATTCTATAATTTTTTCTACGCCGTTTTTACCGAGTACAACCGGAACGCCTAAGTAGATTTGATCAAAGGCATACTCTCCATTTAACCAGGCGCAACAGGGGAATATACGACGTTCATTTTTACAAATAGTTTCTACCATTCTGGCCGCAGCAGCTCCGGGCGCGTACCAGGCCGATGTGCCTAATAGGTTAACAATTTCACCGCCTCCTTTTTTTGTTCTTTCAATAATCTCATTCAGTTTTTCTTTAGCGATTAACTCTGATACCGGAATGCCTGAAACGGAAGTGTAACGAGGCAGCGGAACCATACTATCTCCATGTCCACCCATAAGCACGGCTTCTATATCTTTGGGAGAAACATGCAATTCTTCTGCTATAAAAGCCTTATAGCGTGAAATATCAAGGATGCCGGCCATTCCAAAAACTTTATTCGCTTTGAATTTGGAGGTGAGGTAAGCACAATAAGTCATCACATCCAATGGGTTAGCAACTAAAATAATGATGGCTTCAGGAGAATATTGTACAATATTCTCAGTTACGGTTTTTACAATAGAAGCGTTAGTAGAAATTAAATCATCTCTACTCATACCTGGTTTTCGGGGTACTCCGGAAGTGACGACCACTACATCACTATTGGCAGTCTTAGAATAATCGTTTGTTGAACCTGTTAGGCGGGTACTGAATTGATGGATTGCTGCACTTTCATACATATCCAGAGCTTTTCCTTCGGATACGCCTTCTTTAATATCTAATAATACAATTTCTTCCAAAAAATCCTTATGTGCAAGCACGTTAGCACATGTTGCACCTACATTTCCTGATCCGACTACTGTAACTTTCATGGTATGCTATTTTAAATTCGAAAATAGGTGCCATAAAGATAAGCAATAATGAGAACTAATAAAAAGGATTATTGAATGAAATACAAAATGCTTACTTCAAATACTTAGCTAAAGAATTAATGTCGATGTCGCCTTCGTGATGAAAAGCCAAATGCCCCTCTGCGTCATAGATGTATATACCCGGATAATATCGCTGGTCGTAAAACATATTTAATTTACGCGTAGGATCCGATCCCATGGTGATAATATTCTGATATTTTTGAAGCCCAAAACCACGGTAGTAGGCATACATTTGTTTGTAGTTAAAGGGGGTAATCATTAAGATTTGCGCATGCTTAAATTTGTCAATGTTTTCTACACTCTCTTTCGTCATATGCTGACAATGGGAGCAATCAACACTGAATAAAAAAATCATGGTAGGCACGCCTTCTTTAATATTCTTATTGGTGAAAGTTTTTTTACCTACTGCAGTAAAAGAAAAAGGTGGAATTTTCCCAAATTTAACGAATTTTGGGGTTGAAGCAGATGATTGCGCTTGTGATAAAAGCGGGAGTGAAATAAATCCCATAAAGAATATGGCTAGAAGTAATTTTTTCATCTTACAATGCTTTTGATGCTATAAAAATAGATTTACCTGATGGGATTGCGTGGCTCATGCGTTACTTGCCTTTTTAGGCGTCATCTCACCAGAAGGTTTATAATCACCTTCCCATTCATTTCCACAATTCTTGCATTTAAACTGTCTTTTTCTTAAATCAACGGTCAGTACAACAAAAGTCAACATCGCAGTAATGACTAAGAAACTCCATCCCCATGCGAAGAATACTAATATTGTGCCAAGTACACCTAGAATTGCAATGATAACATAGTATTTATTCAGTGTTTTATCAGAAATGTCATTTGATTTACACTTAGGACATGTTTGAAGCATGAGTTATAGTATTTAGTTTGATTAGTTTTTTTATATACCGCCACAAAAGTAAGAATTTTACGTTAAATCGGTAGGAAAAATTACTTTTTTGAAGGGAAGTATTGAAATTTCCTATAAAGTTATACTTTTGTGCTGGATTTTATTGAATTTTTTTAATCATAAATTTTATGGCAACGACTACAGATATAAGGATGGGGCTTATCCTGAAGTTAAATAATGGGCTTTATCAGGTAGTAGATTTTGGTCAGAACAAGACCGCTAGAGCTGCTGCGAAGGTAAGAGCTAAATTGAAAAGTATTGAAACCGGTAAAACGCTGGAGCATACTTGGAACTCAGGAGAAACAATTTATCCGGTCAGGGTAGAAAAAAGGCCTTTCCAATTCCTGTATGAAGATGATTTGGGTTATAATTTTATGAATACCGAAACCTATGAGCAGTTTGCTATGCCGGTAGCTAAAATTGATAAACCGGAATTTTATAAGGAAGGACAAGAGTGCTTTATTCATATAAATACGGAGACAGATGAACCAATGAGTGTAGAACTTCCTGATAAAATAGAAGTGAAAATTACTTATACAGAACCCGGGTTGAAAGGGGATACAGCTACACGTACTTTGAAACCTGCTAAAATTGAAACAGGAGCAGAGGTGAAAGTGCCTTTGTTTATAGATACTGACGAGGTTATTCGTATTAGTACGAAAACCGGAGAGTATGTTGAAAGAGTAAAGTAATTAAAAATAAGAGTTGAGAATTATTTGTAGCTTTATTGCTACAATGCTATCCTATCAAAATTTAACATTATGGAATTTAAACAGGTTCAAGAATTAGTTAAACAGATTAATAAGTCTCGTGTGACCGAGTTGCACTTTGAGAAAGATGATTTTAAAATTACAATAAAGAAGGAAAGTAAAAAAGAAAGCAAGGTTCCTGCACAGCCGGTACAACCTATTGTTAATCCTGCCATGCCCTATCAAATGCCTCAGGCTCCGGCTCAGCCGGCAGCGCCTCAGGCTCCGGCATCGCAGCAAGCCGCTCCTCCTGCAGAATCTGTATCCTCGGCACAGGAAAACAAAAAGAAAGGTAATCATGTAGAAATAAAATCTCCTATGATTGGTACTTTCTATAGAAGTGCATCTCCCGATAAACCTGCTTTTGTAAATGTTGGAGATAACGTGTCTGAAGGACAAAATGTGTGTATTATTGAAGCCATGAAGTTGTTTAATGAGGTGGAAAGTGAGGTCAGCGGTAAAATCGTAGAAATCCTTGTAGAGGATGCTTCTCCTGTAGAATTTGATCAGCCTTTATTCCTTGTTGAGCCCTAATTGTTGATGTATGTTTAATAAAATACTGATTGCAAATCGAGGCGAAATTGCGTTGCGCATTATTCGTACTTGTAAAGAGATGGGAATAAAAACTGTTGCGATTCATTCTACTGCGGATACTGATAGTTTGCATGTGAGGTTCGCAGATGAAACAGTTTGTATTGGTCCACCGGCAGGAAGTGATTCCTATCTGAATATTCCGCACATTATGGCGGCAGTGGAGATTACCAATTCTGATGCGATTCATCCCGGATATGGTTTTTTATCTGAAAATGCAAAATTTGCCGAAATATGTGAAGAGCATGGTGTAAAGTTTATTGGCCCTTCGGCGGATATGATTCGCAAAATGGGAGATAAAATTACGGCCAAAGAAACAATGATGGCGGCTAAAGTTCCTGTAGTTCCCGGTTCTGATGGCTTGGTAAAGGATGCTCAGGAAGCTCAAAAACTGGCCAAAGAAGTGGGCTATCCTGTGATGTTGAAGGCTACCGCCGGTGGTGGTGGAAAAGGGATGCGTGTGGTTTGGAAAGAAGAAGAAATAGAACATCACTTTGAAGCCGCAGAGTTGGAAGCAAAAACGTCTTTTGGTAATGGTGGAATTTATATGGAAAAATTTGTGGAAGAACCACACCATATTGAAATCCAGATTGCCGGAGATCAGCATGGTACTGTTGCGCATATGAGTGAAAGGGATTGCTCTGTACAGAGAAGACATCAGAAATTGGTGGAAGAAGCTCCTTCTCCTTTTATGACAGATGATCTTCGTGATAGAATGGGGAAGGCAGCCATCGAAGCCGGTGAGGCTATTCATTATGAAGGCTTGGGTACGGTAGAGTTTCTGGTAGATAAGAACAGAGATTTTTATTTTATGGAAATGAATACCCGTGTTCAGGTAGAACATGGTGTAACTGAAGAGGTTATTGGTTTTGATCTGGTAAAAGAACAGATATCGATTGCTGCAGGAGAAAAGATTCCAAAGAAAAATTATATTCCTACCCGGCACGCTATAGAATGCAGAATTAATGCAGAAGATCCATATCATGATTTCCGACCTTCTCCGGGAAAAATTTCTGTATTAAATATACCTGGAGGAAATGGCATTAGGATTGATTCTCATATTTATGCTGGTTATGCAATTCCGCCTTATTATGACTCTCTTTTGTCTAAGCTGATAGCGGTAGCGCCTACACGAGAGGAGGCTATAGAAAAAATGAAGAGAGCCTTAAATGAATATTTTATTGATGGGTGTAAATCAACAATTCCCTTCCATAAGCAGGTCATGCTGGATGAACGTTTCAGATCGGGACAGTTTACAACCAAGTTTATCGAGGATTTTGAATTACGACCGGAAGAAGAACTAGAAGATTAATTCGAAGATATAATCTATTTAGATAAAGGAAGACTCTCTTTTCAGGGAGTCTTTTTTTATGTGACGTACATCGATTATTTTTCGCTTCTTCCCTTCAATTTTAATGGCTAGTTGTTTTTTATCAGCTAAGAGGTAGGTCGTTGTTTGCGGATGCAGTACTGTATGTGTTGTAAGCGTAGGATAGCGGTCAGTCTTTAAATAGGTCAGGAATTGTTTTTTTGTGGTACCGCCGGTGATAAGGAGGTCAATTTTGTATTTATCGAATAAAGGATAAAATAATTTTTGTTCGTAGATATTGATTGTATTGACGGGAGTCGAAAGGATAACTACTTTAAAAGTAGATTGTTGGTAGGTTGGAGACCGCATCATTTTTTCAAGCCAGTCGGCTTGCGTTTCCATGTATGTTTCTTTGATGTATGAGTTTTCCTCTGTTTCTGCTTCCTGTATATCCGATATGCTACTGTCTAAAACGAGTAGGAATAATGGCCCAATCTGATGAACGAAATAATATCTGTCTTGAGGATTGGTTACATATCGATGGAAATCTTCGTTTAGCGCGCTGGTTTGGAGCTCTTCCCGGGCTCTGGAAGTGGCAAAAGGGATGATTCCTTCTAAAGTTTGGGCGGCGGGTTGTACAAATTGCCGGATAATATCATGATTAGATTGGGCTTGTCTTAATAGTCCACCATTGAACAAGACCAACTGTGTGTCCTTATGAAGCGGAAATTGAGCATCTTCTGTGTGGTTCATGATTGCCACGGTGGCATTTTCGGGAAGAATAGAAGGTGTCCTAAAAGATTTTAGTTCGGAGGAAATAATACTGGTTTTTGATTGCTTTTTTTGGGGGATTTGAGCAAATGCTTTGTAATAGTAGCGTGTATTGGGTTTGAGTTGTTTAATCTTTATCTTTATTAATTCTTGTGCGGGAGCTACCTGCCCGTGCCGGATAGGGTAGGCTTTCATGCCTAAACTCTTTTTCTCTCCATATGCAACCCAGCTAGACATAGGAAATGAATTGATCCACTGAATAACAATGGAGTGAGGCGTTGGTTTTTGAAGGTAAGGCGGACAGCGGAAGGGGGTTGTTTTTATTTTCTCTGTAACCTCATTCGGAAGCGAAAGAGGAGAAGGAAAAGGAGTATAATGTGCAATGCTTAGAAGTCCTAAGCTTAAAGAGTCTTTTATAAAATCTCTTCTATTAGGCGTTTGTTGATTTTCCATGATTGAAATGCTTCGGTCGTTCCGTAAAGTTAATAAAATAAGGCTGACTTGCTTTCTGCTTGTCTAATGTGGTAAAAAACGAAAATTAAAAAATGGTTAAACAGATAGTTTGGACTAAAAAAGCCCAAAGTGAGCTTACGGTCATTCTTGAGTATTGGATTGAACGAAATAAACCAACCTCATTTAGTAAAAGGTTAAACTTATTGATGATCGCAGAGTGGATTATATGGTTTAAAAGGGTAACAATAAAATAAATTGCCAAGTCATAATAAAAAGATGTTTTACTCTATTCTATAATCTATTTCATATCTTTGTGGTGTGATTATATTTTAATAATTATAATGTTTATTTTGACTTATTTTTACTCTGATTATATTTTTAACCATCCTGTTAGGAAGTTTATTACTGTCATCCTTTTTATAGTAGCGCTTTTTTTTCATCCTTTTATAGGGGATGCACAGTCTCGAGAAGTTGTCAACAAACAGAGCTTCTTTAATCATGTTTCGCGCGTCATGGTGTGGGATGCAGCTTATGACAATTCCGGATTCTTGTGGATTGCTGTTCGTAGGGATAGTCATTCTTTAATGCGTTTTGATGGCAAGCAGTTTTTGCCCATGCCGCTTCCTAATGATTTATCTGATGAGGGAACAGCCGTTTATATTCATAAGAATCAAAAAGGGGATTTTTATGTATTATTTTGGGATAGAGGTCCTGTTTTGTCTTTGCTGAATCCGAAGACTTTGTCCTATGAGAGGATTGATTTTAATCAATATTTGAAAAAAGCTTTTCGTATTTCCAGGGTATTTACAAAAGAGAGAAAAAACTATGTATTTGTGAAAGGTATTGAAGGCCTCTTTTTGTTTGAATTGCAGGGAAAGAAGATAACTAAAGTTGCAAAACTATTGGTGAAACCTGCGGTTACTGCTAATCGATTTACCTATTTTGTCCCTTATAAAGATTGTTTCCTATTAAAAACAGATGGGTTGGGAATGGCTGTTTTTGATTGGGAAGGACAAAAAATAAAGACGATTAAGGATGCTATTGATTATAGGAATTACACCTTGGTTTCTTTTAATGATAAGCAGTGTTTTAGTATAGGGAAAGCGGATAAATTATTTACTTATGATCCGGAGAAGGAGCAATTGGTCACTGTAGTTAATCCGAAGAAAGAGTTGAGAAACACAAAAAATCATTATTGGAATGATGCGAAGGGGAATTTATTGCTATCGCTTGGAAATACTGATGGAGGGTGGAGTATTTATCAGGTAAAAGAGAATGGTTTACAGCTCCTCAACAAGCAAATTTATGGAGAAAGTGCTATTGATTGGCCTTTCTTTTTTTCAAAAGATGCGTTGCACTCAGTTTGGCTGGCGAATCAGGCTGACAATTTAACGCACTATTCCTTTTCTAATAATCAGGTACAACGATATTTAGAAGGAAAAAATATAGGAATTATTTATCCTAAAGACAAGAATCGATTCTTGGTAACCACCGTAAGTGGCGGATGGTTCCTTTTGGATGTAGCAAAAGACAGCATTCAGCCTTTCGAATTAAGTAATGAGATAGAGAAAGTTAATATATCTGCTTGTAGGGCTTTTATTCCGGGAAATAAGAAGAACTATATTTGGACCAATGATGTAAAAGGTATCGTAAAGATTAATTTGAAAACAGGAAGAATACAAAAGTGGCCAACATATAGAATATATGCATTGGCACGTTTAAATGATAGTCTGTTAGTTTATGGTACGGCTAAAAAGAATTTCTGGATATTTAATACTCATACTAAGGAGTCTCGTATGCTCGTAAAGGATCGACATAGTGTGGTGAAGTCAATGGTTATCCATGATGGGATTATCTATGCAGGAACGACCAGTGGGTTATTACAATATAATTATCATACTAGAACGTATGCATATCATAGATTACCCGAAGAAGAAAGGCAAAAAAGAGAAGATAATGGCTTGTTTACCTCTTTAATTTTTAAGCCTGATATGGGACTCATTGTAGGAACATATGCAGGGTATTTATACCATTATGATGTTAAAACCCATCAGTACAGGGCACTTTTTCATGCACCGAAAGGAGCGGCTATAAATTCGATGTTTTATGATGACAAGGAGCGTCTGTGGCTAGCTACCGAGCAAGGCCTGTTTGCTTGGGATTCTCATAAGGATACAGCCTTGCGTTTCTCCACTATTGATGATTTTTCTAATAATTATTTTAGTAAAGGAAGTCTTCTAAAAACAAAACAAGGTGTCTTCCTGGGTACTCGTCAGGGGCTTAATTATTTTAATCCGGACAGTATTCATCCTTTTCAATATGAAGGACAGATTGTTCCTTTAGCCATGATAGAATATAATGAAGACACTAAAGAACTAGATACTCTTTTTAATCGTCATAGATTATCAGAGATACGTCATATAACATTGTCTATACAGAACCGTTTTTTGCAATTGGATTTTGGGATGGCAAACCAATCTGTTTCTGACTTGAAGTTCAAATATAGATTGGATGGAAAAAAGTGGGTTCCTATAGAACTAGGTCATTATGTACGTTTTGAAAATCTGACACCTGGTAATTATAATCTTCAAATTGCTGCTTTTGATACCTATGATAAAATAATAGGGAACCCTTTGGAATATAGTTTGAAGGTGCAGGATTTCTTTTTCAAGCGTTGGTGGTTTTTATTACTTCTTATTATAGTGGTGGTATTTATTGTTGGTCTGATTATTTTTTCCAGTGAGCAAAAGAAGAGATTGAATTTAGAACGGAAGTCAACTGGCTATATGTCGGCTGCCAACAAAAATCTACAAGATAAACTGGATATGGAGCATCATCTTGTAGAGGAAAGAAAAATACATTTGGAAGAAAAGAAAAGAGAGATAGTAGCAAGCTCCCTGAGACTTGCGAATGTAAATAATTCAATTAGGTCTGTGATTAAAGAAAGTCTTTCCGGCGCTTCTCTAGGTCAGGTGAGAAGGAAGCTCAAACTCATTTTAGCTGAAGAAGAAGATTGGGATTTTTTCATGAAAAAATTTATAGAAGTCCATCCGGAATTTATGGATTGGTTAAAGAAAAGATATCCGCAACTGACGCCTAACGATTTACGCTTTTGTGCCCTTCTCAAGTTAAAGATAAGTAATAAAGAAATAGCAACGCTTCTTAATATCAGCCACCAAAGTGTATTGTCCAAAAGATATCGGTTGCGCAAGAAAATGGGAATGACTAAAGAAAAAGACCGACTGGGAAATTGGCTCTAAAATAGATGGCTTTCTTTATTCTCAGAAAACTACTCAAAGGGTTTCTTTATATTGGTAGTTTTTTTATGTTTGCTTTTATCGTTAATTGTTTGTTTTTCATGGTTCTACGTATAAATCTACTTTTTGCTTTTTTAGCTTTTAGCCTGTTTTCTCCTGCCGGAGCAAAAATCAATAAGGATTCTGTTTCGGTTTATAAGAGAAATATTACAAAGTATTTTATCCATAAACCCGATTCGGCTATTCTCAATTTAAGAAGGTTTTTGGCGTTTAAAAATGAGTTTTCGGACAGCCTTTTAGCTCGTACTTATAATAAAATGGGGGTGAGTTTTGGCCAATTGGAGAGGCAGGATTCGGCCAGAAGTTATTTTAGAAAAGCAGCAGAGGTAGCGGATCGTGCAAAAATGAAAGGGAATATTTATCATAATTGGGCGCAGAGTGAGCGATTTGCCGGAAATTACGATTCCGCTTTTCAGGTATTGGATCAGGCAGAGCG
>Ga0079226_10004267_pt1 | contig 10919 bp, 8 predicted proteins | sample Poulit2014_FD_76345 | JGI IMG/M metagenome (GOLD analysis project Ga0079226, IMG submission 76345) | Agricultural soil microbial communities from Georgia to study Nitrogen management - Poultry litter 2014 | ecosystem: Environmental > Terrestrial > Soil > Agricultural land | place: USA: Georgia...
ATGCGTTGAACAACAGCCTGAATAGCGTCGTCATCACCATGAGCCCAGACGTGATACCTTATGGCACCAGGATGTAATGGCGAATTCGGGTGGACCATGGCGATGGTTACCGGACCGGTGGCTGCCGGTTGAAAGGATAACCAGCTGATCCCATTGATGGTTGCTGCAGTTGGGTCACCTTTGCCACGAATCAGCGGTGCTATATTGGCGGGGAGATCAACGGCAACACCCGGATGCAGAACATCAGAATAATCGGGTTCGCGCACGAAGTTCATGGCGTTTTATAACCTCCTGACACACCGTGAAATCGCCGAGCAGGTAGCGTGGTGATTATGAGCCAAAATCAGCCTACGTCAGCGGCCCCCAAGTACGCAGAAACTATTCTGGACCTCATTGGCAATACGCCGTTGGTCAAACTCAAATCGATCGGATCGGATCTAAAACCAACGATCCTGGTCAAGTGTGAATTTCTCAACCCTGGCGGATCCATTAAAGACCGCATTGCTCTAAAGATGATTGAACGGGCAGAAGCCGAAGGCAAACTCTCCAAGGGCGGAACCGTGGTCGAGCCTACCTCTGGCAACACGGGGGTTGGTTTGGCCATGGTGGCACAACAAAAAGGCTACCGGTCTGTGTTTGTTACGCCAAACAAGGTAGCCCAAGAAAAACGCGACGTGCTCAAAGCCTACGGCGCTGATGTTGTGGTGTCGGAAACCTCGGTGGCCCCAGAGTCACCGAACTCCTACTACGGGATCGCCAATAAACTGGAAGAAGCCATCGACGGCGCATATCAGCCCAATCAGTTCTTTAACTCTGCGGCTCCTGAGTCGCACTATGAGACCACCGGTCCTGAAATTTGGAATGACACTGCCGGACAGATTTCCCACGTGGTGATCGGTGCTGGCACCGGTGGCACCATGACGGGAACCGGCCGCTATTTGCAAGAAGTCTCAGCAGACCGCGAGTCTGGTCCGGTCAAAGTGGTGGTTGCTGATCCATCCGGTTCTGTCTACTCGGGTGGTTCCGGTCGTCCATACTTCGTTGAAGGTGTTGGCGAAGACATGTGGCCGGGCAACTATGATCCGAATGTGCCGGACTCGATCCACGAGATCACCGATGCCGAAGCCTTCCATTACACCCGCCGTCTGGCAGCAGAAGAAGGCATTCTGGCCGGCGGCTCATCGGGTATGGCACTTGCCGCTGCGGTGAAAGAAGCCCAGAACCTGTCTGAAGACGACCTGATGGTCGTTATCCTGCCGGATTCGGGGCGCGGGTATCTGGGCAAAATCTTTTCAGAAACCTGGATGCAAGAACACGGTTTCGACACTAAAGCGCCAGAACCTGTTGCCCCGCAGCGTATCGGCACTGCATACCGTGACGGCACGAGCCCGGTTGCACCGCTTCAAGAGACCGCACACGAACAGGTGGCCGGATTGGACGCCCAGATCGGTGAACTGTTAGCTGTCAAGGCAGAATGGCTGCCGGGTTCACTACCTGAGGTCGTCATTGCGGAAATTGATGCCCCGGTTGCCGATGCCATTTCGACGATGAACCGCTACGGTATCGATGCCATTCCAGTGGTGGGCGGGGTTCAAGATCAGTACCGCATCGGTGAATTGCGTGGAGCAGTCACCGTCCAAGACCTGATGAATCAGCTGGCCGCCGGCACGATCACCGGCCAGACGTCGCTGGCCGAGATCGAACTGGTTGAACTGCCAATGGTCGGCTACATGACCTCGGTGGCTGAAGTGAAAGCCATTTTAGATGCCGCCCCGGCAGCCCTGGTGACCCGTGATGGAAACATCGCCGGCGTCGTCAGCTCTCACGATATTCTGATGCACCTGATCGCCAACTGATAGCCCAGGAGAACACTTCCATGACATTTGTTGATAAACACACCTCCGGATTCAACACCCGGGCCGTACACGCCGGTCAGGAACTTGACCCGGTCTACGGCGCTGTTGTGCCACCTATCCACCTGTCTTCGACCTACGCGCCGGAAGCCATTGGCAAACTACGCAAGGGTTACGACTACGGGCGCGGCACCAACCCAACCCGAGATGCACTGCAAGCACAGATCGCGGGGCTAGAAACCGGGAACGCTGACACCGGATACGCCTACACCTTCTCATCCGGGCTGGCTTCGGAAACCGCGTTACTGATGGCAACCTGCAAACCTGGTGACCGGGTGGTCGTTGGCAACGACGTCTACGGTGGGACCTACCGTTTGCTCGATAAGGTGCTGGGCCCCTGGGAACTGGAACACCACGTGGTGGACATGTCCAACCTCGATCAGGTGCGCGAAGCACTTGCATCAGCCAAAGCTCGTATTCTGTGGGTTGAGACGCCAACGAACCCGATGATGAAGATTGCCGATATTGCAGCTTTGGCTGAATTAGCCAAAGAATATGACACTTTGTTGGTTGTCGATAACACCTTTGCTACCCCGTACTTGCAGTTACCGCTACAACTGGGCGCCGACGTCGTCGTCCATTCGACCACCAAGTACATGGGCGGCCACTCCGATACGATCGGTGGGGCAGTGGTGACAGAGAACGAAGAATTGGCCAATGCGATTAACTTCCAACAGTATGCTGCTGGTGCCTCGAATTCACCACTGGATTCCTATCTGGTGACCCGTGGCCTGAAGACCCTGGGTGTGCGCATGGACCGTCATGTGGCCAACGCCACTGCCATTGCCCAGTGGCTCACCGAACACCCCGGAGTGGAAAAAGTGCACTACCCGGGCTTAGAAGATCACCCCGGCCACGAGATTGCGAAAAAGCAAATGTCAGGTTTCGGTGGCATGGTCTCCGTGCAGTTCAAAGCGGGGATGGAAGCAACCCGTAAAGTTGCGGAATCGACTCATGTTTTCCGTCTGGCCGAATCCCTTGGTGGCGTAGAGTCGCTGCTGAATTATCCAACCGCTATGACGCACGCCTCAGTTGAAGGCACCGAGTTGGCGGTTCCAGGGAATTTAATCCGTCTTTCTGTCGGTATTGAAGACCTTGATGACCTCATCGGCGACCTCGAACAGGCACTTCAGGGGCTGTAAACGAAACCTCGATTATTGAAATTGCCGGATCTGGCTTAGAATGGGGGAGTTCAGCCAGATCCGGCTTCTTCCTTTTAACCTTCAACTCCAGTCAATGGGACTGTTGAGTGGACCGTAGCGTGCAATGCAAGGAATATACCCGGATCCTTACATCACCTTACGAAATCTAGGAAGTCTTTTTGACCGAACAATCTTCGCTGCCCGAAACCGAAATTACTTTTGAATCTCTCAACCTTGCCGATCCGATCACCAAAGCTTTGGAAGGTCTCGGCTACGAGAAACCATCACCTATCCAGGCACGCACCATCCCACTTCTGCTAGAAGGCCGTGACGTGGTAGGTCTGGCCCAAACCGGTACTGGTAAAACTGCGGCCTTCGCACTGCCAGTGCTGTCCAACTTGGCCGAGGCTGATCAACGCTATGACAGCCCACAAGCCCTGGTGCTGGCACCAACTCGTGAACTGGCCCTGCAGGTAGCAGAAGCCTTCACCTCATATGCCGAAAACATTCCATCCGTGTCCGTTGTTCCGGTCTACGGTGGCTCCTCCTATGGGCCACAGCTTGCCGGCCTGCGTCGTGGTGCAACCATCGTGGTCGGTACCCCAGGTCGCGTTATCGACCACCTGGAACGCGGTTCCCTGGATCTATCCGACCTGAAATATCTCGTGTTGGACGAAGCCGACGAAATGCTGCGCATGGGCTTTGCCGAAGACGTCGATCGTATCCTGTCGCAAGCTCCCGAAGGAAAGCAGACCGCACTGTTTTCGGCTACCATGCCGCGCGCGATTCAGCGCATCACCGGTGATTATCTCAACGATCCAGCACAGGTCGAGGTCGCTGGACAGTCAAAACCAGCCCAGAACATCCGTCAGCGGTACTTACAGGTTGCACAGCCATGGAAACTTGAAGCCATGACCCGCCTGCTGGAAACCGAAGATACCGACGGCATCATCACCTTCGGTCGCACCCGAAACATGGTCGAAGAACTCACCTCAAAACTGATCGCTCGGGGTTTCGCTGCGGCTGCGATTTCTGGTGATATTCCTCAGAATCTGCGTGAAAAAACTGTTGATGATCTACGTGCTGGTCGTATCGACATTCTGGTTGCCACCGATGTGGCCGCACGAGGTCTTGACGTCGAACGCATCAGCCACGTGATCAACTACGACATTCCCCACGACACCTCGTCCTATGTGCACCGTATTGGTCGTACCGGACGCGCTGGTCGTCAGGGTGACGCGATCCTGTTGATGACTCCTCGCGAACGCTACCTGCTACGTTCCATCGAAAAGGCAACCAAACAATCGGTTGAGGAAATGCAGTTGCCATCCTTGGATGAAGTCAATGCTTCACGTCGGGCTGCTTTCGCCGAAGAAATCACCAAAACGATCTCGACTCACGCGGAATCATCCGAATTATCGGTGTACCGGGATCTGATTGCTCACTACATTGAAGAACACAATGTGGCAGCTGTGGACATTGCTGCAGCCTTGGCCATGATGGCTCAGGATGGTCGTCCGTTGGAAGCGGACGAACCAGACTTGCCGCCAATGAATATGCGTGGCCGTCGTAAGGAACAGCAATCGGGCGAACGCCAACGGAGCAGCCGTCCGAAGCGTCCTTCCAAGGAAGGCCAGGCGACTTACTGGATCGCTGTTGGACATAAAGACCGTGTTGGCCCGGGCAACATTGTTGGCGCCATCGCGAACGAAGGCAACATCGACATCTCCGATATCGGTGACATCCAAATTCGGCCAACCTTCTCGCTGGTGGAACTGCCCGAGGAGTTGTCTCACAAACAAGAAGAAGCCCTCAAGAACGCTATTGTGGGTGGCCGCAAACTGAACTTGCGTCTTGACCGCGGTGCACCGAAATCCTTCGGCTCTCGCGGCTCGCACGGTGGCGGTTTTGACCCGTCGCAACGAGGCCAGAAGAAAAAACAACGCTGGTCAAAAGCCAAGAAACGTTCTGAGTTTAATAGCTAAATAGCGTAGACCGTGACGTTGGCCATAAACGAGTATTTCGATTTTGCCTTTTGATCATTTGTTGGTAAAGTCTTATCTCGTTGCCCCGATAGCTCAGTGGTAGAGCGCCATCTTGGTAAGATGGAGGTCCCGGGATCGATTCCCGGTCGGGGCTCTGATAACTATAGCCTGCGAGCTCCGCAGGCTATTTTTATCCAGAGTCAGATTTCTGATTTGGCTGTGTAGCTCAGTTGGTGAGAGCGCACGACTCATAATCGTGAGGTCGGCGGTTCGAATCCGCCCACAGCTACAAAAAACCGCCCCATGACTAGGCAATATGCCAAATCATGGGGCGGCATCATTTAATCAAAAACACCGAGTTTTTGGGTGTAGATGAAATCGATCAGACCACAGACTATGAATGACATTCCGATCACAGCGGGAACCAAGCACGCCAGCTGGTAAATGCTCTCTGTGCGGAGGCCAGTCCGTCCAGGATCATCAGAATGACGCTGACGGCCATGCTAATTCGTGAAATGACATGCCTCCTGCAAAGTGCTGACGTGGTAGCCGTCAACGGTCACACCGTCATACAGCTATCATCACATTGACTGGACCGCAGGTACATCGTTATCTTGCCTATGCGATCGACGCTGCTGCGGCAGCGGTGCGGGCCACGGGTAGACATCTTGTTAAACGTTGATTGGGTGGGGAGCTTACGCTGCCCCACCCAATCAACACATCACGCCGGTGTGTTTGTTAGTCGATAATGTTGTGTTCCGGGCCGACTTCAAACTCGGTCAGGTTGCGGTGACCATCTTCGGTGAGCACCAAGATATCGTGTTCGCGGTACGCACCGGCTCCGGGCATGTTGTCCGGGATGGTCAGCATCGGTTCCATGGAGACAACCATATTTGGTTTTAGCTCGGTTGCAATGTCTTCACGGAACTCCATGGCGGCTTCGCGACCGTAGTACGGGCTCATAACACCAAATGAGTGACCGTAGCCGATTGGGGCGTATTTCAGCAGGTCGTGTTTTTCGAAGAACCGATTGAGCTCAGCGGCGACGTCCTGAGCAATGGCGCCTGGTTTAATCAGCTCCTTGCCCAGTTCGAAGGCTTCCACGTTAATTTTCCATAATTCGAGGCTGCGCTTGTCCGGTTGACCCAGAAACATCGTGCGTTCCATGGCGGTGTAGTGACCTGACATCATGGGGAAGCAGTTGATGGAAAGGAGGTCACCTTTTTGGAGTTTGCGGGTTGTCGGCCAGTTGTGGGCGCCGTCGGTGTTGATGCCGGCCTGGACGAGACACCAGGTCTCGCGCAATTCTCGAGACGGATAGGACTTGGCGATCTCTGGAACCATCGCCTCGGTACCAATCAGGGCGAGCTCGTATTCGGTGATGCCTTCTGTGATGGCATTCTTGATCGCACGACCACCGATATCAGCGATCCGAGCCCCCTCACTGATCAAATAGATCTCTTCGTCCGATTTCACAACGCGCTGGTTCATCAGATCCGTGGCGACGTTGAAGAGGTCAATCCCTTCAAACCAGTCTTGGAATCGACGGTATTGCTCCACGGTGAGACCATCATGTTCGATTCCTAGCCGACGGGGTTTGATATTGCGTTCATCCAGTGTGTGCTGGATCGCGCGGAAAATGTTCTGGGCATCCCAATCGGAGTAGACGATATTCTCACCGTAGGTTGTACGCCAAGGCATGCCACCGTCAACCCAGGGCGTAATAGTAATGGAATCTTCTGGCGTAATGACAATCGCGAAGATTCGGCCGAACGGTGAGGGTACAAAGTCCGAGAAATATTTGATGTTGTGCATACTGGTGAGTACCAGCGCATCGACCTCATCGGCAGCCATGACTTTTCGCGCGTTGGTGAGACGGCGTTCGAACTCAGCAGGTGAGTACGTCAGGTCCTGCTGCTCACCGTTGTACTGCGTAAAGACGTGCGGGACCGTACTGTGGTCGGTCCGTTGAGGTTTGGTCGGACGAGTCATTAAGCGATTCTCCACTTCAACTATTGGGGCCGTGTTCTGTGTTATTACTGTTCGACCCCCATACTAAGCACCGCTTAAAAGCGACTTCAAGACAAGGCCCACGCTGATTCGTATCTGTGTCCCGTATAACTCAGCAGTATTACACGATGTCAGCCAGGGGGCCCTGGCGAAGGCTACACTTCTAGAGGGCTAGTTGCATGCCTGGCTGATCAAGAAAAAGAACATGGAGGTCTGTAGTGTCGAGCTGTGGTCGTGCATGATACGCCAGCTGTTACGCGTCACGGTGTTCCTTTTAGGAATCTTATTGATGGCCATGGGCGTGGCTGTCTCTATTCGAGCCGATCTGGGCACCTCCCCAATCGCCTCATTTCCAACCGTTTTATCGTTTGGGACGTCGTTGAGCGTCGGCGTGTATATGATCTTGCTCAACATCGTGTTCATCGCACTGCAGTTGCTCATCTTGCGCCGGAAATTTCCAGTCTTCCAACTCATTCAACTGCCCGTAAGCATAGTCTTCGGTCTGTTTATCGACCTGAGCATGTATCTGACCCAGTGGCTCGTGCCGGGCAACTATATCGAGCAATGGGTCTGGACTGCGGTCAGTGTCATTCTCGTGGCATTCGGCGTGTATTTTGAGATGCAGCCGCGTATCTCGTATTTGCCAGGTAACGGCTTAGTATTCACGATCTACACCAAACTGCAGAACATCCCCTATGGGACGATCAAAACCACTTTTGACACCACATTGGTAGTGGTTTCCGTGGTGACGTCTTTGCTGTTAATGGGGCAGCTGAATGGCGTGCGAGAAGGAACGGTCTTTGCTGCAATAACCGTTGGCATCGTGATCCGAGGTATCAGCGCGATCCACAAACGCTGGGGCGGCGCGAAATCATCCTGAAGACCAACTCAGACCCAAACGGGCAGCACCACAAGACCGCGCTACTACAATGACTCGAGGTGCAGGCCTTGGAAGCTGTCGGATTGCCCCGCAAGTTCAGATTGTTTCGGCTCATCCAAATCCAGGTCGCCAATGCGCTCGGGCTCCTCGCAAAACATCCCATACGGCACTGTGAAAGTCGTTGTCGATACGATCATGGTGGGATTCGCGGTGTTGGCTTCATGCACAGTGCTTGGTGGGCTATTGGGCGTGCACGAAGGCAGGGTCTTTTTTGCGCGCACCGTCGAATAATAACCCGTGTCCATCGGCCGCATCGATAAACGCATCCGAAAACCCGGTGCCGAAGACTAATGCTGTCGAACGGCTACAGGACCATCGCTGCGACCCACCCGGAAGCGGTAAGTGGAATGTTGTAGTGAAGAAATGTTGGGATGACGGTGTCGCGCATGTGATCGTGCTGGCCGTCGGCTGCCAGACCCGCAGTTGGACCCAGCGTGGAATCAGAGGCGGGGGAGCCGGCATCGCCCAGCGCACCTGCAGCGCCAATCAGCGCCACCGTTGCCGCCATTGAGAAGTCTAAGGACAGACACAGCGGCACATAGATCGCTGCGATAATTGGCAGCGTCGAGAACGACGAACCAATCCCCATCGTCACAATCAGCCCGACTACGAGCATCGCCAGTGCAGCAAGGGCCTTATTATCGCCGAAGAACTCCTGGACGACGGCGACCAGTGGTTCCACCTGGTTTGACTCATTGATCACTGCTGCAAAGCCCTGGGCGGAGATCATGACAAATCCGATCAGTGCCATCATGCGCATCCCGGAGGTGAACACGTCGTCGGCCTTATTCCATTCGACCACTCCGGAGAGCAGGAAAATGCCCAATCCAACCAGCGATCCGAGCAGGAGACCGTCGGCTTCGGAGCCGGTGAACTGCACAATCAGCTGGATAGCGAAGGTCGCTACGATTGCAATGATGGACATGATCAGGCTGTAGCGGGTCGGTGTTGGTTGAACAATTGTGCCACCGGCCAGGGGGCGTTCTTCGTATTCGCGTGGCTTACGGTAGCTGATGAAGACTGCGATGAGCAAACCGAGGACCATACCGAGTGCGGGGATGGCCATGACTTGCACAATGTTGATGCCCGAAGTGTCCAGGCCGGCACGTTCAATATTGCTCAGCAGGATATCTTCCAAGAAAATTTTACCGAAGCCCACCGGTAAGAGCATATAGGTGGTGACTAGCCCGAAAGTCAGCACACAAGCGATCACACGGCGGTCAATCTTGAGGCGGTTGAATACCGTCAACAACGGTGGGATTAATAACGGAATGAAGGCTATGTGGACCGGGATAAGGTTCTGAGACATGATCGACATCGCCAGAATGCCACCAATGACCAGGTAGGTAGTGATCGTGACAACCTTTTGCGAGGCCTCTTCAGAACCAGTATTAAGCTTACGTATCAATGCATCGGCTAGTGCTTTGGGAAGACCTGAAGCGGCCACAGCCATCGCGAATGCACCGAGTAGAGCGTAAGAGAGCGCAATTTTCGCGCCGTCACCTAGCCCAGACTCAAACGCGAGCATGGTGCCTTCTAATCCCATGCCGGCCATGAGGCCGCCAACGAGGGCACCGATAAATAAAGCGATAACTACATGAACCCTCAGCAGTGCTAGCAAAAGCATGACGGCCACGGAAATAACTACAGCATTCACGAACGACAAGCTTAGACGAAACTTGCTTCCAGCACCGACCCGAGTGCGGACCTTCGTTGGCAGAAGAACCAAGTTATGGGCTCTTCGTACTACTCAGATACCTGTTATGTTTGATAGGAGCTTGCTAAAGTGATGACATGAGACACATTGCAGAGCATCCTAAATCGGGCACGGTTGTCGTTGGTGTGGACGGGTCAGAAAACAGCGAAAGAGCATTCGATGTTGCAGTTGATCTCGCCCAGAAATTTAATTATGGACTGCGAGTCATAGCCGCATATACCGAACCGGGGTACGAATATCTTCCCGAAAATACCCAGGGCCTGGCACAAGAAAATGCCCAGGCAGTTATTAATGACTTGGTAGCTACCGTCAATGAGACTGACCTTGGGGTCAGCGCCGCCACCGTAGAAGGTGATGCTGCCGGTGCACTCATTCAAGCTTCCGAAGAAGCTGCACTTGTGGTGGTTGGCAAGCGGGGTCGCAGTCGTTTTGCCGGCCGTTTTCTCGGAAGTGTTTCGGCCTCAGTTGCTTCGCATGCCAAATGCCCAACGATGGTGGTCCCAGAAAAACGCCACACGGGTGAACATCTCGAAACCCAGTTTGCACGATTATCAGGTAGTCCAGAGCTATCAGAATTCGGTGTATTGTCATCTGAAGAATATGGCGATCCCACAGATTTTGAAGGAACCGTCGTGGTCGGCGTCGACCTTGATGCTTACCCGGTGGAACTATCCTTGCATGCAGCAAAACATGCCGAATTGCTGGGTAAGTCCTTGACCCTCGTGACATCACAGCCGTTCAGCGGCAGCATGTGGATGCCAGCATCACCGGTTTATCAAGCAGAAGTCCCCGATCTTCGTCGAGACGTCGCCAAACGGCTTGCCAAAGTGGCCGAACAAGTGGCAGAAAAAACTTCTGCCCAAGTGCATTGGCGATTCTTTGATGCCTCGCCTGCTGATGCGCTATCGGATGCGACACGTAGCGCAGATGTCGTGGTGGTTGGAACACGCGGTCGTGGTGGCTTTGCCGGCTTGCTGTTGGGATCGGTCAGCCAGGCTGTACTGAATCGCGCAGTGACACCCGTGCTCGTGGTGCCAACCGCCCGCGACTAACGAATAAATAAACCAACAATCCAGACTCGTGGTTACTGCGAGTCTGGATTTCCCATGCGTGTGGAAATCTTTGCCGCCGTGGCCACACACTGGTCAATCAACGCTTGGGCGGTCTGGTCATCAATCCGATAGGATGGGGCGGCTATCAGGACCGCGGCTA
>Ga0079226_10004268_pt1 | contig 10917 bp, 9 predicted proteins | sample Poulit2014_FD_76345 | JGI IMG/M metagenome (GOLD analysis project Ga0079226, IMG submission 76345) | Agricultural soil microbial communities from Georgia to study Nitrogen management - Poultry litter 2014 | ecosystem: Environmental > Terrestrial > Soil > Agricultural land | place: USA: Georgia...
AACTGATCTAATATTGGCTATCCGTGATTAGTGACATGGGAATATATGGCATAATACATATCTGGTTTATACCTTCTAACAGATCAACGCTGATGGTATTAAACTCAATTCGCTCACATAGTGTATGAATATGTCCGATCCCTCAGAAGGTTCCCCTACCAATCATCATGTCTATTCTCAAAAATTGGACGACTTTTTTCAGGAATTAGATACCAATCCGGAACAAGGTCTCTCCCAGCAGGAAGCCAAACAGCTACTCAAAGAGTATGGCCCCAATAAGCTGAAAGAACATGAGACCAAAAGTCTGCTGCAAATACTTCTCGATCAGATTGCCAATCCGATTGTTTATCTGTTGACCGCGGCCGCGGTATTGGCCTTTGTATTTGGTGATATACCGGAAGGCATTGCGATCATCATAGTCTTGGTCTTAAACACCATGATTGGTTTTTGGATGGAATATCAGGCCCGCCAAAGCATGAGTGCTCTGCAGGAAATGGATAAGGTGATGGCAAAGGTCATCAGAGAAGGAGAAGTAGATGAAGTTGAGGCTGAAACACTAGTACCCGGTGATCTGATTCAGTTGGAAGCCGGCGCTCTTGTGCCGGCCGACGCACGTATGGTTGAAGCAACAGAATTATCAATTGATGAAGCTGCCTTAACCGGAGAGTCCGTTCCGGTAACAAAAAATACGGATCCTGTTGCCGAGGATGCTCCTCTTGGTGACCGTTCTAATATGGTTTTCAAAGGCACAGCTGTCTCCAACGGCAAGGGCCGAGCGGTGATTGTTTCTACCGGTATGGAAACTGAAATCGGTTCTATTTCGGAGATGGTCGGGGAGGCCGGTGAAGATGAAATACCATTAAACCGAAAGCTTGAGCAGTTAACCAAAAACCTGATCTGGGCTACATTGGGGCTGGCGGCGGCTTTTTTCTGTATTGGCTGGCTTGTCGGCGAAGATATATATCAATTAGTTCAAACCTCTATCGCCTGGACCATTGCCGCTATCCCGGAGGGCTTGCCTATCGTGGCCAGTATAGCCCTTGCCCGGGGTATGCTGCGTTTAGCTGACCACGATGTGATTGTAAAGCGGCTGGCTGCTGTAGAAACCCTGGGGGAAACCACGGTTATTTTTACCGACAAGACGGGGACCCTCACTGAAAATAAGCTAAGCCTGGAAAAGGTAGAGTTCCCGGAGGTAAAGGCAAGGATAGCGTGGGAAAATAACAGAGAGAAAGCAACAATTGTCGCCGAGGACGGTGATGATACGGCCCAGCATGATGATCGAATAACAAAGTTCTTCCAGATTGCTACCCTCTGCAACGATGCTGCTATAAAAGAAGGTGAAAAGGATGAACAAGAAAAGGGGTCCGGGGATCCTTTAGACCTTTCCCTCCTTCAGTTTGGGAAAGCCTTCGATTCGGAGCGCTTCCAGAAATTACGCGACGCCCAGCGGCTAAACCAAGAACCCTTTGATTCGGACGACATGGTGATGGGTACGGTTTATGAGATTGACGGGCAACCGATGTTATTATGTAAAGGGGCCCCCGAGGCTATTTTTAACCGGTGCTCGCGGTCTTTCACGGCAGATGGAGGCAAAGAGTTTGGTGATGAGGATAAAAAGCAATGGAAGCAACGCAACCAAGAGCTATCCAGCGAGGGGCTGCGGGTTATTGCTTTCGCTTTTGCCGAATTTGATCACCTGCCTGACGATGATATAGATGTGGAAAAAGACCTGATGCATGGGCTTACCTTTTTGAGCCTGGCGGGATTTATAGATCCACCCAGCGAAAATGTAACAGAAGCGGTTGATACCTGCCGGCGTGCCGGAATCACGGTAGAAATGGTAACCGGCGACCATCCCGGGACCGCACGCAATATTGCGCGCCAAGTTAATATTGTGGATCAGGAAAATGACGGGGCCCTGCGCGGCAGTGACCTTCGCGAAGATGTGGAGGAACACGACCACCAAGAAGTGGTCAACACCCGGATATTTGCACGGGTTGATCCCGGCCAAAAGCTGGACCTTATCAGTTATTACCGGGATAACGGCGACATCGTGGCTATGACCGGTGACGGTGTTAATGACGCCCCGGCCCTGAAAAAAGCGGATATTGGGATTGCAATGGGAGAAAAGGGTACCCAGGTAGCTCAGGAAGTTGCAGATATGGTGCTTAAACACGATGCCTTTTCTTCAATTGTAGAGGCCATTAGAGAGGGACGGGTTATCTTCGGTAATATCAGAAAGTTTATTGTGTATCAGCTTTCCTATCACCTTGCTGAGATTTTGGTCATCGCCGCTATCAGTTTTTCGGTCTTTCAGCTTCCGTTGCTTCCACTGCAACTTCTTTTTCTTAACCTGCTGTCCGATGTATTTCCTGCCTTGGCTCTGGGGATCGGCAAAGGAAGTGATAATATTATGGAGCAAAGTCCCAAAGATCCAGAAGAGCCTATTATCAGCAGCAAAAACTGGCAAATGATTGGAATATACGGCGTCATTATGACCATTTTTATTGTGGGAGCGTACTTTTTTTCCTCTCAATATTGGGGATTATCTGCCGATATTTCCAATAATGTGGCCTTCTTCAGCTTAGCTTTTGCTCAACTTTGGCATGTATTTAATATGCGTGAGGCTGATGAACCGATCTTCGATAACCAAGTAACTCAAAATAAATATATCTGGGCGGCACTAACGTTCTGTGGCATCGTTATTATTGCCGCTTACCTGGTGCCCGGAATAAGTTCTATTCTATCCTTCCGGGATCTTCAAACCAAGGTATGGATATTGATCGGCACTGCCAGCCTGCTACCGTTAATTACGATTCAGGCGATAAAAGAATTATTTTCATCGACTTGAGCGGCATATTATTATTCGAAAGAACGCTAAGACCCAGCTTCCACCGCGAATACCGTAAGACAACCGTTAGCGTATAGGTCCAGCCAGAGAGCACGAGCTTACTTCCTCATTGGAACGCACGATTCCTCGTAATGAGGAGTTGACGTCGGGGGTGCTGTTTTTGATTCCTACTGGCACTGCAAGCGGCCAGCAGGGAGTGCGTGAGAAATTGCTTCACCATAGGTGAGTTTTTTAGCGGTTTCACAATGCTTTATTGAAACGTTATGAACCCGAATACTGTATGTGATACTGTAAAGCAAATGCATAGTACTATTCAAAAATAACGGAGGATATTATGTCTAATCTTGATGTACCCGTCAATAACACCCCATACAGCGACGAGGAGCTTGAACATTTTAGACGTTTATTATTGGAGGAACGAGAAGAGGCCGCCGAAAATGCTAAAGAGGCCAAGGAATCTCTTGAAGACCAACGAAGCCTAGACAATGAGCGGGCTTCTTCTAAAGATCATCATCCCGGAAATATAGCTACCGAGGAAGAAGAAAAGGAAACAACATACCTTCTGCGTGAGCGCAGTCGTGAAAAAATTGAGAAAATTGATGCGGCCATAAAACGCATAGAAAACAAAACGTATGGTATTTGTGAAGACACCGGTAAAAAAATACAGGAAGAACGCCTGGAAGCTATTCCCTATACTCGGTTTAGTGTAGAGGCTCGTGAAAAAGATGAATCAGATCACCCGGGCCCGCAGGTATAACTAATATGCATTATGCTTGAGTGGGCCAAGACGATTATACAAACCATTGGGTATCCGGGTATCGCCTTGCTTATGGTGATAGAAAATATCTTCCCTCCAATTCCCTCGGAAGTTATTATGCCCTTTGCAGGCTTTGTAAGCGAGCAAGGAGATCTGTCCCTTTTGGGAGTGGTTATTTGGGGTACTCTCGGCTCCGTACTTGGTACGGCGCCCTACTATTTTATCGGTTATAAAATAGGGAATGAAAAAATGCAGCAATGGGTCACCCGACACGGACACTGGTTGCTACTGACAACCAAGGATATTGAACGGGCCCACGGCTGGTTTGAACGTTATGATACCTTTGCCGTGCTGTTGGGAAGGCTCATTCCGGGGGTGCGCACCTTGATTTCCATACCTGCGGGAATGGAACGCATGCATTTTGGATATTTCATTCTTCTTTCCCTGTTGGGTTCCGGTCTGTGGGTTGGAATATTAGCATACCTTGGGAGCGTGTTAGGCCGTCACTATTCAAAGGTGGAGCACTACTTGGGCCCGGTAAGCTACGTTGTAATAGGAGGACTCATCCTGTGGTATGGCTGGCATATCATTAAGCGCTATCGTAAAGATTCTTAGCCCTGCTTGGGTAAAAGGCTCGCGGGAATCTTGTGAGGGCCCCATCGGAAGGGTCCCGGTAATAGTATCCGTTGAAGCCGGCAAGTTGCTCATGCAAGCGATCTACAGCAGACAAAGATTTTAGCAATAAAGCCGTATATCTGTAGTGAAATGAGCACAATGACATCATAGTAAATTTTAGGGGATAACCTCCGGTTTGGTCAATCGTCCGGATTATGACAGCTTTGCTAATTTGCCGGAGCTCCCTTCAAGGTTCTTGGCTTTATTCCTAAACTGTGTCCAGGGGTCTTCTTTGTGGGACACCCGCTTAAATATATTTTTCAGATGATACGACCGCGCGTTCAGCCCTTCTTTATTAAGTTCATCCCAGCTTAGTGGCGTAGCGACGCCGGCCTCTTCCACAGCACGTGCGGAGTAGGGGGAAATAGCGGTTTGGCCATAGGCATTGCGCAGGTAATCCAGGAAGAGCCGCCCGTTACGCTGCTCTTTACGAGTGGCTGTGGTAAAGGAGTCCGGATATTTATGGGTCAGAAATTCAGCTACTTTTTGGGCAAACGCCCGAACTTCATCAAAGCCTTTTTCCGGTTTTAGCGGGCACACCACATGCATGCCCTCCGATCCGGTGGTCATCACAAAAGCAGCTAAATCGAGTTCTTCCTCCAGCAGGGAGCGTAGCACCTTGGCGGCTTTGATGACCAAATTGAACTGGCCCTCGGGCGGGTCGAGATCAAATACCAGTTTGTCTGGTTTATCCAAATCAGAGGCGCGGCTGAGCCAGGGATGAAAACTAAGGGTGCCCTGGTTTACCAGGTAGATTAGTGTAGCCTTATCGTTGCCCAGGACCTGCGTGATGGTACCGCCCTCCTTTTTTTTAACCTCGGCAGTTTCAATCCAGTCCGGAAAATAATCCGGTAATTCTTTCTGGTAAAAGCCTTCCCCCTCCATACCGTCGGGGAAGCGGCTGAGGGTCAGCGGGCGTCCGTTAAGATAAGGCAGCAGGCGATCGGCAACTCGATCATAATACTCAATCAACCCGCCTTTGGTAATCTTTTTTTCCGGAAAGAACAGTTTGTCGCGGTTTTGAATGTCGATGGCGTGAGATCCTATATTCATGGCGCGGTTATTTTAAAGGTTGACTGTATCATGTCATATATCAAAACATTCAGCATCTCCTATCAGCAACGCAGGAACTAACCGGAATTATGGGCTTCTCCCGAAGTCGGAAGCGGGCTATGTACTCTCCCTGTGGACCTTATTCGGTTCTTTATCGCTACGCAGCCCCAAATACCGCGGGTGACGTAGCTTGTTGTTGTTGGTCCACTCGGTAAAGCCCACTTCAGCCAACAGACGGGGCGTTACCCAGTGCACACCGGCATCCTTGATGTCATCCTGCTCAAAAGGATTTGTTTTACGTTCGTGCTTTGACAACCGCTCGTAAATGCGGTTAAGCTGTTCATCATCAAATCCCGTGCCTACCTGTCCGGCATACTGCAGGTTCCCGCTTTCATAGTACCCCAGCAGTAGCGCCCCAAAGCCGATGCGTTCTCCTTCGGGGTCGGTATAGCCGCCGATGACAAACTCCTGGCGCATCGAACACTTAAATTTGAGCCATTTTTCAGAACGTGCGTGAACGTACCGGCCCCGGCCGTCTTTAGCAATGATGCCTTCCCAGCCCTTCTCGCAGGCTTCTTTTAAAAATGCTTTTCCCTGCTCGTTGCGATGGGCCGTAAAGCGGACCGGATCCTCAAACGCCAGGCCGCCTCGCAGCACGTTCTTGCGGCTGCGCAGTTCCAGCTGCGTAATATCGTAGCCGCCGATGTACATCAGGTCAAAAAGGTAAAGATACACCTTAACGCCGGTATGGCGGGCCTTCTCGGGGTCAGAGATATTGATGCGCTTTTGTAGCCGCGAGAAACTGGTGGTGTTACCCTCAAAAGCTACAATTTCGCCGTCGGCCACAAAGGGCCCGGCATATTTTTCTTCTACCGCTTCCACCAATTCCGGGTAGGTGTTGTTGAGGCTGTTCCGATTGCGGGATTTTAATATAACCCCATCACCGGCATTGTAATTGAAAACAAGACAGCGTACGCCGTCCAGTTTACGTTCATATATCCAGTTTGCATCGTCAAAATAGTCATCGGTGAGGGTGGCCCGCATAGGCTCCATCCAGTCGGGGAAGGAGGCTGATGTGAGCTTTTCCTGTTGCTCTTCGGGCAGCATGGCAACCAGTTTACTCTTGTTCATCGTTCGCTATCTCTTCAAGGGTTCGTCCGCTTTCTACCGATTTATTCTCGGTGCTGGTGGGATTCCGGCGGGCATCCGCCCGGTCGTCATCCATTTTAATAAGCAGCCAGTTATCCTCCCGCCTATCGCTGCCGGTGAGCACCAGGGCGTATCCACCCGAAACTTTTTCCCCCTTCAGGTCCACCTCTATTTGTCCGTTTGCATAGCATTCGGGCAATGGCACTTTTTGGCCCTCGTGCTCTTTTATATTCTCGAACGTCCCGCTGTCCCATACCATCACCGTGCCCGCCCCGTACTGGCCTTCCGGAATCTCACCTTCAAAGTTAGCATAGTCCAGCGGATGATCTTCGGTGGGGATGGCCAGCCGCTTATCGGAAGGATCGGTTGAAGGCCCTTTGGGAACGGCCCATGATTTGAGCGTGCCCTCAACCTCCAGGCGGAAATCGTAGTGCAGGTTACTGGCATCATGTTTTTGGATCACAAAAGTGGGGCGGCCGCCGGACGTACTTTGTCCGCAGGCTTCGGGTTCGGGCGTTTTATTACCATTACGCTTGTCGCTGTATGATGTTTTCGGGCTCATACCGGGTCCTTTTTAGTCCATGGCCGCTGCCTCTTTGCTTAGCCGATGATCACAACACTTATATGATCTCTTAAGAGAAGGAAAACCGAAATAGTAAGTAATGCGAAATATCTGTAGTAAATACTATCACACGGTATGTTTCGGCAGAAAACCCCACTTTAACTATAACACAGGACCAGGTTTTTAGTCCCTGTTCCCCGAATAACATCCCAAACGGGCTTTGGGGTGGGGGTTTACGGAAATTGAAGTGGCTACTTAACCCGCTTTTTCAATAGCCTCGTATAGCTCATATTTGGGGTATAGATGCGGATTATTCCGAATGCCCGAAACGGGGGAAATAAAACGGGATAAGGCTCCCCTTAAACTTGTAGCACTTTTGATTACAATCCTATCATAAGGTGTGCTATGGGAATAGGTGATAACTTTTTTTATGCTATTGGTAACATATAGTTTCTGCCCGTCATCCGACGAAGGATAGCGCTAAAAAGCCGCAATATGCTATGGCGTGCCTTTTTACGGCGATTTAGCAGAACCGCAAGATCCATACGTTCTTATTTTAAGCTGCTTTCTGCAGCCGGCTGTCCTCAGGATAGATGGTTTTGATGGAAAGATAAACGCTATACCACAGGTTCTGCAAAGCAACGCAAGGCCGCAGATAGTCCATCATTAAAATTAAACCAACCCTTTATGTGGAGCTAAGTCATGAGCCCTTTTGATACTATTTCAGCGGAAGCATTGCAACAGAAATTACGCAGTAAGGAAGTCCCGGTGGTAATAAATACTTTAACCCCGGAAGCTTACCGGGCCAAGCGCATTCCGGGCTCGATCAATATTCCCACCAATCATATGGACCGCATGGAGGAGGTCGTCCCCGACAAAGGTCAGCCCCTTGTGGTCTACTGTGCCGATGCCGATTGTGATGCTTCTCCGAAGGCCGCCAATGCTCTTGTTGACCTGGGCTACAAGCAGGTGACGGACTTTCAGGAAGGCTTACAAGGCTGGACACAAGCCGGCTATTCTTTTATCGGCCACGAAACTTCCGATACCTAGCCGCCCCATGGGTGATAACCTGAATAAAGGACATACTCACTGGATAAATAAAAGATAGTACACAGACTATTATGAATGACATGACCACCCCTAAACCCTGGAAAGATAAAAAAGCGGTTCTTAAAAAGCGCTACCCTGCGCTTACGGAAGAAGATCTGACCTACGATGGAGATGTGGAGGAGCTGATTGATAGAATTCATCGGAAAATAGGAAAGTCGCGCAACGAGGTAAAACGTCTTATCAAAAGGATGTAGATATCCAGGCCTCCGCTCGCCGTTAACGTTTAAAAGGGGCTGACTTATAAAACCTAGATGCAGAAAGACGACTATAAAATGGAATCTCAGCGCAAGGACGAGGTCTGCCGGCCGGCCCTCAACTACTGGATTGGAATATACTTGGTGAGAAGGACACGGGCAGAAGAATTTTTACTGGTAAATAAGTCGGTATCATTAAATTTAAAAAACAGCATTATAGGAATGCGGCAGATGGTACCAGTTCGGTGATTCCAAGGAACTGTCCCAACCCACATTAGAAGTAGCCCACAACTCTTCTAAGCTCAATTATCCGCTTGATGAAATGATGAGCCTGTTTCCTTTAATAATCGAGTAAACACAAAACAGTTTCGAAGATGAACTCATCGCTAATTGAGTTCTTAAAAAACCCTGATGCGTATCCGCATGATCCGGAGCGGATAACCCATATCCAAACCCATATATCGCATGTCTTTATGGCCGGCTCCTACGTCTATAAAGTAAAGAAGCCGGTTAATTTTGAGTTTCTGGATTTTAGCACCCTTGAGAAGCGAAAATACTACTGCGGCCGTGAGGTTGAGCTTAATCGCCGTCTTTGCAGCGGCATTTATCTTGGGGTTGTAACCATATCCTCCAGTAACGATGACTACCAACTGGAATCAGATAATGAAGCAACCATTGTAGAATATGCGGTCAAAATGAGGAGACTCCCCCAGCAGTTCTTTCTGCACACCTTTATTGAAGATGACCGTTTGAGCCACCAGCACTTCGACCGGGTAGCTAACAAGCTGACAGACTTTTACCGGAGCCAACAGAGAGATGAGGATATCCTGCAATGGGGAAGCATTGAAAAGATCCGCTACAATACCGATGAGAATTTCCGGCAGACTCGTCGGTTCCTAGGAGAGACGATTGGCGACAATAGTTTTAAAGCGGTTCACCAATATACCAATCAGTATTTAAAACGCCGGGAAGGGCTGTTTACCCAGCGAATAGAAGAAAACCGTATCGTGGATGGCCACGGCGACCTACACCTGGAACATATCCACATTAGCCCCGATCAGGTGCGCATTTTTGACTGCATCGAATTTAACGACCGCTTCCGGTATGGAGATGTTGCGGCAGATTTAGCGTACCTGGACATGGATCTGGATTTTAACGATTGCCCGAAAGAAGAGCGCTACTTTGTGAAAGAAATGGCACAAAAGCTAAACGACGACGATCTAATTGCTCATATTAACTTTTATAAATGCTACCGGGCCTACGTCAAAGGAAAAGTAAAAAGCCTGCAAAGCAGCGAAGAGGAGGTCGGCGAAGAAGATCAAAAAAAAGCCCGTCAAACGGCGGCCGATTATTTCGGGCTCTCTCTGCGCTATGCACTGCTGGGCTCGGATCCAACCGTGCTTGTTTTTATGGGCCGCATCGCTACCGGCAAAAGTACGCTGGCAAAATATCTGAGTGACAAACTGGACATACGACGTTTTTCCTCGGACCGGACGCGCAAAACAATGATGGGTTTACCGCTGGACCAGCGCCCTGAGGCGTCCAAACGCAAAGAGTTGTACTCCCCTAAGATGTCCCGAAAAACCTACCGCCACCTTTTGGACGAGGCGGAAGGCCAGCTTGAGGGCCGGAAGAGCGTAATCATCGATGCCACATTCAGCAGGAAAGAATATAGAGATAAAATTATTGAAATTGCAGGGGCTCATAATGCCAACGGCCTTTTTGTGGAGACCTGTGCCTCTGACGGTACCATCGTCGGGCGCCTCAAGTCTCGCGAATCGACAAGCGGGGTAGTCTCCGATGCCCGACTTGAAGATTTTAAGTCCCTGAGCCAGGCGTATTATTCGCCAGCGGAGCTCTCCAGCACACGGTTACTGAAAATAAGCACTGAACCGCCGATCAAACATTCGATAAAGAAGCTCTATAAAAAGCTAATAAACCGACATTGGGATAAAGAAACACAAATTCTATAAAACGGCTTTGAAAGCTGAATATTCAAATTTAGAGGGTTCGCTTTTTTATTAAAGCAACCCGCGGGATAGATAATTATATATTGCTTCTTAAACTTACTGGCCGGATGGCCATAGATATTATTAGAGAAGCTCTACTAAAGGCGTTAATTCACAGAAACTCCCATAGATCTGTGTTTCTGACGTCATAAGTCCAATTAATGGGATATTTATGAGACAATAATACTAACCGGAAGCCTACCTGGCTGTATTTGGTATGGCCTATACTAACGGTGGGCGGGTGCCCAGCATTATAGTCGAGGAAGATCACATATCCTTGAGGAGGGAAGCCTTGAAACAAATCAACTTTTTAGCCAACTAATTAATAATCCTCCAACATCCTTCATATTTATATGAAGCTATCTTCTATTTAGCTACGCCAACCACAGGCCCACAGCTTGGGGAATGCAGCCTAAGCCAAACACTCTTCGATTTGCCGGAGGTCATCAATAATTAGGTCGGGCCGGTAATCGTCGGTGTCAAGCTCCCCGGTTTGGTGGCGCAGGGATCGCCGGTCGCCGACATACAGGGCCGTGCGCATGCCCAGCGTTTTG
>Ga0079226_10004269_pt1 | contig 10917 bp, 10 predicted proteins | sample Poulit2014_FD_76345 | JGI IMG/M metagenome (GOLD analysis project Ga0079226, IMG submission 76345) | Agricultural soil microbial communities from Georgia to study Nitrogen management - Poultry litter 2014 | ecosystem: Environmental > Terrestrial > Soil > Agricultural land | place: USA: Georgia...
AAAATTTAAAACCCACATTTTGTGGGTTTTAAATTCTTAGGCTAAGGAGGAATGTCATGATTAAATTTATACACACAGGGGATTTACATCTGGGTTCCCAGTTTAAAAGTGCAAGTTTTCATGGAACAGTAGGGAAAAATCGAAGAATGGAATTGTGGGAAACATTTAAAAGAATTATTAATAGAGGAAAAGAAAATTCAGTAGATTTTTTATTCATTACAGGAGATATTTTTGAAGAAGATGTTTTTAATTTAGGGGATATAAGAAGACTGAGAGATAGTTTTCTTACTTTAAATGATACAAAAATAATTATATCTACAGGTAATCATGATACATTAAAGAAAAGCTCTCTGTATGAATTAATCGAATGGCCAGAGAATGTTTATATTTTTGGAAATAAAAATATAGAAAAGTTTGAGTTTCAAGAATTAAATACTGTAATTTGGGGATTTAGCTGGGAAAAGAATGAATATAAATCTAGTGATTTTTTAGAGTTTCAAGATTTAGATCCAAATAAAACAAATATATTACTTATCCATGGAGATTTGACTAATAGTGAATCAAACTATTTACCTTTAGACAAAAATAAATTAGTATCTATAGGCTTTAACTATATTGCCCTAGGTCATATACATAAGCCTAAATTAATATCAGAAAAAATAGCTTATTGTGGTAGTCCAGAGCCTTTAGATTTTGGAGAAACTGGGGTTCATGGAATAATAGAAGGTATAGTCGATAAGTCAAAAGTAAATTTAGAACTAATAAATTTTAGTAAAAGACAATTTCAAATAAAAGAAATTAATATAGATAGTTTAATGAATTATGATGAAGTTATAGAATCTATTATTAATTGTGATAAAAAAGAAAATAAGGAAAAAGACTTATATAGAATTATATTAACTGGGTTAATTGATAGGGATATAAAATTAGATATAAAAGAGTTAAAAAGTTATTTAGCTAGTGAATTTTATTATGTAGAAGTTATTGACAATACTGTTTTAGACTATGATCTGGAAAGACTTAAAGAGGATAATAGGGATAATGTGATAGGAATTTTCATTGAAAAAATGGAAGAGAAAGATTTACAAGATCCCATTGTGAGAGAAGCCTTATACATGGGTTTAGAGTCACTTTTACAGGAGAAGGTGGTTACTTGTTAATTAATGAATTAAATTTAATTGGATTTGGAAAATTTAAAAATAAGATTATTAAATTGGAAGATGGAATTAATATAATTTATGGGAAGAATGAAGTAGGTAAGACGACAGTACATAAATTTATTGAAGGTATGTTTTATGGCTATTTTAGGCCCTATACTAAGGTGAAAAGATATAGTAAAGATTATGACAGATATCTTCCCTGGTTTTTTAGTGAATATAGAGGAACTCTAAAATACGAATTAGATCGAAATATTTATAGGATTGAACGAAATTTTTTAAAAAAGAATGACGAAGTTAAGATGTATGATGATATTACTGGTGATGATTTAACCCATTTTTTAGAATATGATAAAGTAACTAGACTTCCACTACCAGGACCATTTTTATTAGGAATAAATAGCTCAGTAATTTACAACAATACTATTAATATTGAACAATTAAGAAGTAAAACGGATGAAAACTTAGCAAAAGAAGTAAAAGATAGTTTAGCCAACTTAGGTGGAAGTTTAGATGAAGATATTTCAATAAAAAATGCACTAAGTTTCTTAGATTTTAAAAAAGACGAGATAGGTACAGAAAGAAGAACAACTTCTCCCTATGGTCAATTAATTATAGAATTAGAAAACTTATACATTGAAAGAGAAAAGGCTATTGAATTACACAATGAAATGCTAGAAATAGGGAAGAACCTTAAATTAGCTAAAGATGAAATGGAAGTTTTAAGAAATAATAAAAGAGAAATTACTTTTAAAATAGCTGAAATAGAAAAAAATCAAAAAATTATAAAATACAACAAAGCAGTTAAAATAAAAAATAAAATAGATAGCTTAGAAAAAGAGAAAAAAGAACTAAAAGAATATTCTAACCTAAGTTTTGAAGATTATGAAGAACTTCTCCCTATAGATAATCAAGTAAAACAATTGAAAAAGAATATAGTTAAATGGAAAGATAATTTAAATAAAACAAAAAGTGAAATTAAAATCTTAGAAAAAAATATGGAAGGTCTGTATAGGTATAGAAATATAAAAGAAGAAGAAATGGAAAATATAAGTGAATATTTTAAAGAACTACTAACCCTTCAAAAGGAAATAAATAAAATTGATCAAAGATTAAAAGAGTTAGAAAGCCTAGGTGTTGACGTAGATGAAGAAAAGTTAAAGGATTTAGGTGAAGATATTTACTATTATGAAGATATGGAAAGAAAAAAGGATAAGCTAGAATTTAGTAAAGATAAAAATAATCTTTTTATATTAAAAGATAAAGAGGAAACTTTTACTGAAGAAATGGAAAAGAAAAATAAAATGTTCATTATATTTTTATTACTAACTATTATTCCAATAGGATTGGGTTTTATAGTTCCTATAATGTTTTTCATATCTATACCTTTTGCTATGGGCTTAGTTTATACCCTAATTTCTAAGGGTAATATAATGAAAGAAGGAGAAAAGATTAAGAATCAAATTAGCTTAATTGAAAATTCTAATAAAGAAATAGACAATAAAGTTCAAGAAATTAATAAAAAATTAGAGAGTCTATTATTTAAATATAAATGTAAAACAAGGAAAGAATTAAAACAGTTATATTCTGAGAACTATGAAAGTAGTGTAAATATAGATAGAAAATTTAAAGAAATAGAAAAGCTAAACTGGAATAAGAAAGAACTACATTCTAGTATAGAAAGGTTGAAAAAGGAGACTGAGAAATATAAGAAATTATTTAATATAAAAGAAGACTATAATATAGAAGATATTAAAAATATTAAAAAAGAATATAAAGAATACATAGATTTACAAAACAAATTAAATTATAAAATTAAGGATGAGAAAGGATATACTGATAATTTAAAAGAAGATAGAGAGGATAAAATTATTATATTAAATAAAATGAACTTTTTATTAGAAAAAAATAATTCTAGTAGTTTAGAAGAGTTTAAAGAAGGATTAAATAATAAAGAGAAATTAGATAAGATAAATGGGAGCTTAAAATTAAATTATTTAAATCTAGAAAAAACATTAGATAATGAGAAATTTGAAGATTTAAAAGCTGAAATTAAAGGAAATAATTTAAGTATAGAAAATAATTTAAGTATGGAAGATATAGAGAGTTTAAAGAAGGACTTTAAGGAAATAGAAGACGATATAAACAGTAAAAAAATTAATATAGCAAAATTAGAAGAAAGTACTTTTTTAAAATCTGGTGAATTTACACCTTTAGTAGAAATAGATGAAAAAATAGAAAGTTTAAAGATAGAGAAAAAATATTATGAAGATAAATTAGCCTCTATTAATTTAGCAAAAGATACAATAGAAGATATATCTAAAAATGTGCATAAAGAGTTTGCCCCAACTTTAAATAAAGAAGTTAGTAATTTAGTCCAAAAGATAACAAATAAGTATGATAATATTAAGATTAACCAAAGTATAGATATTGTAGCAGTAGAACCAGAGAATGGAGAAATTAAAAATATTCATAGTTTAAGTGGAGGTACAATTGATCAATTGTATTTTGCTACAAGATTTGCAATAATTGATATTATAACTGAAAGGAAGATTCCATTAATATTAGATGACTGTTTTATTCAATATGATAGTAAAAGGCTTACCAATGTTTTAGAGCTATTAGGAGAAAAAAGCAAGGAAAGACAGGTGATTTTATTTACATGTCATGAAAGAGAAGGAGAAATTTTAGAAGAATTAAATATAGATTATAATCTTATAGAAATATAACTTAATGTGATACATGAACCTTTATAAAACTGTAATTTAAGCCACTTGATAGTTGAAGTTAAGGTTTAAGATTAATTGAGGTGATTTGATGATATATGCTATAGGTGATTTACATTTAGATTTCCGAAAGGAAAAACCTATGGATGTATTTGGTAGTGAATGGATAAACCACGAAGAAAAAATCTTTGATAGCTGGGAAAAACTCGTAAGAGAAGATGATTTAGTTTTGGTTCCTGGTGATATTTCTTGGGCTATGAAGCTAGAGGATAGTTATGAGGACTTAAAGAGAATAGATGAGCTTCCAGGAAAAAAAATAATGTCTAAGGGTAATCATGATTATTGGTGGCAAGGTTTAAAGAAAATGAACGGTTTAAATTTAGAAACTATTAATTTTTTACAGAATAATAGTTTTGTATATAATAAAATAGGAATAGCAGGTAGTAGAGGATGGGCATCAAAAGGTTCGGAAGATTTTGATGCCCATGATGAAAAAGTATTTAGAAGGGAGCTTATTAGATTAGATTTATCTTTATCTTCTATAGATAGAACTATTGATAAAAAAATTGTTCTTTTACATTATCCACCTTTTAATTCAAAGTTGAAGCCTAATGAATTTGTGGATATAATGAAAAAATACAATGTGGATATATGTATTTACGGACACTTACATGCAGAAGGCCATAAATATGCTGTAGAAGGTGAAGTAGAAGGAGTTGAGTTTCATTGTGTAGCAAGTGATTATATTAATTTTATGCCAAAAGTAATAATTTAAAATTAAGGAGGAAATAACAATGAAAGTAATTATTGAAAAAGATTATGATGGACTTAGTAAAAAAACTGCAGAAATTATAAAAGAGGAAATAAATAAAAAACCAAATTTGATTTTGGGTTTAGCAACAGGTAGTACTCCTGTAGGAACTTATGAAGAACTTATTAAAATGTATAAAGAAGAAAATTTAGATTTTTCAAAGGTTACAACTTTCAATTTAGATGAATATATAGGATTATCTCCAGAACATCCAAATAGTTATCATGTATATATGGAAGAAAATCTTTTTAATCATATTAATATTGAAAAAGAAAATACCCATGTACCTAATGGAGAGGCAGAAGATATAGAAGAATATTGTAAGAATTATGATAAAGGAATTGAAGAACTTGGTGGAATTGATTTGCAAATATTGGGAATTGGGGAAAATGGACATATTGCATTTAATGAACCAGCGGAAGAATGAACTTTAGGCACTCATGTAACTGGGTTAACAGAATCAACTATAAATGCTAATTCAAGATTTTTTGATTCTATAGAAGAGGTACCAACGACTGCTATTACAATGGGACTAGGAAGTATTATGAAAGCTAAAAAGATAATTTTATTAGCCAGTGGAAAGAATAAGGCTCAAGTTATTAAAGAATTATTAAAAGAAGAATATACAACTACTGCAATACCTGCAACTATGTTGCTATTACACCCAGATGTAACAGTAATACTTGATGAAGAGGCAGCTTCAGAACGCAATGAATAAAATAGGTGGTGTCATAATTGAGAAAGTTAATTAAAAATGTAAGGGTTATAACCCCTTATGAAATTATTTTTGAACATGCCTTATTGATAGAAGAGGGTATTATTAAGAAGATTATTCCTGAAGATAAAATTAATGATGAATACTATAGTGAAATAATAGATGGAGAAAACAATTTTTTAGCTCCAGGTTTTATAGATATTCATAACCATGGAAACTCTGGTTATGACTTTATGGATGCTACTGAAGGGGCTATTGATGAAATGACTAAATTCCATTTTAAAAATGGTGTTATCTCTACTTTAGGCACAATTATTACTTCATCAGATGAAAATATAGAAAAAGCAATAGTTAATTTGCAAGAGTATAAAAATAAAAATGATAGGGCACAAGTATTAGGGATTCATTTGGAAGGACCATTCTTTAATTTATTGAAAAAGGGAGCTCAACCAAAGGAATATATTAAAGATCCATATTTAGAAGGAATGAAAAAATATAATGAATTAGCTAAAGGAAGTTTAAAAATGGTTTCCTTAGCACCAGAATTAAAAGGTGCAGATTCACTTATATCTTATTTGAAATCAGAAAATGTAATGGTAGCTATGGCCCATAGTAATGCTACTTTTAATGAGGCTAAAAAGGGAGTTGATAATGGAGTTACTATTGCTACCCATCTATATAACGGTATGAGAAGTTTTTCTCACAGAGAGCCTGGTATAATAGGTGTATCGTTAACGGATGAAAGGGTATACTGTGAATTAATAAATGATAGAATCCATTTACATGATGCCGCTACATTAATGGCTATAAAAATGAAAGGTATAGATAAAATTGTACTGGTTTCAGATGCTATGAGGGCAGCAGGATTAGAAAACGGAGAATATGAATTAGGAGGACAGAAAGTTTTTGTAAAAGAAGGGGCTGCTAGATTAGAAAATGGTTCTTTAGCTGGTTCTACTCTTAATTTAAGAGATGCAGTATATAATATGATTAAGTGGTTGAATATTCCAACCCACCAAGCTGTTCGTATGGCTAGTTTAAATCCTGCAAAGGCTATTAAAATTGATGATAGAAAAGGTAGTATTGAAGTAGGTAAGGATGCAGATTTAATAATATTTGATGAAAATATAAATGTAGAAGCTGGTATTGTGGGAGGCAATATTACATGGCTAAAGAATTAGAAGTTAAAGTTTTAAATATTGACAAAAAGGAAATGGAAGAAAGATTGGTTTCTATAGGAGCTAAATATCTAGTAAAGGAAGAACAAATAAACACTTTAATAGATACAAAAACTAAAAATATAGAAAATGAATTAGATAGTTATTTAAGAATTAGGGAAACTAAAAATTTAGATAATGGTGAAGAACAAATTATTTTTACATTAAAAGAGAATATTTCTAGAGAAGGCATTAGAGAAAATATAGAAGCCAATACTTTTATAAGTAATAAGAAAACTTTAATTTATATTCTAAATAGACTAGGTTATGAAGTTGTTGAGGAAGGATATAAAGAAAGAATTTCTTATGTATATAATGACATAAGATTTGACATAGATACATGGGATGAAAAAATTTACCCATATACCTATATGGAAATAGAAGTAAAGAAGAAAGAAGACCTAGATAAAGCTATAAGGTTATTAAATATTGATAAAGAACAAATTACAACTAAATCTATTGTTGATTTAAGAAAAGAATTAGAAAAGTAAAATTTATGTCACGAAAAACCTTCTTATGAATAAGATAAAGTAAGACTTTTTATGAGGAGGTTTTACCATGCTTCAAGATATTTTTAAGGATTTTGATGAGAATTTATTAATCATCATATTTTTAGTAATATTGTTAATGGGAGATGGGGGATTTGGCTCAATTGGCAAGGGTTCCGATGATGTTTTAATGCTTATATTCTTAGTACTATTACTTACAGGTGGCATATTTTAAAAAAACATGGTAGTTTTTCTACTGTGTTTTTTTCTTTATATAGGAAGAAAGTCGGATGTTTATATTAATAAAACTGATTTGGACATGCCTATTTGATATATTATATAATATTTTAGAATACATATCAGGAGGGAAAGGTTATGGTATAGCATAGTAATGTTTTTTATAGCAGTGATAGGAATCTTAATTTGCACTATTGTAAATATTAGAAATACAAATTTTTTAACATCTAAAGGAGATGTAATAGAATGGATGATTTAATTACAATTTTAAATTTCGACCATGTATATGAGACTCAAGATTTTTTTCATAAGGCTGATTATGAATGGATCAATCTTTCAGATGTTTGAAACACAAATAGATACTGCGAATTAGGGTCGTTAAAAACTATCCACGAAAGATTAAAGAGAAGAAAGAATAAGGGCATAACCTTTATAGGTAGTGGAAACTACCATTATGTAACCTACTTATTAATGTCAGAGATTAAAATACCTTTTACCCTAATACTATTTGATCACCATACAGATATGATAAAGCCTATTCATGAATCAATTTTATCCTGTGGTTCATGGGTTTTAGAAGCTATTGATAGTATTTCTATGCTTAAAAAAGTAATTATTATTGGCGTAAGAAAAGACTTGACAGAAGCTATACCTTCATGTTTAAACATGAAGGTATCAACTGTTCTAAAAGATGAAATTTTACAAGGTAATGTATTAGAGAATGAAAAAATTAAAAAGGATATAATCTCTAAAATACCGACGTCTAATGTCTATATTAGTATAGACAAAGATGTATTATGTAATTCTGATGTTTTAGTAAACTGGGATCAAGGAAGTATGAGGCTTAGGCAGTTAATGGATATAGTCCAGCACATTAATAAATATAAAAATATTTATGGTGTAGATGTTTGTGGGGAATATACTTTTAATCCAGCAGAAGCCTTTTTACTAAAAAGCTTAAAGGCAAAAGAAATGAATAATAAAGCTAATAGTATGATTTTAAAAGAATTAATTAAAAATAATCAATAGAATTTTAATAATATATTAGATTTTTAATAAGTGGTTTTAATGAAGAAATTTGTGAAAAGTATAGTGCATAGTTAAAATAAAATCCCGAATAGCAGGATTTTATTTTGTTAATTTTGTATTTATTTCTACCTTCGAGGAATAATAAAACTAAGAATTTTTATTATGAAAATGAGGTGAAACGTTTTAAATGAAGAAACTTAAATTACTATCTATTATTTTAATTTGCCTACTATTTACTGCCTGTGGCCCTAAAAAGCCGGTTAAACCTAAAGTAGAGAAAGAGGAGGCTGAAATAAATGATGAACTAACAGAATTAGATGAAAAATCTTTAGAGCCAGATATAAATTTTATAGAAATAAAAGAAGATATAAAAATGACAGATAATATCCAAAAGAAAAAGAATATAGACTACTTATTAAATCCTCCCTACACTGATAACGATGATATAAACTCTAAACTATCAAATTTAGCTTTAACAAAGGATTTTAATGAACAAGAAAATTATAGATTTAATATAGACATAAAATATGATAAATATTTAATGCCAGAAGAATATTTTTTAATTACTAAAGAAAAAGCAAATATTTATGAAAATCCCTCCTTCCAATCAAAGGTACTAGGGGAGGCCAGTTATTTTGAAAAGATTAAAGCATTGAATGAGGTTAAAGGAGATGCTATTGGGGCTACTAATTCTAATAGGTGGATTAACTTAGCTTGGACTGATGACAATGGAACCAGTCATAGTGGATATATGCCAGAAAGTGAAGGAGCTTTAAGAAGGTTTAGATTTGACCATATGTATAATTCGATTTTACACCTTGAAGAGGTTTTAAGTAATAATGAATTTGCATATATTTCAAACTACAAAGATGTAAACGGTTCACCACCTTTAATTAATAATAAAGCTTTAGATCAATATGGTATGCAAGCTTATCAAAGTGCACCAGCTTATGGGGATTTAAATGATCTATCTAATTTTAGATATTTTCCAGATGGAATGATAGTTTTAATACTGGAGAATGCAAAGGATTATTATAAGGTAAAGGCTTTAGATTATGAAGGAGAATATTGGATACCTAAAAATTATATTTCACTTGATAATAATTTAGATAGTTTAAATAAAACAGTAGTAGTAGATGTTACCAATCAGAATCAAGGAGTTTTTGAAAAAAGAAATGGAAAATGGACCATGATATCTTATGGTTTAGCTACTACAGGAGCTAGAGGAGAACGGGCTTATGAAACCCCTGAAGGAAAATTTAAAGTGCAAGAGAAAAAAGAGAGATTTTATTATTCGGATAATAAGGGAAAAGAATTAGCAGGTTATGCCCCATATGCTGTAAGGTTTGCACAGGGAGCCTATATTCATGGAGTTCCAATAGACTATGTTATTAAAAATGGAGAAAAGGTAGATCCAGGAATGAAAGAGTATTTATTCACAATAGGCACAATGCCAAGATCTCATAAATGTGTAAGAAATTACACCAGTAGTGCTAAATTTATCTATGAATGGGCAGATCCTAATGATACAGCTATTATTGTAATAAAATAATTATAAAAAGGTATGTTATACTAAAGGTCCATATGTATAGAATAAATTAAAATGTTTGAATAGCTTAGAATGCCATAATTACGTTATGTTGTTCCATGCACTATTCGTACAAATTTTAAAAAATACTGAATTAGTATAGCATAATTTATATATGTGTGATACAATATACTCATAAAAGTCATAAAGGGGGTTTAATTAATGAAATATGAGTATATTAAGTGGTTTAACCATATCGATAAAAATGATATACTAATAGTAGGAGGAAAAGGAGCAAATTTAGGAGAACTGACACAAAATGGTGTAGATGTACCACCTGGATTTTGTATAACCGCTGATGCTTATACAAGATTTATTAAACTGGCAAACTTAGAAGATAATATAAAGGAAAAAATAGATAATTTAGATGTGGAAGATTCAGCTGAATTACACAAAATAAGTGCTGATGTTAGAAAAATGATAAAAGAAGTAGAAATTCCAGAAGAATTAAGAGAAGAAATAATATCAGCCTATAAAGAATTTAGCGAAAAAATAAAAATAGAAGAACCTTTTGTAGCCATAAGAAGTTCAGCAACGGCTGAAGATTTGCCAGAAGCGTCTTTTGCTGGACAACAAGATACTTATTTACATATAAGTGGTGCAGATGCAGTGTTGGAACATGCTAAAAAATGCTGGGCATCTTTATGGACTGCAAGGGCTGTATATTATAGAGAAACTCAAGGTTTTGATCATTTTGATGTAGCCTTAAGTGTAGTAGTACAAAAGATGATAAATAGTGAAAAATCAGGAGTAATGTTTACAGCTAATCCAGTTAACTATAATATAGATGAGTTAATGATTAATGCAAGTTGGGGATTAGGAGAGGCAGTAGTAGGCGGAAATGTTACTCCAGATGAATATATTGTAAGTAAAGAGAATAAGGAAATAATAGAAAAACATATAGCAGAAAAAACTGTTATGATAGTTAAAAAACAAAATAGTATAGGAA
>Ga0079226_10004270_pt1 | contig 10916 bp, 6 predicted proteins | sample Poulit2014_FD_76345 | JGI IMG/M metagenome (GOLD analysis project Ga0079226, IMG submission 76345) | Agricultural soil microbial communities from Georgia to study Nitrogen management - Poultry litter 2014 | ecosystem: Environmental > Terrestrial > Soil > Agricultural land | place: USA: Georgia...
CCTATGTCCGATAATTTGTTCAGCGATGAAGCAAACGGTCTATTCGAGGCGATACGAATAGAGCGTCTTAAATCTATGAATAAGTTTCCTAAATAATATATATTCTTGGTAAATTTACTATAGATGGATTTATCTTTTTTATATTAACACATTTAAATTTGCTATAGAAATAATCTCTTACTTTATACACTAGGAATATAACCATAAAATTTCTTTATGAATATAAAAATATCTAAGAACAAAGAATTGTGCAAAGAGAGGGTCTTTTATAATACTAATATAAAAGAACTAATAACTTTATCAATAAAGTTATCAGTTCCTTAAATAAGATTTGACTTCAATAATTTAGTACACTATTCTACTTCTCAATCTTTCTCACAGGATGCCACTATGCATCTCCCCAACTCGTATGCTAGTAATGGCGGGACAGAATTACCTATCTGCATTCCAATCGTTGTTATATTCCCTAAAAATCTATAAGAATCTGGAAAGCTTTGTAATCTTGCTGCTTCTCGTGGTGTTATAGTTCTATTATCTACTGGATGAGTAATACGTCCAACGCTAGGAGTATTCAAACGAGTTGTTAGCGTGTAACTAGGCTCCGTTTTTTTCATCCTTCCATATGCTCCTGAGTGAACAGATTTAGTTCTATATTTTTCAGGCAAATCTTTCATTGTCTGACCAGGTTTAATTAATTTTAAAATTTCTAATGTTTTTAAATTATGTGCAGAAGAAATATGATTAAATATTGTATCTCCATTCGACCTTCTCATCAATTTTTGATACTCAGTTTGCGGGTCGGTAAGATAATGTGTTTCTTCCATACCTTCGCCGCTTTCCAGTGAAGGTAAGTCACTTATAGCATCCCAAACCGTAACTATTCCTTTTTTATTACCAGTCGGTTTTGGAAATAGCTTTTCGGATTGTAACCCCACATTATTTCCAATAATAAATGCTCTTTTTCGTTTTTGAGGAACTCCATAATTTTCTGCAGACAAAACCTTTGACGCCACCTGATAACCTATACTAGAGAACAAATCATAAATTTCATCTTTTACTCTACCATTATCATAATTCAAAATACCAGGAACATTTTCTATAATAAAAACTGAGGGGTTAACAAATTTAACAAATCTATAAAAATCTAAAAACAGTTCATTTCTTTCATCTTCAAGAAATGATTTTTTCCTTCTTATCCTATTCCCAGACATAGAGAAACCCTGACACGGAGGGCCACCAAATATAACATTTATACTATTTAAATCAATTTTTTCTGAAAGAATGATATTTCCAGTAGAGGGATCTAAATCACTTACTCGTATGTTCCGTATATCATCATTTATCATCAAAGTCTCTGAATGATTGTATCTATATGTATTTGCTATATTTTTGTCAAATTCTACAGCAGCTACAACCTCAATTCCTGCTTTTTCCATTCCCAGAGAAAAACCGCCTGCGCCTGAAAACAAATCAATTGCTTTTAATTTTCCATTTTCTCCTGCCAATAGAATTTTTCTCCTAACTTAGATTTTGAATTACTATTTTCAATATACTCATAATTTTCCTTTAATAGCTTATCAATATCTATGGCTTTACCCGCAGTATCAAGATAAGCATCTTTTTCTATAATTATTGGTATTAATTTTTCGTATAATTTAGTTGGGGTTGTTTCCAAGTTATCTTTAATAATATCTTTAATAGTTTTCTTTATAAATAATTCTGAGTCTTCAACCTTTTCTGAAGGTATATTTTTTTCATTTTTATCTTTATACAGAGTATAAATAAAGTCACCTGTCAGAGTGTTTTTCTTATTAATGCCTTGAGTCCCCGAAGTTACAGCTTGGTTTTGGTAAACTATGAATTTTAAGTGGAAACCAGATTCTTTTACAGCATCCATCACTGCCTTCCATACATTTAAATCTCTATTGTTAAATGTAAAGGACAAATAATGTTTATCTTTTAGCACTCTATACAACTCAAGAAACACTCTCTTCATTCGCGAATAGTAATCTTCGTTCATTTTATTTCTATAAGAATCAATGATAATTTCATCTTCATAATTTACATCATTCTTAATCCAGGCATTCCATAATTGACTTAAAGCTAAGTAAGCAATGCTTTCTCCATATGGAGGATCAGTAAATATATAATCTATCGTTTCCGATTCGATAGTACTTAATTTAGCAGAATCTTGTGTTACTAAAGTTAGCAGCTCTTCATTAATAAACTGTAGCTCTTTCTTCCCCGTAATAATCGCTTTAATTCTCAGTTTAAAACAATTAAATAAGTTACGTTCTGTATGAATTTTAGGCACCCAAAATTTACTAATAACCCAACCTGATTTATAAGTACCTTTTTCTTTATCTCCAGGTAACATCTTTGAAACATTAGGCAACATACTAGTGAAGGTAAAATTTAATAAACTACGCATGTCCTCATCTTGTATTTCGTCAATATGATACTTAAGTTTTGATAGAAGTATTAAGGCTCTATCATTAAAAAGATTGTCCAATGTTTTAACCCCCGAACGTTGAACATATCTTAGAATCTCATCGTTAGGATAATTTATTATCCCCTTTTTATCTAGTTCATTCTTTAAACTAGAAATATTATTATATAAGTCAATATCTATCTTTTCTGCATCTTTTACGAAAGTTCCATGAACCGGACAAGTACCTTTTATCCTTGAAAGTACCCCCTCGTCCCAAATAGCATTTTCTAAAGTAATTTTCAAATCACACTCAGGGCAGTGCGTATTATATACAAATTTATATTCTTCTTCTAGATTTTTTAGTATATTTAATGCGGTTTCTTCATAAATACCAAGGTCCACTTTTGATACAGTATTAAGCCCGATAAATTTAGACATAGGATTAATATCAACTCCTATCCCAAAACGTCCATTCTTAATAGATTCTATAGGCACCATAGCAGATCCCATAAATGGATCTAAAACTGTATCACCCGGTTTGGTAAATTGAGTAATATAATTGGAAATTACATTGTAAGGCTTTCTTCCCCAATATTTATGCATTAAGTAGTGTTTTGGATGACTTTTAGGTCTGATATGTTGTATTTGGACATCTTCACTAGAATCCTCAAAAAGTTTCAATTGACCTAATTGCGGCCTTTTTATTTTATTCTTAAATTTATAGATGTCCGACTTCAAAAATCTTCTATAGTTATTATGAGGATCTTTGTAACATTCAATTTTTTCTGTATCAGCCAACCTTCTGATAGTTGAAACAGATACATCTAATATAGCTGCTGACTCACTTATTCCAATATATTCATCTTTAACCATGCCATCACCCTTTCAACCCTTTCAAGTAGCGAAACTAAATATAGCACTGATGTGTTGAATAATCAAGGGTTGTATATTAATATTAGATAAAAATTAGGGGGGATAACTTTGACGCAAAAATTTATTAAATTAGGTGACTTAATAACTTACATTAAGAGCAATGGTTTCACTTATAGTGAGGAACAAATTTATAACATTCTTATATCGTTAAAAACTAAACCATTTTTAATATTAAGTGGGATTAGCGGAACAGGTAAAACAAAAGTCATTCAACTCATTGCCGATTACTTTGCGGAAATGCTAGATTACACGGATAATTATGAATTAGTTTCTGTAAAACCCAACTGGACTGATTCTAGGGGAATCTTTGGATACCACAATATTATGGATGATACCTATTCTATCACCCAGACCGTGAAATTATTTATAAGGGCAGCTACTAATCCACAAAAACCTTATTTTCTACTTCTAGATGAGATGAATTTAGCACGGGTTGAACACTACTTCTCTGACTTTTTAAGCGTACTAGAGAGTAGAAGATACACTAATAAGGATATCTCTGAGTATAACACCACAGTGTCAAATGAATTTGTTGAACAACTTCTTAAACAATTCGGAGATAATATTTCTCTTTCCGCAGCAATTGTGATTTCGGCTCTTTTAAAAGATAACAACAGCTTTGAAAGTGTTGAATACTATAGAAATACAGCCATAATTAAATGGTGGTTTAACACCTTTTCAAAAGGAGTAAATAAAGCTCCTCAGTTTAGGTCTGAGCTCAATCAAAATCGAAAAAATAGAGAGGACGACTCTGGGCTTAAAACAGATGGCACGAGACTAGCTGGAAAATTATTCTTAGGGAAAGCTTCCGGGAATTTATACAAACTTAAAGAAGAAAGTGAAATGGACGATGAACAAGTCAAAGAATTCCGAACAATTAAAGACAAACTTCTTAGGGCATTGGATGCTACAAAGGATACATATATTAAACAAGAGCCTATCCTCTTACATAACTCTGAAAAAATCCTCAAAGTAGATCCCAATCAACAGGAATACTCTAAGTTAAAACCATCACCGTTGGATTACTATATACCTAATGAAGGTTATTACGTCCCAAGTCTTTTACCCATACCTACAAATATATTTGTTATAGGTACAGTTAATGTGGATGAGACTACTTTTAACTTTAGTCCAAAAGTTCTAGATAGAAGTAATGTAATAGAATTTAATGAAGTAAATCTTTATAGTGCATTCCAGTACGGGCAACCCTTAAACACGTTACATACAAATTATGTAAATGAGAATTATATTGATTATACAATTAGCTTACCTACCTCTGAAGACACAAAATTTTTCCTTAATACTTATCCTCAACACTTTGAAATACTAGTTAGTGTATTTAGAGTTCTTAAAAAGTATAATAAACACTTCGGGTATAGGGTTTTTAACGAAATATCTAAATATGTTTTCAACTTTAATGGAACTTCAGGAAATGATAATCAATTGAACGATTCTCTCGACCTTCAAATATTACAGAAAATTTTACCAAAGTTAAATGGATCCGTCGATGAACTTCAGGAATTACTAGATGAATTAAAAATTCTATTACAGAATAATAATCTTCCTAGATCGACTGAAAAAGTCGTTGAAATGATAACGGATCTAGAAGTTACTGGCTTTACAACCTACCTTTAGTTGGTGATTAACATGGCATATTATAAAGCTGTCAAACTTAATAATTTTGTGATTTATAATTCATCGCTACCCGAAACTGAACTATCAGATTTTTTAAAGTCTGAAAAAAAGATGTTATCAGGAGATGATAATTGTGACATATTACTTGATCATAACTTAGTACTATTTGAAAACACTGAATACTATATTCAGTCTTTTTCATCCGAGTCATTAGAAGAGTCAGATTTTACTAATCTAGGTACATACTATAATAAAAATTTTGGCGTACTTTTTATAAAAAATTTTATCGGTACTATTCAGTTTAAAGATGTCATTTTTGAAATTAGGTCAAAAAAAATGAGTACTGAAATGTTCAATGACTTATTAGCTTCTATCGACAAAAATATAAAAGATTTAGCAATAGTTAACTTTAACGAAACTGGTCTCGCTAAGGGACAATTTAGTAATGTAAAAAATAATGATTACGATTATTTTAAATATATCAAAATTTTTAATCTTCTATCCAAGAACAAATTACTTCCCTATTTCCGATACATAAGGAAAAATACTGTCTTTTTATTTAGAAAAGAGAAGAATATTGTTCATATCTCTTCTTCTCAAAATATAACCACTGATACTATTATGGATATCTTCAGTGGTGAAACACCACTTACTAAATCAACAAACACTAATAAATTATCGAGAAAATTGCCTGGATATTTACCTGAGTATTTAAATGAATATTCCAACTATTTACATTTTAACTCTCCAGAAAATCAGTTTATAAAATTCTTTCTCGAATATTTAATAGCTAACTTAAGAAGATTTATAAAAATAATTGAAGAATCTGATAATAATAAATTTACTAAACATAAGTTAAGTAAAAAAACTAGTAAGATACTTTCAGAACTTAAATCTGAGCTAAATCAACCCTTTTATAAGAGTATTTCTGTCTTTACTGGTATTGATAACTCAAATACGGTCATTACTAAGAAATACGGGTATAAACATTTGTATAAAGAGTATATTAATATAAATAATACCCCTCAAACTATATTCGAAACAGATGACCTTATACAATTGTATCAACAAAAATCTGTAGATAAACTTTACGAATATATAGGCTATTTTAGTATTTTAAACATACTTAGAATTAAATATTCTGATAATATTTATCCTAAAGATATCCTTACCAGAAGTATCTCTCAGCCTTTCACTTTAAATATTACCGAAAATAGTAATTTTAAAATTACTTTTGCAGCTTCAGGTAAGCTACCTACATGTTCATTATTCTTTCAAAGATCCTTTACGACTAACAATAATGGATCATGGTCTGTTAAATTCGAACCTGATTTTACGATTGAAGTTTTTAAAACATATAACGAAAGTACATTCTTTCATTTCGATTCAAAGTATAAGAAAAACTATAGTAAAGAGTTGGAAAGAGAGAAAACTGAAGATATTCAAAAAATGCATAGTTATCGAGACGGGATTTTCAATACCTACGGAGCATATATATTATATCCCGGCCAAAATATAAGTGCCTATGCTCCAACAGAAGATAAGCATAGCGTATATAATATCGGCTCCATACCCTTAATAAATACTTCATATACTGCTTTAGAACAGTTAATAGAAAGAATATTATACCTAGATTTCGAATAGATTTAATATATTATAAAAACTTCTATCCAATATATAATGGATTCTTGCAAAAATAGCGATAAGATAATAAATAGAAATAGAAATAAAACTAGCAAAATGATTTTATTAATAATTTACTATTAAAGGTCTCTTCAATTGATTGTATGATAAATTAAGTAAGGAGGGGGTAGAGATTTTGGTTTCCAAATCTCACCCTCTCCTTATCTTTTCGCCTAAAACGAATTATAGCTCAATCAATTTTATTGATAAATATTAGATATAGATGTTACTTCAGCCAGCGTCCTATCTTACACTAGCTTCTATATAACTTTTTGAAATTATAACTCAACTTGGATTATACAATATAAGTGGTACTGTATTTCTTAATTCTTTACAAAACCTCTTCAATTAATTTAAACTTCAATCCCTTTAGTTTTGAGAAAATACTTATTTTTGTAGGAAACTCTTTGTTTTCTCCAGCCCCTCTTCCGTATTGTGTTTTACTACTGGTGAAAAATAATCTTTTTCTTGCACGAGTAACTGCAACATAAAATATATTAACTTCTTCAATAAGTTTTTCCTCATCCCTATTCGTAAAATATGTATTAGGAAATATTCCATCCTCAAAATCAGGTAATATGACGTTATCCCATTCTAAACCTTTAGCTGAATGAATAGTAGTTACTACTACCTTATTAGAAATAAATTTCATGTATTTTTTTAGTTCATTATTTGATAAGACGTTTTTAATCATATCATTTCGATAAGCGTAATTATTTTCTTTTACTATATAGTCTAGAAAAGCTTTTAATAATACTCCATATGAATTATTCACATTGTGTTCATTGGTATTAATTATTTTAAGATATTTAGAGATATCATATTTGGTAAATACTTTATTGGTTGTATCTAAGTAATTAATAAATGTATCTAAACACTGACTATGAAATTCAATAAAGCTTTGTTCATTTTCCTTAAACAACCCGTTAAAAATATTATGTTTTTTAGACTGTAAATACTCTAAAATAACTTTTGTATTTTTTTTATCTTCCCTAAATAAAATCGCAGTATCTTTAAAATCAGTTTCTTCTAACTTCTCAACCAATTTCAAGATATATATTGCCTCCTGGTATTGATCTAAAGTTAAATGTAATTCTAATTCACACTCGTGTAGTGAACTAGGTTGTAGGCTTGAGGATATATTCTCTCTCAGGTTAGCATTTAATAGCTTTAGTGTATCATTATCTTGGAACCTATGATTTGTCTCAAGTACATAATTTTTCATCTGATAATCTCTTATCATTATATCCATTAGGTTAGGTATAGCTCCCATAAAACCATAAACCCGTTGCATACTATCCCCAAACAGATAAAGCTTGGTTCTATCACCAATTAAACATTTTATAAATTCCAAGCTCAAAAAATTTGTGTCCTGAAACTCATCTATAATGATTGTTGGATAAATATTTTGATAAAATTGGCTTAAATTTGGATACGTATTTAGGATTTCTATTGTTAGAGTTAAAAGCGAATTAAATGTAAGTGTTCCAGCGGTTATATAATACTTTTTTATTATTTCATTATAGCTCAAAATCAATTCACGTAGATTACTTGTTTCGAAGGGATTTTTTATTCCTTCAGAAAATTTAGTTAAATTGTCTTCTTCCTCTGGTGTAAGAAATTTTATGTTTACCCATGATTCATCGACTATTTTATATTTTTCGATTGATACTAAATTGGTATCAATTAAATACCCATACTTAGCTAGTATCCCCTTCGCTACACTATGATAGTTTCCAATTTTCAAAATTTCTTCAGAAACAAAGTTAGCATTATTAAGAGCACTGGAAACATCCGCCATGATTTTATTCGTACTATTAACACTAAATGTGAGACATAAAACTTTCTTATACTTCGGTAATTTCCCTTTTAAAATTAGATACTTGATTTTATTTACCATTGTCTTTGTCTTACCATACCCTGCCGGAGCCTCTACCATCAATCTATCTTCGTCTGACATGATTACTTCTAATTGTTCTTTATCATGACAGTGTTCATTTAGGATATTATTTATTAAACTACTCACTAGATAATTCCACCGCCCTAACTATAACATTTTTGTATACTGTCGGTACTTCGTCTATGTATGTGGCTAGCAACTCACCTAATAGAATCGATTTTTGTTTGTATAGAAATTTTAAAAATGTCGGTACTTTTTCGTTATAAAAAATATCAATTTCAAATTCTTCAATCTCTCCGGAATCATATTTATCTATTAAATCTGATAAATAATCATCCAAGTTCCAAATCTTATCATCAATTTCAATCAGAGTATCTCCTTTTTGTATTTCTTGAAATAGTGCAGATTTTTTATCACTTTGTAATTCGAGTAAAAATTTAAGAAAACTTAATCCGGACATCTTATCTAAAATTTCCTCTTCAAAATCTCTTTTATCCGTAAAAAATACGTTAGGCAAGACCTTGTATCTAGAATTTTCATGATTATCGTCATCTTTGTCGAACACATTAATAGTTAGTATCTCAAATTTATTTAATAGTTTTGACAAAGAAGGAATATTATCTTTTCCATTAGCATTCAATACTGAAATCTCATAATCGTCTAAATTATAGTTCATTTTCTCAGCTAGTTTATGTATTGCCAATTGTTCGCTTTCTCCCTCAACGATAATTACTGCCTTAGAGAAGAACGCCATTTTTAAAAATGGCATATACTTAATCAAAAACTTTTCCTCTTTTTGATCACTAATGCTCATTAAATTACCATTACACACTAAAGTTTCTTGCTCTTTTTCATACATTCTAAGAATTGTCCGATAATTATCATCTAAAATATTGGGCGAGTGAGTAACAACTAGTAATTGACCATTTATATAATCAATATCAAAAAGTTCTTTTAATATGTTGTTAAATTCTATATTTTCACCAGAAAAAATTGATTTTAGATATTTTATTAATCTTTTTTGTAGATGCGGATGAAGATGAATCTCTGGTTCATCTATTCCCATAATAAAACTTATATATTTTAGGCCATTACTATCAATCATAATCATTTGTTCGAAGTTTTTTGCAAATCTAGATTTGTTAATTAGAGTGCTCAGTATATTAAATGGAATTAAATTAGCATATTGTATTCCACTTCCCAATTGTGTAATGGGGATATTTTTGTGACCTAAATACATTAGTTTTTTTAAGGCATCAATTGTGTCGTCTTCATTGATATTCACACTAATACCCTCAGTCTGAATAGTTTTGACATTTGAAATTACCTGATTAATAAACTGCAATAATTCATCTACTTGTGTTGCTGACCCAGTCCCCAGTTTTTCTGGGATATTATCCTCAAAAAATTTATCTACTAATCGCGCTATAATATTATAATTACTAGTTTGACTTGAAAAATTATTTGTTCTATCAGGTGCTCGACTTGAATCATAATATATATAGTTCAATCTCTTTAAATATTTATTGGGAACTTCAATATCAGTATGGCGATGAATTAACTTTAATTCTTCAAAAGGGTTCTCTTGAAGGAATTTAAATTGAAATATATTTTTATTTTTAGGATCAGTATAATCTTCGAAAACACCTAGCTCATGGTCTTCAATCAAAATTTCTACGGTACCCTCAATTGGCTTATTTATATCCCTATAGTCTTCATTAAAGAAACGTCTTCTGGCAAAGAGTCTATCAATAAATCTCAATAGATTTGATTTTCCAATATTATTTTTCCCAACAATATAGGTTATGTTAGGATTAAAATGAAAATTGCATAATTGGAGAGATTTATAATTTGTAACTGTTAAACTTAGTATTTTCAATAGAATCACCTCATATTCAGATCTAACGCACTTCATAATTTGAATTTATTTACGTTATAAATTATCTTCTCACATAGTAGCAATAGAAACCAAGCACATTAGTTTTTAAATCTTTTAATCATTCATTACATAAAAAAAGACATAGATATCACATTTGATACAATGTCTTTTTTGCTAGAGTACAATTCATTTTATTATTCAGGTTTTGGCGCGCCTTTCCATACTGGGATTGACGAACCTGCTGACATTTCGTCGATGATTGCTGCAACTTCGTCTGTTTGATAGTATTCAAGGATTGTCTTATATACTTCATTGTCAGTTTGGTCTTCTTGGACTGCAATGACATTGTAGTATGGTTTTGATGATTCTGCGACTGGCTCAAGGTAAATTGAGTCTTGTGTTGGCACGTAACCTGCGTCGGTTGCCATGTCGTTGTTGATTAATGAGATATCAAC
>Ga0079226_10004271_pt1 | contig 10916 bp, 7 predicted proteins | sample Poulit2014_FD_76345 | JGI IMG/M metagenome (GOLD analysis project Ga0079226, IMG submission 76345) | Agricultural soil microbial communities from Georgia to study Nitrogen management - Poultry litter 2014 | ecosystem: Environmental > Terrestrial > Soil > Agricultural land | place: USA: Georgia...
CAGGTTCCACGCCTTCGACGCCGAGGTGACCGTGATCGAGCGGCCCTCGGGGTCGACGGTGAGCCACGGCACGAACGACGAGGCCGGGGTCACCAGCGGTGCATGGATCTCGTCGGACACCACGGCGACGTCGTACTTCTGCGCCAGTTCGGCGACCGCGGTGAGCTCCTCGCGGGTGTGCACGATCCCGGTCGGGTTCTGCGGGTTGCACAACAGGTACGCCGTCGGCCTCGGCCCCATCTCCCCGGCGAACGCACGCTCCAATGCCGCCAGGTCGAGGCGCCAGTCGGCGCCGAGCGGCACCTCGAGGAGATGGCGGTCCACCCACGGGACGTAGCCGTAGAAGCAGTTGTAGACCGGGTTGTTGATCACCACGTGGTCGCCCGGTGCGGTGACCAGCTCCAGGCTGTGTGCGACGCCCTGCATCACGTCGGGCATCACGACGGTGTCCCGCAGTACGGGCCGCCAGCCCCATCGCCAGTCGGCGAAGTCGGCGAATGCCTCGGCGCAGCCGGAGCTGCCCAACGGATAGCCGGTGTCACCGCTGGTCAGGGCGTCCCCGACCGCCCGACGCACCGGCTCGGCGGGACGACAGTCCATCTCGGCCACCCAGGCCGGCAGCACGTCGGCGTCGTAGGTGGTCCACTTCATGCTGGTCCGGCCCCGCAGTTCGGCGAGATCGAGGTCGAGGATGGGGGTGTTCACGTGGCCAAGGTTAGACGGCACACGGCACTGGCCCGGACAGGCCACCGGGACGCGGAACGGCCCCGGCATGCGCTCGACACCGTGCCGGAGCCGCTGGATGCGGGCTGCCTCCGACGCAGCCCCGCTCCAATAGCATGATGGCCTCGTGGATGCTCAACGCTGGATGCGCTTCTTCGCACCCGACGTCCAGGTGCGTTCACTCGGCCTCGCCTGCCTCGGCGTCGGCGTCCAACGGGGCCACCTGTTGACGGTGGGGCCCCGTTCCGTGACCCGACACGTCGTGGTCGTGGTGCGGGCAGGACAAGGCTGGTTCCGCAGCCGTGGTGGACCGAGGGTGGACGTGGTGGCCCCGGCAGTGCTGTGGCTGTTGCCCGGCGAGGAGCACCACTACGGAGTGGATCCGGAGACCGGGTGGGACGAGTTCTTCGTCTGTTTCGACGGCCCCGCGACCTCGCTGTACACGACGATGGGTTTCCTGCCCCGGCGAACGTCCTGGTCACCGCTGGCGGACATCGGCCCGCTGGAGCCGATCCGTACCCAGCTGCTGTCGGTGGCTCGCCCCGACAATCCCCTGCTGGACGTGGAGGCGGCCGTCCTGGTCCATGAACTGGTGCTGGCATTGCGCTCAGCCGCCTCCGCCGACCCTCAGGAGCGGGCCGAGCGGGACCTGCTCGACGAGCTGACCCGCAATGCCTTTCTGCCGTTGAGCGTGACCGAGCACAGCCATCGACTGGGACTCAGCACCGAGCAACTGCGCAGCCTGGTGCGCCGACGGACCGGCCGAACCCCGAAGGACCACCTGCTGACGGTACGGCTGGAGCACGCCCAGGAGCTCCTCTCAGCCACGGACCTGAGCATGGCGGAGGTCGGCAGGATCGTCGGCTACCCGGATCCGGCCTACTTCAGCCGGCTGTTCACCAGACGTCTGGGCGTGTCACCATCGGTGTTCCGGAGCGAGGCCCGGGTCCGGGAACGCACCCGGGCGCAGGCTCGCGCCGATCCCGATCAGTCCAGCTCGTAGACGACCAGGTTGTCGATCACGACCTCGGTACTGTCACCGATCCGCGACCGCATTCCGATCCAGGTGTCGCCCTCGTCAGGAGCGGTGAACTCGTAACGCCAGCGCTCGGTGCCCGTGGTCTTCGGGAGTCGGTCCGCTTGGATGTCTCGGGATTCGGGCTCGTCCACTCCGGTCACCCAGTCCGCCTCGGTCCTGCTCTGGTAGTCGAACTCCACCCGGTACCGGTGCCCGGGCCGGAACTCGATGGTCGAGGGAAGGGAACGGTACTGCAGGGTGGCCCCGGTCGCGCGAGTCTTGAGGGAGTAGCCGCCGTCGAGGACGTCGTCCAACTCCTTGCCGTTCCACCCAATGTTGGTGTACGGAGCGTGCGGCTCGCTCAGGTGCGAGCGGATGTTGCACGACACGAAGACCCCGTAGCCGAACGGGACGTTCTCGAAGTCCTCAGCGACGATCGCACCCTCCGGTGCGTCCGGTCGGCTGCCAGCAGCAACTCGTACGTGGTCCAGCAGTACGGGGGCGTCGCCGGCAACGGTCTCGATCCGCAGTTCGGGATCGGTGCCATCGTCAGGCGCAGTGAAGTAGGTCCAGATCCGCTGGAACCGGGTGCCCTTCTTCGGATCGCTGTTCTGGGTGTTCTTCAGGGTCGAGCGATCAAGGTGGGTCGTCGACGACCCGTCAGGAGTGTCGACGGTGAGCGTGGTCCGCCGGGTCTCGCCGGGCTCCGCCCCGATCTGCACCAGGACCGAGGCCGCGTACCGACCGCCCGGCTCCAGTCCCGTGATCGGTTGCCGGATGTGCGCTGCCGCACCGTCCTCCCCGAGGTGCACCTCGTGGTGTCCGCGGTCGGACAGCACCACGCTCGATGCCCCGGAGGTCTGCCAGCCCCGCAGGTCCCCGGGTGTGAAGAACGGGTTCTGCAGGCCGGTGCCCTCGCCCCACTCGGGGTCGGCCACGGCAACCTCCTGGGGATGGATCACGTACGGCTGTCCGGCGTCGGCGGCCAGCGTGACCTCGCCGCCCGTGACCGGCAGCCAGGCCTCCAGCTCGGGACCGGTGTCGGTGAGCCGATGGAGCGCCACCCTGTCCAGCTCTGCCCAGGACGACGGGAGCGTCCAGGTGGTCGTCCCTCCCTCGGGGTTGTAGTGGTACAGCTTGGCAGGCTTGTCCGCCCGTGGCTCCCACGGCAACAGGTACGTGTGGCCACGGAGTACCTCGTTGCCCTCGCGGACCACTACCCGTTCAGCTCCCGTCCCGCTCACCGTGGTGCCGTCGGAGAACCTGATCTCGGACTCGTCCATCTGGACGATCGGGAAGGCCTGCAGGAACTTCGCCGGGAGGTTGTTCTCCCAGATGCCGCGGTAGAACGTGTACCAGTTGGTGCGGTTCTGCCATGCCTCGAAGTCGTAGGTGCGGGGAGTCCCCAGCCGCGGCTCCCGCCCGGCGAACACATCCTTGTAGTGGTTCATCATGAACCGGGCCATGGTGGAGTTCACCCCACGGTTGCCGTCCCCGCCGTAGTTGATGTCGGTGGCCCAGTGCGCCCAGATCGCCGAGCGTTCCAGTCCGTGGCCCCACTCGGTGGTGATGATCCAGCCCTGGTCACGGAGACCGCGCTGCAGCACGTCGGACGGCCAGCCGGACTCCCGGAAGACGTCGATGTAGAGCATGGTCAGGGCAGGATCGGCCTCGTCCCGCAACTCCTGGAACCTGCGCAGGATGCTCCCACTGGTCCGGTCCCAGCGGGCCCTGATCCGGTAGGACACGTCCTTGCCGTTCCAGCCGAGCCGGTCGACGTCCACCAGGTCCTCGGAGAAGTGGTGCGCCTCGGCATAGGCCTCGGTGGCATTCACGTGCACGCCGAACCACGAGTTCCAGTCCTTGCCGGAACGGAGCAGCTGGTTGAGATCCGGGAGGCCACCGGCACGCACGTTGTAGTGACCGCCGTAGTCCGGATGCGCGCAGTCATGGCCCTCCCCCTGGTAGCCCTTGATCAGGGTGTACTGCCCGAGCCCGTCCGTCGCCAGGGAGACCCGCTTCACGTTCTCCACGATCCGCAGGAAGTTGTTCTCCGCGAGTGAGGAGTTCAGGTACGGGATGTGCGGCACCACACGCAGGTGTTGGGTGTCCATGCCCAGGGGTTGCGGCAGCAGGTCCCGCAGCGCGATGGCGCCGTCCTGCCAGTCGACGACACCGTCGTCGTTGCGGTCGGCGGTGAGGACGACACGGACGTACGGCAACGGCTCGACCTCGTCCGCCCCGTCGGCACGATAGGTCCACTGCCCCGGGGACAGTCCCGCCCAACCGGCACCGTCGGCGGTGCCGGTGTGACGCCACAGGCGTGCGTTCTCCCAGGCGGAGCCGGGGACGTCCGCGATCCGGTCCACGACACTGTTCGACTCGATGCCGGCGGCCACCTGATCGGTGTGGAGGACGCCGTAGGCGCACCCTTCGCGGACGTCGTCCAACTCGGCATCGGGTGCCACCCGTACCGAGGTGTCACCCTCCCGGGAGAGGTCGAGGTCGATCCTCGCGGTCCGGACCGTCGCGCCGGGTTGCGACTCGTCGACACGCAGCATCACCAGGTCGGGTGCGTCGATCGTGCCCACCCGGAAGCCGGCAGTCTCGTTGATCTCGCGGACGGCCCAACTGACTGTGTCCTCGATGACGGAGATCCTCACCACGATGGTGCCGCCACCGTCGAAGTGGAGGGTGTAGTCGGCGTGATGACGCCCCATCCGGCGGAAGTCCACTCGTTCCGGGACACGTTCCTTCCCGTCGATCACGAGCGAGTCGATCGCATTCGGTTGCCCGTACAGCACCGCGCCGGTGGCCGTGTGCTTGTACTGCGAGATCCGGGGGAATGCGGTGCCGACCATGACATGCAGGTCACGTGATATCAGGCGTTCCTCGCGATCCTTCGCCCGCGGCGCAGCGGCAGCTGGGGGCGCCAGCACCATCCCCTCCACCCATAGCGGTGCCGTGATCGTCCCGACGGCCATGCCGGAGAGGACAGCACGGCGGCTGAGGTGGTGCGGTGCGGTCTGGGCCTGATCGGCTCGACGGGCTCGGTTGCTCACATGTGCTCCATTGCGATGGTGGACCTACGACTGCGTGGCCCCAGCCAACCGTCGGCAACGGTGTGCTGACAATGGACAAGCGGGCCGGATGCTTGCACTTTCCCGGCCGGGTGCGGACGGGCCCGTTCGGCACCGCTCCCGGCCCGTTCGGCACCGCTCCCGGCCCGTTCGGCACCGCTCCCGGCACGGTCGCGACGCGGAACGGCCCCGGCACCACCTGGGTGCCGGGGCCGTCCGTTCGTTCAATTGTCCGAGACGTCAGTGGGCGTGGCCCGCCTCAGCCTCTTCCTCCTCGGGCTTCTCGACCACCAGGGTCTCGGTGGTGAGGAGCAGCGACGCGATCGAGGCCGCGTTCGCCAGCGCCGACCGGGTCACCTTGACCGGGTCGAGCACACCGCCGGATACCAGGTCACCGTACTCACCCGTGGCAGCGTTGTACCCCTGCCCCGGCTCGAGCTCGGCCACCTTGGAGGCCACCACGTAGCCCTGCTCGCCACCGTTCTCGGCGATCCAGCGCAGCGGCTCCACCACGGCCCGCTTGACGATGTTCAGACCGGCGAGCTCGTCGCCCTCCAGCCCGAGACCGTCGCCGAGCACCTTGGCGGCGTGCACCAGGGCGGAGCCGCCACCGGCGACGATGCCCTCCTCGATCGCGGCGCGCGTCGCGGAGACGGCGTCCTCGATCCGGTGCTTCTTCTCCTTGAGCTCGACCTCGGTGGCCGCGCCGACCCGGATCACGCAGACGCCACCGGCCAGCTTGGCCAGCCGCTCCTGCAGCTTCTCGCGATCCCAGTCGGAGTCGGTCCGCTCGATCTCGCCCTGGATCTGCTTGACGCGACCGGCCACGGCGTCGGCCTCACCGGCGCCGTCGACGATCGTGGTGTCGTCCTTGGTGACCACGACGCGCCGGGCACGGCCCAGCACCTCGAGACCCACCTGGTCGAGCTTCAGACCGACGTCGGCGGACACCACGGTGCCACCGGTCAGGGTGGCGATGTCCTCGAGCATGGCCTTGCGGCGGTCACCGAAGGCCGGGGCCTTGGTGGCGACCGAGGTGAAGACGCCGCGGATCTTGTTGACCACCAGGGTGGACAGCGCCTCGCCGTCGACGTCCTCGGCCACGATGAACAGCGTGCCGTTGGCGCCGATGACCTTCTCCAGCAGCGGCAGCAGCTCGTTCATCGCGCTGACCTTGCCGGAGGTGATCAGGATGTAGGGGTCCTCCAGGACCGCCTCCATCCGCTCGGCGTCGGTGACCATGTACGGCGAGAGGTAACCCTTGTCGTACTGCATGCCCTCGGTGAACTCGAGCTCGGTGCCGAAGGTCTGCGACTCGTCAACGGTGATGACACCGTCCTTGCCGACCTTGTCGAACGCCTCGGCGATCAGCGAACCGATCTCCGCATCCCGCGCCGAGATGGTCGCCACGTGCGCCATGTCCTGCGTGGTGTCGACCTCGCGGGCGTTCTTGGCGAGCCCGCCCTCGATGGCCTCCACGGCCGTGTCGATACCGCGCTTCAGGCCCACCGGGTTGGCCCCGGCGGCGACGGCCCGCAGCCCCTCGTGCACCAGCGCCTGGGCGAGCACCGTGGCGGTGGTCGTCCCGTCACCGGCGACGTCGTTGGTCTTGGTGGCGACCTCCTTGGCCAGCTGGGCGCCGAGGTTCTCGTACGGATCGGTGAGCTCGACCTCACGGGCGACGGTGACACCGTCGTTGGTGATGGTCGGGGCTCCCCACTGCTTGTCGAGCACCACGTAGCGGCCCTTGGGACCGAGGGTCACCTTCACGGTGTTGGCGAGGATGTCGACGCCACGTTCGAGCGAACGCCGCGCCTCCTCGTCGAACTGAAGGATCTTTGCCATGTGTCAGTTCCTCACTTGGAGACGACGGCGAGGATGTCGCGGGCGTTCAGGAGCAGCAGCTCCTTGCCGTCGTACTTCACCTCGGTGCCGCCGTACTTCGAGAAGATGATGGTGTCGCCCTCGGCGACGTCCACCGGCACCCGGTTGCCCTTGTCGTCGATGCGGCCCGGGCCGGTCGACAGGACCTTGCCCTCCTGCGGCTTCTCCTGGGCGGTGTCGGGAATCACCAGGCCGGAAGCGGTCGTCTGTTCGGCCTCCAGCGGCTCCACGAGGACGCGGTCCTCGAGCGGCTTGATCGTGACAGCCACGTCAAACCCCTTTCACATTGTCAGATGTGGTCAGATGTCAGGTGGCCGGGGCGTCGTCGCGGTGCCGTCCCGTCCGTTGGCACCCTCACCATGAGAGTGCCAACACTGAATCTATGCGGGCGCTAGCACTCGGTCAAGCTGAGTGCCAATCATCTCGGCCGTGGGTACGGGTGACAGCCCGCTCCGGCAGCGGCCAGGAAGGAGCAGGCATGGGCTCCACGGTCCTCACCGTCGGACACTCCAACCGGACGCTCGAGGAGTTCCTCGCGCTGCTGCAGGCGCAGTCGGTCGATCTGGTGGCCGACGTCCGCCGACTGCCCGGGTCCAACCGCCACCCGCAGTTCGGCGAGGACGCGCTGCGCGCCAGCCTGGCCGGGGTCGGCATCGACCTGCAGCGCTCGGCCGGGCTGACCGGGCGACGTGGCCGGGACCACGGCGTCGCCGACGAGGTGAACGGCTGGTGGCAGAACCGCAGCTTCCACAACTACGCCGACCATGCGCTGGGCGAGGAGTTCGCCGAGGCCCTGACCGAGCTGCGCGGGTGGGCCCGGAGCCGTACCGTCGCGGTGATGTGTTCGGAGGCAGTGTGGTGGCGGTGCCACCGCCGCATCATTGCCGACCACCTGCTCGCCCGTGGGGACACCGTGGCCCACGTCATGGGCGCGGGCGATCCGCAGCCTGCACAGCTGACCGAGGGCGCGGTCGTCGACGCCGGCCACCCGGTGACCTACCCTGCCCGGGAACCGTCCGAGGCGTGCTGACCCGCCGCCCGGCCCGACAGGAGCGAGCACCGTGCAGCCGAACCCCCGTGTGGTGATCAATGGCGGTGGCCTGGCCGGTCTGGCCCACGCCATCACGTTCGCCCGCCGTGGCTGGCAGGTGACCGTGGCCGAACGAGCCACCACCCCGCGCCGGGACGGCTTCATGATCGGCTTCCACGGACGTGGGTTCGACGCTCTGTCCACCCTCGACCTGGAGGCACCGCTGCGGGCGGTGGGTCGCGACTATGCCGGCGCCGAGTACGTCGACGGCGGCGACCGCACCACGGCACGGGTGTCACTGGACGGCTTCCGCCGGGGCACCCGGGGACGGTTCGTCTCGGTGTTGCGCCCCGAGCTGGAGGAGGTGCTGCGCTCCGCCCTGCCCGTCGAGGTCGACGTGCGGTTCGGCACCCATGTGGTGGGCCTGATGCCGGGATGGTTGACCCCCGATGCCCGGTCCGGGGCCCGCCCCGCGGAGGTCACGCTGAGCGACGGCAGCACGATCCGGTGCGACCTGGTGCTGGGGGCCGATGGCCTGCACTCGGCGGTCCGGGGGATGCTCGGCTCGCCGGAGTCGACCGCGCTGCGACTGCTGCAGCACCACACCGCGGCGTGGACGCTGCACGATCCGGCGATGGCCGCCGAGCTGGGCGACACCGTACGGGTCTCCGACGTCACTGGTGGCCAGGTCGGCCTGCTGGCGTTGGACATCGGGATGCCGGACCGGAGGCCGGCCGCTGACCGGGGCATGGTGTCGGGTTACGCGGTGCTGCCCGGGGGCAGGGAGCTGCCCGACGAGCCGGCCGCGCGGATCCGTACCGAACTCACCCGGCACGGCAGTCTGGCGCGCAGCATCGCCGACCGCCTGCCCGACGACCTGTTCTACGACCTGGTCGCGCAGACGGTGCTGCCCTCCTGGCGGGTGGGCCGGGTGCTGCTGGTCGGCGATGCCGCCCACGCGGTGTCGCCGGTGGCCGGTCAGGGGGCGTCCCTGGCGATCGCCGGTGCGGTCGCGCTTGCCGAGGCCCTGGACGAAGCACCCGACCTCGCCACCGGACTCACCACGTACGAGCAGCGCTGGCGCCGGGTGGTCGCACCGATCCAGACCGCCGCCCGGCGGGCCGCCCCGGCCTACATCGCGCACACCCGGGCGGGCCTGCTGTTGAGGCGGCTGGCCCTGCGTGCGGGGAACCTGCCGATCCTGGAGCCGCTCCTCACCAGACGGGCGGTCGGCGACGAGTTGGCGTGACGGGATGCCCGCCGCATCAGCACCGCAACGGCACCGGCAGGACCGCACACCGCCGGGCACCTGCGCAGCAGCACACATCCTTGCGATGCCCGGAGCGGACCGACGCGGTCCGGCTCGGCGGGGCGGCCGCGCTCACCACCCGGGTCGGTGGTCGATCGCGGCGAACTCCTCGTCGGTGAGCACCAGGCCAGCAGCCTGCGCCGAGTCGGTGATCGACTCCGGGCGGCTGGCACCGGGGATCGGGATCACGTGGTCGCCCTTGGCGAGCTCCCAGGCGAGCACGACCTGCTGCGGGCTGACGCCGTGCGCCGCCGCCACCTCCGCGATCGCCGGGAACGACTCCCCGACTGCCTTCGCGCCGCCACCGGTACCGCCCAGTGGGCTCCACGGCAGGAACGCGATGCCGCGCGTGCCGCACCACGCCAACTCGTCGTCGGCAGGTCCGCGGTAGCGCGGGGAGAACTGGTTCTGCACGCTGGCCAGACCGCCCTCGCCGAGCACCTCCTCGGCGATCTCCAATTCCTCCACGTTGGCGTTCGAGACCCCGATCGCCCGGACCTTGCCCTCCTGCTTGAGCTCGGCGAAGACGGCAAGGCAGTCGGCGTACAGCCGGTGCCGGTCGGGGCGGTGCCACTGGTAGAGGTCGATGACGTCGACGCCCAGGTTGCGCAGGCTCTTCTCCACTGCGGAGCGCAGGTACTCCGGGGACGCGTCGCGGCCCCATTGCTCACCCTCGGCCCGAGTGATCCCACCCTTGGTGCCGACGATGATCGCGTCACGGTCGCCCCCGCGGTCGGCGAGGGCCCTGGCCACGATCCGCTCGTTGTGGCCCATGGCGTCCCAGCTCGGCGCGTAGATGTCGGCGGTGTCGATGAACGTGACCCCCGCATCGAGGGCCGCGTGGACGGTGGCGACGGCCTGCTCCTGCGAGGGCAGGACGTTGCCTCCCTGGGAGAACGGCATCGCCCCCAGTCCGATCGCGGAGACGGTGAACGGGCCGAGGCGTCGTGTCTGCATGGTCCCAACCTACGCAGGACGGCCGGCATCGCGGCAGTCCCGGGCCACCCGTCGGACGACCAGCACCTGCGCACCGGACGGGGTGGGGGTGATGACGACGGTCGCGCCGGCGTCGCCACGCAGCCGCAGGCGGCGACGCAGCACCGCCGGGTCCACGTCGATGCCACGCTTCTTGATCTCCAGGGTGCCGATGCGGTGTTCCCGTACCCATGCCCGCAGTGCCTTCTCCCGCCACGGCCAGGCCTCCAGCACCTCGAAGCAGGTCGCGTACGGCGTCAGCGCCGGCTCGTCACCGGTCAGGTAGGCGATCGCCGGGTCCAGCCGGGACGCCCCCAGGTCGTGCGCAAGGGTGTCGATTGCTCCGGCCCGGGCCACCGCCGGGTCGGGCTCCCACAGGTAGCGCCGCGGCCCGGTCACCGTCGCGGCATCGGCGCCGGTACTGATCGCCGCCCCGGCCGGCAGCAGCACCGCGGAACGACCACCGGCGTCGCCGGGTGACCACAGGCTGACCTCGACGGCGTCGCCGTGGTCGGACACCCACGTCGCCTCGCACCAGTCCGGGACCAGCCCGTACGGCATCCCGGGCCCGAACTTCACCACTCCACCGTGCCGATGCAGCAGCTCGGTCACCCAGTCGTACGGCGGGCTGAAGTCCTCCACCCGCCAGCTCCGCCCACGCCCGGTCCGGCGCGCCGGGTCGGCGAGCACGACGGTCCGGTCGTCCACCACGGTCCCGGCGAGATCGATGACGTCGCCGGTGTGGACGGTGACGCCGAGGGCCGACAGGTTGGCGGCGGCCAGCACCGCGGTCGCCGGGTCCCGCTCGACCGCGACCACCTCCAGGCCGGCGCCGGCGGCGGCGAGCGCATCACGGCCCAACCCGCACCCGAGGTCGGCGACACGCCGCACGCCGCG
>Ga0079226_10004272_pt1 | contig 10912 bp, 9 predicted proteins | sample Poulit2014_FD_76345 | JGI IMG/M metagenome (GOLD analysis project Ga0079226, IMG submission 76345) | Agricultural soil microbial communities from Georgia to study Nitrogen management - Poultry litter 2014 | ecosystem: Environmental > Terrestrial > Soil > Agricultural land | place: USA: Georgia...
GACGGCGTATCGCCTCCACCACTGCAAGAAAGTCTTTTCTTAATGTCGGCTCTCCACCGGTAATCCGCACTTTTTCCGTGCCTAATTCGGCAAAAGCACTCACAAGACGCGCTATTTCATCGACACTCAGGAACATCTGTTTGTTGCTTGGCGGCTGATAGCCATTCGGCAAACAGTAATTACATTTGAAATTACAGACATCTGTAATAGAAAGACGAAGATAAAAATATTGACGGTTAAATGCGTCAATCAATCGATCTTCGGATGATGTAAACATTTTGATAAGTTGTTGCATAGACACCTTTCTAAATACGAGAGGATAGATCGTTTCCCATCTATCCTTGAACACATTGTGTTGGCATAGCCACCATATCTTACGACTTAGGTAAACTAGCTCGGAGTATGCTAAAAAATTGCTTTTATTGTATTACACTGTTCGGCAGTTGCAATAACCTGTTGCCGTTATTTCACGCAACTATTTTGCTCTTGCTACCCATTTGCCGTCAATATAATCAGCAATCCATTTGGTCGCCTTACCCTCTTTCTCAGAGTTAACATATTGGCGTTTCTCTTTACGACTAAAACGAATCACCGTCGGATTACCTTCCGGATCTTGCTGCGGTGCATCGGCTAAATACTGCAGTTTTTCCGGCAAACGATCACGATATTGTGCCAATTCCGACACTTTTGCCGGACGAGTTTCCCGTGATTTCGGGAAATTATGCGCCGACATAAAGACACCACTGGCACCGTCACGCAAGACAAAATAGGCATCCGATTTTTCACATTTTAATTCAGGGAATGGGATTGGATCCTCTTTCGGTGGTGCAACTTCACCATTTTTTAAGATTTTACGAGTATTATCGCATTGTGTGCACGCCATATATTTACCGAAACGGCCTAATTTTAAATGCATATCCGCACCGCATTTATCACACTCAACGACCGGCCCATCATACCCTTTAATTTTAAACTGCCCCTCTTCAACTACATAGCCGTCACAATTCGGGTTATTACCACAAATATGCAATTTACGGTGCGCATCGATTAAATAACTGTCCATTGCCGTACCGCATTTCGGACAACGTTTACGTTCCATTAACGCTTTGGTTTCTGAATTATCATCAAGCACATTCAACAATTCCGCTTCCGGAATTAAATTAATTGTGGTTTTACAACGCTCTTTTGGCGGCAAAGCATAGCCGGTACAACCTAAAAATACGCCTGTACTGGCAGTACGAATTGCCATTGGACGACCACAACTTGGGCAAGGAATATTGGTTTCAACCAAATGATTCGGTTTCATTCCCCCTTCCAATTCGTCCAATTCTGCTTGTGAAAGTTTAGTTGAGAAATCAGCAAAGAATTGATTTAACTGCTGTTTCCAATCTGTTTTTCCTGCTGCAATTTGATCCAATACGTCTTCCATATTGGCTGTAAAATCATAATTCATTAGATCAGGGAAAGATTCATTAAGGCGATCGGTAACAATTTCTCCCATTTTTTCTGCATAAAAACGGCGATTTTCTGTACGCACATAACCACGATCCTGAATAGTCGAAATAATTGAGGCATAAGTTGATGGACGACCGATCCCGCGTTTTTCCAACTCTTTAACCAATGCCGCTTCAGTATAACGTGCCGGCGGTTTAGTGAAATGCTGGCTTGGTATTACTTGCGAGAGTGTTAACGCTTCACCTTTTTTCACCTCCGGCAAAACACGATCTTCCGCATTTTTACCAAGTGGCGGCAATACTTTTGTCCAACCATCAAAACGCAATACGCGCCCTTTAACTTTCAAGGTGTAGTCATCTGCTATCGCCGTTACCGTTGTAGAATCATAATTCGCCGCTGTCATTTGGCACGCCAAGAATTGACGCCAAATTAAATCATAAAGACGAATTGCATCTTTCTCCATTCCTTGTAAATCATCTGCTTTTAACTGAATATCGGAAGGACGAATTGCTTCGTGTGCCTCTTGCGCATTCTCTTTACTCGAGTAAAAATTCGGCTTTTCCGGTAAATAAGCGGCACTGAAATTATCGGAAATATATGCTCTTGCCATCGTCAATGCATCCTGACTCAAATTAGTCGAGTCGGTACGCATATAGGTAATATAACCGGCTTCATATAAACGTTGTGCCAACAACATGGTTTTCTTCACGCCAAACCCTAAACGAGTGCTGGCGGTCTGTTGCAATGTCGAGGTAATAAAGGGGGCTTTAGCGCGTGATTGAGTCGGTTTTGTTTCAACTTCAGTGACAATGTAACGTGAATTTTTTAAGGTTTCCGTTGCTTTGTCTGCACCTTGTTTATCTTTTATTTGCAATGGTTTGGATTGATAATGCGTTACTTCAAAAGGCAATAACTGCTGCTCCGCATTTTTTGTTTCCACAGCGATTTGCCAATACTCTTCCGGTTGAAACGCTTTAATTTCTCGTTCACGCTCTACCAACAATTTTACCGCTACTGATTGCACACGTCCGGCAGACAAACCTCGTGCCACCTTTTTCCACAACAGCGGTGACACCATAAAACCCACTACGCGATCCAGAAAACGGCGAGTTTGTTGTGCGTTTACACGATCCATATTGAGCTGTTCCGGATGGCTGAACGCCTGTGTAATCGCATTCTTCGTAATTTCATTGAAAACAACGCGGCTAAAGCGCTCATCTTCACCACCGATCACCTCGCGCAAATGCCACGCAATCGCTTCTCCTTCTCTATCCAAGTCGGTTGCGAGATAAATATGATCAGATTTTTTCGCTAAAGATTTTAATTCACTGACAACCTTTTCTTTGTCCGGAAGAATTTGATAATTTGCTTTCCAATTATGATAAGGGTCAATGCCCATACGTTTCACTAACGCATCGCGCTCTTTCTTTTGTTTAATTTTAACTTTTTCTTCCGCACTTAATCCTTTTGTGGAAACTGGCTTCGCTTTCTCACCATTGCCACTGCCGGAAGTCGGCAAATCACGAATATGGCCGACACTTGATTTAACAATATAGCTGTTGCCTAAATATTTATTAATGGTTTTAGCCTTGGCAGGTGATTCCACAATAACTAACGACTTACCCATAATTAAACCTAATAAATTCCTCTTATAAAAAACAGACAACTTCTCGTCGCATCAACAGACATTTTTGTCATTTGCTGTGCTGCTGTTATAACCAGTTGATGTGGCGTAGAAGAAAAATTTAGTTGGCAACAATAACAGCAAAAATTGAAGATAACAAGACAAAGCCAACTAAAATCAATAAACTTCATCTCATTTCAGCAAAAAAATAAATTTTCTGATACGATAAACGCCACTCAAAAAAGTGAAATAAGAGAAGAAGTTATGAAAGATGCCATTATCATCACCGGTGCCGGTCGGCGTGTCGGCTATGTTTTAGCACAGCATTTCGCCAAAAAGGGGGAAAATGTCGTGATCTCTTATCGGCACACTTATCATCAGCTGACTCAACTGCCGAAGAGTGTGTTACAACTACAAGCTGACTTTTCTGAATTGAATAATATTGAACGCTTTGTATCACAGATAAAAACACATTGCGAATCCGTTAAAGCCGTTATTCATAATGCTTCTGCTTGGCAAGCGGAGCAAAACGCAGATATTTTGCAGGATAGCCGGTTATTTCAAGCTTTAATGCGTATTCACGCTGAATTGCCTTATCTACTAAATCGTCAACTCTTTCCTTTATTACACGCATCAGCGCAACAACGTCAAGCAACATCAGACATCATTCATATTACCGATTTTGTCGCTTACAAAGGAAGCCAAAAACATCTTGCTTATGCTGCCAGCAAAGCCGCATTAGAAAATTTGACCCTCTCTTTTGCAGCTCAATATGCACCGCTAGTAAAAGTGAACAGCATTGTCCCTTCTTTAATTATGTTTAATGAAAATGATAGTGCAGAATATCAGCAAAAAGCATTGCAAAAATCAGTAATGCAAAAAATAGGCGGTTATGAAGAGATGATTAAAGCGGTCGAATACCTCTTTTCAAGCCAATATATTACCGGAGAAACCATTAAAATAACCGGCGGCAGGCATTTAAAATAGCTTTAATAAATAAGAATAAATCTTGATTGAAATAAGTTATTATTTAACAAATAAGAATTATTCTTGTTGTTTATCTAAAATAATAAAAAATATTTTATTTTTATCAAATAAATCGCTAAACTACAGCGGAATTATTTATCAGAGGAATTAAGTATGTTAAAACCAGCAATGATTGAAAAACTTAATCAACAAATTAATTTGGAATTCTATTCTTCCAATCTTTATTTACAGATGAGTGCGTGGTGCAATGAACACGGTTATGAAGGTGCTGCTGCATTTTTATTGCGTCACGCTGACGAAGAATTACAACATATGCAAAAATTATTTGCCTATGTCAGTGAAACCGGTGCATTACCGATTTTAGGTGAAATTGCTGCCCCGCAACACGAATTTTCATCATTAAAACAGTTGTTCACACTCGTTCTTGAACACGAGCAATTAATTACACAAAAAATCAATCAGCTGGTTGATGAGAGCTTCGTTGAGAAGGATTATTCTACTTTTAATTTCTTGCAATGGTATGTTGCTGAACAGCACGAAGAAGAAACACTGTTTAAACGAATCCTTGCTAAATTTGATCTTGCCGGCGAAGATCAACGCGGGCTTTATTTTGTCGATAAAGAGTTGGCATCATTATAATCAGGGGAAGTTAATATGTTATCGCAAAAAATTATTAATATGCTTAATGCGCAAATGAATTTGGAATTTTATTCTTCTAATCTTTATCTACAAATGAGTGCGTGGTGTACCTACCACGGTTTTGATGGCGCAGCAAAATTTTTACATACGCACGCTGATGAAGAATTACAGCATATGCGTAAATTATTCACTTACCTCAATGAAACCGGTTCTAGTGCGCGAATTGAAAAAATCCCAGCAGTACAGAATGAATTTGCTTCATTGAAAGAGATTTTTGAGCTAGCTTATCAACACGAAAAACTTATTACCGCTAAAATTAATGAACTGGTTTCTGCCACTTTTGAAGAAAAAGATTACTCCTCTTTTAATTTCCTACAGTGGTATATTTCTGAACAACATCAGGAAGAAACTTTATTTAATGGTATTTTAGATAAACTTAATTTATTGGGTACAGATAATAAAGGTTTATACCATTTTGATAAATATTTAGCGAATTCTGTTGTTGCTTAATGAAAAACAAAAAATAGCAGTTTAATTCTTAATTAACTGCTATTTTTTTCTGCTTTTTTATTGAGAAATTGTTTCTGTTGTTTCAGTATGCTGTGATTGTGGTTGATAATGACAGCTGCGATATAAAAAGGCACTGACTAAAATTGCCAACATCACTAAAATTTGGATTAATCTCTTTTTTGTCAACTTTTCTGCCGCCATAAAATATTTACCTCAAAAGATGTATTTTACACTTCTTAATAATTTTGTTTTATGATACCATTTATTGCGTTAGATCAAAATTTTTTCAGATAGCAAAATCATAGATTTCACTATCGTTGTCAGTTATGAGGTATCCGTAGATGAAAGGATTAATCGATAATCGCGTTGGACGCAGAATTCAATCCGGTGGTTGCGCCATCCACTGTCAGGATTGCAGTATTAGCCAGTTGTGCATTCCGTTTACGCTTAACGAACACGAACTGGATCAATTAGATAACATCATTGAACGTAAAAAACCTATCCAAAAATCTCAAATTCTCTTCAAAGCAGGTGACGAATTAAAATCGCTGTACGCTATCCGTTCAGGCACCATTAAAACTTATACCATCAGTGAAAACGGTGAAGAACAAATTACATCATTCCACTTGCCGGGTGATTTGGTCGGCTTTGATGCTATTCACAGTATGCATCACCCTAGTTTTGCTCAAGCCCTCGAAACCTCAATGGTGTGCGAAATTCCTTTTGATGTATTAGATGATTTGGCAGGTAAAATGCCGAAATTACGTCAACAAATTATTCGTTTAATGAGTAATGAAATTTTAAGCGATCAAGAAATGATTTTATTGCTCTCAAAAATGAATGCTGAAGAGAAATTGGCAGCCTTTATTTATAATCTTTCCAAACGCTACTCTGCTCGTGGTTTCTCAGCAAGAGAATTCCGTTTGACAATGACGCGTGGTGATATCGGCAATTATCTCGGTTTAACTGTTGAAACCATCAGTCGTTTACTCGGTCGCTTCCAAAAAAGTGGTATGTTGGCAGTGCAAGGTAAATACATTACCATCAATGATATGCCGGCATTGGTTGAGTTAGCCGGTTCTACCAAAGTTAAATTGAGATTAGCAATTTAATGATTTAATCCCAAGTAATAGCTTGCTTTCGATAATGACCTCCTTATAATAAAACAAACTACATAATAAGGAGGTTTTATGTACTTCAATAATATCCTTGTGGTCATTGATCCAGAAAATGAAAAGCAAGCTGCTCTTGAACGCGCTTTACATTTGATCAAACAACAAAACAGTTCTCAACCTGTCAATCTCACCGCATTTCTTGCCATTTATAATTTATCTTATGCCGTCAGCGTGACACACTCCTCTAGCGAACGTGAAGAGATGATTGCTGCCGTTATTGCAGAGAAAAAAGCGTGGTTACAGGATATTCTGGCTCAATATGATTTATCCAACACCCAGTTCAAAATCGAAGTGGTCTGGGAAAGCAATGAGGCTGATGCCATTGAAAAAGAGATTGTAAAACATCATCACGATTTAGTGGTGAAATTTACCCACCAAGAAGATGATCTCTCTTCATTAATTTTTACACCGACTGACTGGCAATTATTACGTAAATCCTCTTGTCCGATTCTGATGGTTAAGGATGGTAACTGGAAACATCAACGACGTATTTTAGTCGCCGTCAATGTTTCCGACGACGAACCTTACCACGATGATTTCAATAAGCAACTGGTGGGTTTAAGTATGAGTTTGGCACAAAGCTTAGATCGCGACAATATTCATCTTGTGAGTGCCTATCCTAGTGCGCCGGTCGGCATTACGCTCGACTTACCGGAATTCAGCGTGCCGGATTATGGCAATAGCATTCGCGGTCAGCACCTGATCAATATGAAAGCTTTACGCCAACATTTTGGTATTGCCGAAGACCATACCCACGTTTATGAAGGCTTGCCGGAAGAGGTGATTCCTAAAGTCGCACAGGATATAGGTGCTGAATTGGTTGTGTTGGGAACTATCGGTCGTACCGGGCTTTCTGCCGTATTATTGGGCAACACCGCCGAACACGTTATCAGTCAGTTAAACTGTAATTTATTGGCGATTAAACCGTCTAAAGATTTAATCACTGATGATGAATAAAGGCTTTATCTCAAATGCCTATGTTCAGATTTCGAGAAGATAGGTATTTAAACAAAAAAAGTGTTGGAACTTACCAACACTTTTTTAATACTGTTATTCGTGAAATTTAGTTTTACTTCCCTTCAAACCAGACTTTTTCCGCTTTAATATCGATCACCTCTTTTTCAGCGTTTTTGGCAAAAGACTTCGATAGAAGCCATATCGCTGATGACACAGCAATTCCCAATAGGCTGACAATAAAAAATAACACAATAATCGTGATATCAATCACGCTCAAGACTGCATTTTGTAATGCTGCGAATAAATTCTGCATCATAATATTCTCCTTTTAAAAGCGAGGCAGATTTCCTCAACACTCACAGTTTAGAGCTGCCAAATTAGATAAAAATTAGTTGCAGCAACAGCATAAAACAGATAACTTTTATCGCTTTATAACATACATTCTATTATTCCTGATAAATGAAAGGAGAAAATATGAGTCATCAAAATGAGCTTAAACGCACACTGGACTGGTTTAAAGAAGCAAAACCTCAACCAAATCAACGAGATTTATCCACACAAATCGGTTGTCATTTTGAGGAAGTAGTCGAAATGTTGGATGCGTTAGGCCATACAGAAATGGCACACCGTCTTGAAATAATCGCCGATAGCTATAAGCAAAATCAACAAACTGAAAGATTACAGCAATTAACGCATCAACAAAAAGTAGAAGTACTGGATTCATTGGCTGATCAGGTTGTGACTGCAACCGGTGTTGCTTATATGGCAGGATTTGATTTTAATGCCGCTTTTGCTGAAGTAAATGCTTCGAACTGGTCAAAATTTGAAAACGGTAAAGCCATTTTTGACGAAAACGGGAAAATCAAAAAAGGGAAAAATTATTTTAAACCGAATTTGCAAAAGTTTGTTCCTGAAGCATAATCTCCTTATTTCCCTTATCGCGCTATTAGAGAAAAAATCCGGCAACTTGCCGGATTTTTACGCTTAATACTAAAAAGATCAAACACCGAAACCTTTCAGACCAACCACGTGAACAAACTCTTGATTGTGCGCAATTTTACGCACCAGTTTGTAGGTTGTTCCTTTTTCCGGGCTGATATTTTCCGGTGCAGCGATTAACAACTGCATATCTAAACGATCGCACAACTCAAACAGGGTAGAAATGGATTTTGCATCCAAACGCGCTGCTTCATCAAGGAACAATAGACGGCAAGGAATAATATCTTTACCGCGTAAACGGCGAGACTCCTCTTCCCAACTTTGTACTACCATCAATAAGATCGACATCCCAGTACCGATCGCTTCACCGGTAGATAACGCGCCACTTTCCGCGCGCAACCAACCGTCAGCTCCACGAAATACTTCCACTTCCAAATCAAGATAATGGCGATAATCCAACAACTCTTCACCGATAGTCTGCGGACTACGTTGCCCCATATCAATATGCGGATTTAAACGTTGATATAATTTTGCCAGTGCTTCGGAGAAAGTGATCTTATTATTATTAAACAGATCTTCATATTCCGCCTTTTGACCTGATAACGCATCTAACAACATTGCGTGTGTATCACGGATATTCACCACCAAGCGAACGCTTTTCACTTGCCCGAAAGCAATATTTTGCAAACCTTGGTTCAGCAATCGGATACGATTCTGTTCGCGTTGAATGGTTTTACGCATAATGTTCGCCACGCTATCCGCACTGATCGCCAATTTCTGTTCACGGCTGGTCAACTCTTCAGTTAAACGAGAAAGTTCCACTTCCATTTGTTCAATTGCATCAATCGGATCATCGGTTTTCAAAATATCCTGACGAATACGTTCACGTAAATGTTGGTAAACCGCAATAAAGAATTTCACTTTATTTTCCGGTTTTGCTGAATCTTCCGATAAACGCAATGCATCACGCAAATACTCATTATCCGTCACTGCATTACGCAACGCGCCTAATGCTTTATCCGACATAGAACGTAACTCTTCGGCAGAAAGATAAGCCAATTCACGACGATGTAAACGTTTTTCGACATCACTATGGCGAGAAAGACGTTGTACGGCACACCAACTGATTTTTGCCATAACCACCATCTCACGCTGTGTCTTATAATCACGTTCCAATTTACGCAACGCTTTGTTTAAACTGTCACTTTCGCTTTCCAGAACGGCTAATTGTTTTTCTAAGTAGTTATAACGTTGGCGGTTTACTGATAGTTGCTGATAAAGCTCATCACGACGCGTTTTAGCTCGATTTTCAGCATCCGCATCCACTCTCACGCCAAGTTGCGCCACTTCATCCAACAATTCCTGCAATGTTTGTTGTTTTACATCGCGGGAAGTGGTTAAGCCGGTTAAAACTTGTTGATATTGAGAGAACTGATGTTGTGCCTGTTGTAACGCTTCACGCACCTGTTCACGCTGTTGCTGCATCTGTTCTAAACGCTCGCGTAATGCGGTGCTTAAAGTTGAGGTTTCAATTTCGACACTTTCTTGATAAGCAAAGTGTGGCAAACGACTGACAACATCGGTTACGGCAAACAATTTTTGCTGTATCAGTTTCTGTAATTCGACTGCACGTTGATAATCCTGTTGTAAAGTTTGGTGTTGTTCAGGATCACTTTGTAACGCGGTTGCAATCGGCTCAAGTTGTTCAATCCAATTTCCTTTTTGCCGCACAAAAATAGCGCTCTCTTCTGCAATGTCCAACTGCTCTTGAAAAGCCTCAATCTGTTGTTCCAGATCATCCGCCTCCAACAAAGATAGATGAGGCAATAATTTATTTAATTGCTGTAACTGCTGACGAATATCTGCAATTTGACTACGTAAATGCTGCTCTTGATCGGTAAATGCAGCTAATTCACGCTCAACATCAGTGCGCTGTTGCTGAACCTCTTTCATCAACTCTTCCGGATCAACTTCAAAGGCTAAAGCAAGATGGCTGCCGACAAATTGACTTAATTGTTGATGCAAACGCTGACATTTTTGGACATCAAACGACACTTGAGCAAACTGCTCTACAATTTCATCACGCTGTTCACGCAAAGTTTCCAAATGCTTTTCTCTTGCTGCACGACCAAACAACGGAATTTCCGGGAAGGTGGAATAACGCAATTCACGTTCCGACACCTGAACCACGACACCGGCATTTAATTCTTGTGCCGATAAAACACTATCATCAAACGCATTCGGATCGCCTTCAATTAAATAGAGATCATCCGGACAATCTTGTAGATCCTGCAACAACGGTTTTACCGCTTCTAAATCCCGCACCACGATCGCGTGGCGCGCCGGTCCATATAATGCAGAAAAATAGGGCGCATCGCTAATATCAACATCATCGTATAATTCAGAAAGCAACACGCCACCGAATTTTTCAGCCAACTGATTTAAACGTGGATCTTCCGAACCGTCCGGCTGCGTTAAACGCAAAATTTGTTGCTCTAGGTGCTCTTTTTTCTGTTGTAATTGATCGCGTAAAATCACCAATTCACGTTCTTTATTAAGCTGAACCTGCATAAAATCCATTACACTTTGTGCATTTTGGAACTGCTGACTCACCTGTTCCTGAATA
>Ga0079226_10004273_pt1 | contig 10911 bp, 10 predicted proteins | sample Poulit2014_FD_76345 | JGI IMG/M metagenome (GOLD analysis project Ga0079226, IMG submission 76345) | Agricultural soil microbial communities from Georgia to study Nitrogen management - Poultry litter 2014 | ecosystem: Environmental > Terrestrial > Soil > Agricultural land | place: USA: Georgia...
TTTAACTTTTTCCACCAGGATAAAGACTGCCGCCCTTGTGTTTTTTTTCTCCGACTTAGCCTTTCTTCATCTGCCATATTATTGCTCCATCAAATTCCAGTACAGAACTGCCATAATAGTCTTTGCGTCACAGATCTCGCCTTTTTCGATCGCCTGTTTTACTTCACTGCTTGATAGTTCTTCGATCTTCAAAAATTCATCTGCGTCCTGTGGCAATTTTGTTTCAACTGGCATTAAATTAGTTGCATGGTATAAATACATCAATTCGTCAGAAAATCCAGGTGAACTATAAAAAGTCGATAATAATTCATAATCTTGTGCTTGATAACTGGTTTCCTCATTCATTTCTCTTTTTGCAGTCTCTAATGGACTTTTTTGCTCATCTGGTTCGATTTTTCCAGCTGGTATCTCTAAAGTCTCTTTGCCCAAAGGAGCACGCCATTGACGAATAAAGACCATTTTATCCGCAGCTGTAACAGCCACAACTCCAACAGCTCCATGGTGTCGCACAATTTCTCTTTGAGCCTGTCTGCCATCTGGTAATTCAACTGTTTCCATATCCAGGTTAATAACATGGCCCTCAAATATGTGTTGTACATTTTTAACTTTTTCTTCAAAATCCATGCTGCCACTACCTTTCACTTTTTAGTGCCATATTTCTTCAAATTATTTCTGAAGTGAATTAACAAAATTTTCGTATGCTAGTTGTTCACCAGTTTCATACCATTTAGCTTGCGAAAAGTTACCAAGCATTGCTTCTTTTGCATCAAGACTAACACTAGCAGTTACAGTTGCATTACCGATCAAGGAGATCCAATAGCTACCATCTAAACGCTGATGCACGATAGTTTGCACCATTCCTCCTGGATTCAAGACTTTGAGCGTCTGCTCTAATCCTGCTTGGCCCAGCTGTTGTAATACATAAATTAAACTTGAAGCACTCATTGCCGTTCCACAAGCATTAGTTAAGCCAACACCTCGTTCAAAAGTTTTAACAAAAATTTCATTTGACGAAATTTTTTGAACAAAACTAACATTCACCCCATCTGGAAAATATGGGTTCTCACTATTTAAATAAGTTGCCATTTTAACTAGTTGATCACTTTTTAAGGTCTGCTGATCCACAAATGAAATTAAGTGTGGGTTAGGAACCGCCACAGCCGAAAACTTCAGAGAATCAGACAAAGCGGGGACCACAGAATTTTGCAAAGTAGCTTGACCAACATGCATCCCAATTTTTGAATCAGCAAAACTGACAGGAGAAATTTCCACTTCATAAGCTGGCACACCTGAAGCTAAGTTTGCAGCTGCTTTAACTTGCAGGTCTGCATACATTGTCTCGATTTTAAAGCTATTTTGCGGGGATAGTTTTTCTTTAGTTGCTACATAACGAGCGACTGTTCTCAGACCGTTCCCACACATGCTCGCTTCACTACCATCAGCATTTATTACACGCATTCTTGCAACAACATTTTGATGAGCGGACTTTAAAACCAATAACAAACCATCAGCACCACCATGAAGTCCCTTTTTCCGATCACATACAGACTGTGCCATTTTTTTAAGTTGATCTTCAGTTAACTGTATCTGTGCTTCCATTTGGTCAAGTAAAAAGAAATCATTACCTGAACCATGAACTTTTAATAGTTTCACCATCATTTTCCTCTCATTCAAAAATTTTCAAAATTCATTCAATTATCCGATAATAAATTAAGTCTAGCAATATAATGATAGCAAATTTTATCACAGTCTGCGAAATAAAATACTTAAAAAGTCAAACAAGAGGAACGCGATCTCTCGTTTGACTTTAAAAACTATATAATTATTTTTCTAATCCGTCTTGGACAGCTTCAGGGAAATTTTCCGAAACGATGGCTGCACAACTTTGACAGAGCTCAGGAAAATGTTCATCCTGCCCGACATCATTTTTAACCATCCGGCAACGTGGACAAACTTCACCAGCAGCATGTGTAACTTGAACAGCTACATTATCGAATTTGTCAGCAGTTTCTGGTGCATCATCAAAGTCCTTAATATCTAAGCCTGAAACGATCAAAGCTTGGCGAACGTTAGTATTAAGGTCATCCAATAATTGATGAACACTATCTGTAACATACAAATCAACATGTGCTTCAAACGATTTACCGATCAGTTTTTGATCACGTGCTTCTTCCAAAGTCTTGAATACGTGAGAACGGATCTGCATAAATTTATCCCAATTTTCAACCAATTTTGCTTCACCATCATGATGATCAACAGTTGGCATATCAGCTAATTGAGCAAATTCTTCTGGTTCTTTCAAATACTTCCAGATTTCTTCAGTTGTATGCGGAATGATCGGTGTTAATAGCTTAGTTAACCGAACTGCAACATCATATAAAACTGTTTGCATTGAACGTCTCTTATGACTATTTGCCGCTTCAATATAAACAATATCTTTAGCGACATCAAGATAAAAGGCAGAGAGATCGATCGTCAAGAAATTGATCAAACGTTTATAAATATTCATGAACTTGTAGGTTGCATAATCATCTAAAACATCTTTCGTAAACTGGTTGATCTTAACTTGCATGTATTGATCGATAGATTCTAGGTCTTGATATGAAACTCGATCAGTTTCAGGATCAAAATCAGTAGTATTAGCTAACAAGAAACGAATGGTATTACGGATCTTACGATAGCTTTCAGAGATCTGTTGGAAACTTCCCATCGAAACACGTACATCCGCTGAAGAATCTACACTAGAAACCCAAAGACGGATGATCTCTGCACCCATTTGTTTGATAACTTTTTCGGGAACGATCGTATTTCCTAACGATTTACTCATCTTACGGCCCTTACCATCCAAAGTAAATCCTTGGGATAAGACCTGTTTATATGGAGCTTGTCCAGAAAATGCAACACTAGTGATCAAACTGGAATTAAACCAACCCCGATATTGATCAGAACCTTCAAGGTACATATCTGCAGGGTAAGTTAGATAATCACGGTCTGCTAACACTCCTTGATGTGAAGAACCTGAATCAAACCAGACATCCATAATGTCCGTTTCTTTAGTAAACTGACCATGTAGTGAATGTTTACTTGTAAATCCTTTTGGCAGGAGATCTTTTGCATCTTTTTCAAACCAAATATTAGAGCCATGTTCAGCTACTAATTTTGCAACATGTTCAATTGTTTCTGGTTCCATAATTGCGGCACCATCTTCACCATAGAAAATTGGCAATGGAACTCCCCAAACACGTTGACGTGAAATGACCCAATCTCCACGATCTTTGATCATATTATATAGGCGTTTTTGTCCCCACTCAGGGAAAAATTTAACTCCATCAATCTGATCTAAGATCTGTTGTCTGATCTTGTCTACAGATGCAAACCACTGTGGTGTAGCTCTAAAGATGATCGGTTTCTTTGTCCGCCAGTCAAATGGATAAGAATGCTCGTAATCCACTTCTTTTAACAACAAGCCATCCTTTTCTAACTTATCAAGCGAAATTTGATTGGCATCATCATAAAAGACGCCTTCAAATTCAGGACCTGCTTCAGAAGTTAAATAACCTTTATCATCAACAGGTACCACGACATCCAAGCCATATTGTTGACCGACATTGAAGTCATCTTCACCAAAACCAGGTGCAGTATGAACTAAACCTGTCCCGGCATCGAGTGTCACAAAATCTCCTAACATCGTGACTAACTTACGGTCAGGATAAAATGGATGCTGTGTAAGAACATTTTCCAATTGGGCACCTTTAACGGTTTGCAAGATCTTCACGTTCTCCCAACCAAACAATTCCGCATTTTGGTTAAGTAATTCAGCCGCCAAGACATATTTCTTTTGATCACCTTCAGGACTAACCACAACATAATCAAAATTTGCATCGATCGTAATACCTTCTGAACCAGGAATTGTCCATGGTGTTGTTGTCCAAACTACCATATAAGTATTATCGTCTTCTAAAACTCCTTGCCCATCGATAACTTTTTCACCGTAAAAGGCCGATGGAGAAGTCACGTCATGATATTCAACTTCAGCTTCAGCTAACGCAGATTCAGATGACCAAGACCAAAAAACTGGCTTTTTGCCTTTATAAATCAAACCTTTTTCAGCCATTTTGCCAAAAACACGAATTTCATGTGCTTCAAATGATGGATCAAGACTAACATATGGATTATCCCATTCACCTGTCACACCTAAACGCTTAAAATCCGTACGCTGTTTATCAACTTGTTCCAATGCGTATGCACGACACTTTTCACGAAATTCATTAACTGTCATTGATTTACGATCAACACCAGCTTTTTTTAATTGTTGCTCAATTGGTAAACCGTGAGTATCCCAACCAGGAACGTAGGGTGCACGAAAGCCCATCATTGATTTAGAACGAACAATAAAGTCTTTCGAAATTTTATTTAAAGCATGTCCCATATGAATGTTTCCGTTTGCATAGGGAGGGCCATCATGCAAAACAAAAGAAGGCTTACCCTCATTTAACTTTTGTCGTTTTTCATAAACCTTATTTTCTTCCCATTCTTGTTGTCTTTCAACTTCACGAACAGGCAGGTTGCCACGCATTGGGAATTTAGTTTTACCAAGATTTAAAGTATCTTTTATTCTCATTATTTTGCTCCTTTGCAATATGTCTTAAAATAATACTATCGATAAAATAGTGGACGATAAACAAAAAAACCCCGCCCAAAAGGGACGAAGTTTCCGTGGTACCACCCAAATTCGATTTTAATGATCCCAATTATAAAAAATTGTTACATTAAAATCCTTACAAATGAACTAACGGTCATCAACCGGTCGAACCTACTAAGTGTTTATGTACAATTCAATTCAACAAATACGGAGATGATAAATATTCAGCTGACAAACATCGGCCTTACACCTGCTACCGACTCGCTGAGATGTTCACTGAAATTCTTGTTCTCCAATTGATCTTGATTATTGATTATTTTCTTCGTCTTCTTCTGCCTGGGCGAAATGTTGACCTTCATCGTCTTCTTCAGCAGCTGCATCTGGGAAAATTACAACTGTATCATCGTCATCCACATCTGATTCTTGTGCTTCTGTATGAACCTCATCAGTACTTCCATTAGCTACATCTTTTGATTCTACTTCAGCAGCAGCTTGGTTGTCAAGGTCTTCATCGTGACGTAAGGCATCTTGGATCTCTTCATAACTACTTGTTTCTCCTTGTTTCAAAATGTCATCCCATTCTGAACCCTTAACAACTTCGAGCTGAGACTCCATCATTACTTGTAGTTTCTGCCGGAAAATCCGTGCTTGTTTCCTTAAGCCATCAGTTTCTGTAGCCAATTGTGTTGCCTTACGTGAGGCTTGGTCAATGATATGGCGAGCTTTTTCATTCGCTTGATCAATTGCGTCTTGACCTTCTTTTTGCGCTTCACGTTGTATAATATCTGCCTCACGTTGTGAATTAGCTTTGACCTTATCAGCGGCTTCTTGTGCTACAATGATTGATTGATTTAAAGAATCCTTTAAGTCATTAAAATATTTAAGCTTCTCATTACTTTGCTCCAAGCTCGAATTTAACTTTTCGTTTTCTTGGAGTGTCATTTCGTAATCTTTAATAATTTGATCTAAAAAATCGTTCACTTCGTCTTGATCATAACCGCGAAGCTTAACGTGAAATTCTTTATTATGAATATCCAACGGGGTCAATGTCATTGACCAACACCTCCTAATTTAATTAAAGCATACTACTTTCTTAAAACTGCTGCACTTATTTTTAATTTACCCTTTTTTGATACACCATTTTGTTCGTTCAAGCGGATTCTCCCATATCCACGAACAGATAAAATATCATAATCTGACAATTCATAATCTGGTTTATCAAGCACCATCCAGTTTAATTGAACCTTATGTGCGTGAAAAAGGTCTTTTGCATGTTTTCGCGATAGATTATAAAAATGAGAGATCAAGGCATCAGCTCGTAAAGAAGAAACGGTATCTTCAACTTCCTCCCATTCACTGATTTGTGTCACTTTTTCACTAATGGGACGATCTTCAAGTCGGACTTTAACTCGCGAGATCCGGTCAACTTCCCCTTTTAAAAAGGGGGCAATTGGATCTTCTACAAAAAATTGCCAACGTTTCGAATCAGTAATAATATCACCCAACACTTCACGTTGAATCCCACTATTTACCAAAGTACCTAAAATACTGCCGTGATGCAAAACTGCAAATTTATGGGGATAGATGACCTCCATCAAGGTGATTTGAAAATCGGTTGACTCAGGTTCATAGTAATCTGGATAAAACAACGCTCGTTTTCTTTCTGCATCTTTTATTCCACCATATGAACTCATTTTAACATTGCCTTGCATATTAACCATGGTACGTGCAATAAATAATTCGCGCGGATTTAAAAAATGTGTCAAGATTGGGCGATATTCACTTGCAGCTTGATTGATCATATCATTTAAAGCATCGATCAATGGTGCCTCTTCAACCCGGAAATGCTGATAAATCGAATCACTAGCAGTCATCTTTAAACTCCTCCATAGAAAATCAAAGCAATTAGGTAAAATAAACCACTCTGAATTAATTCTAAGACGATCAAAGCAACCCATGGAGCAAAACTGATACCAAAAATCGGTGGTATAAAATCAAATAGACTTAAATATGGTTCACAGATCTTTGCTAAAATTTCGCCTAATTTTGTTTCATATGCACCTGGAAACCATGACATTAAAACATAAATCAAGATAGCCAAGGAGTACAGTTGAAACAATCCTTGTATAATTGATAAAAACAAGTTCAAAACTCCTTAAAAATCAGTCTTACGTACATTTTCAGTAATATCACCTTCAACAGTAAATTCCTTTGGGGTGCATAAAAATATCGTCTCACCTACACGTGACATTTCACCATCGATCGCAAAAGTAACTCCTGACAAAAAGTCAACTACTCGATGTGCCTGCTGATTATCCATTTTTTGAAAATTTATTACAGCCGCCTCACCTTCGAGTAAACGAGAAGCAATAGCTTTTACATCAGAAAAAATACTAGGTTCAAATAACATTATTTTCTTATCGACAACTTCACCACTCTTACCATTACGTAGCGACATTACACGTGAACGTTGACTACGAGGCATTTCATCGTCTGATTGTTGACTTTGAAAATCATTTTGTGAAGAACCATCATCATAGTCGCCAAACCAACTATTGATTTTATCTCCTAGTGACATTTACTCCCCCTCCTTCATTAACCGATCAAGAATTAATGACGACGGTGACGCAAGAAAGGTGGTGTATTTAATCCCTCGTCTTCATCACTATCCTGTGAATTGTTTGGATCATTGTCAGCTGAACCTGAACCAAAAACATTAAAATCTTTCTTTTCAATGTTTTTGAATTCATTTTCGCGTGATTCTTGTGAGGCCTGACGATCTCCGTTGATTTCACGATTCAAATCCCAATCACCTAACGGATCACGCCTAGTATTTGCAGTATCAGAATTTTCTTGTGATACTTGTGGACGTTCATCACGAGCTTGACGTCTTTGATCCTTCTTTGAATTCTTCTTATCAATACCAGTTGCAATAACAGTTACAACTACACTGTCATCAAGGTTTTCATTGATCGAAGTCCCAAAAATAATATTAACGTCGCTCGTTGCTGCCTGTGCCACAATATCAGAAGCGGCCTGGGCTTCAAACAAACTCAAATCTGGGCCGCCAGTAATATTCAAAAGCACTTGTTCCGCTCCGTCGATTGAAACTTCTAACAATGGAGAAGAAATAGCCTTTTTAGTAGCATCTTCAGTTCTATTTTCACCATTGGCAGAACCAATACCCATCAAAGCTGAGCCTTGGTCTTGCATTACAGTCTTAACATCAGCAAAGTCCAAGTTAACGTAACCGGGTGATGTAATTAAATCAGAAATACCTTGTACACCTTGTCGTAAGACATTATCTGCCTCTTGGAAAGCCTCTAACATTGGTGTCTTTTTATCAACGATCTCCAACAAACGATTATTAGCAATAATAACTAAAGTATCAACTTGTTCTTTCATTTTTGCAACGCCTTCAGCAGCAAAGCGTGCACGCTTAGGTCCTTCAAAAGTAAATGGACGCGTAACAACACCAACGGTCAAAGCACCTTGTTCTTTAGCGGCTTTAGCAATGATCGGTGCTGCTCCTGTACCAGTACCACCGCCCATACCAGCGGTAACAAAGACCATATCAGCACCATTTAAACTTTCAGCAATTGCTTCTTCACTTTCCTGGCCGGCCTTACTACCAACATCAGGATTAGCACCTGCACCAAGTCCCTTCGTCAATTTAGGTCCTAATTGAATTTTTGTTTCTGCTTTAGAGTTCTGTAGCGCTTGAACATCAGTATTAGCAACGATAAATTCAACACCTTGAACGTCATCTTCGATCATGCGGTTGATAGCATTCCCACCGGCACCACCAACACCAATAACTTTGATCGTAGCTCCAGTATTATTTTCATTTGCATCTAGTGAAAATTCCATTATAGTTCCCTCCTATTAAAGTCACGTTTAGTCAAAGAAGTTATCAAACATATGCTTGAGCTTATACCCAAAGCCTTCTTCGCTAGACTTCTGGCTTTTCTTTTGCTCATTAGGATGATTATTTTTCTTTGGTTTTGTTACTGGCTTTTGCTCTGGTTGAGAGTTGCCATTTTGTTGAGATGGCATTTTCTTTCGTCTTGATTTAGCGGAACCTAGCGTTTGTTTAACGATCAAATCAATTTCACTTTGTTTAGTTGCATATTCCACTAAACCAATCACTTGAGTAAAGGAAGGGATCCGTAAATTAATTTCTTGGGGAATATAAACTTTGACTTGAACTTGAAAAATTTCCTCAGCAAGTTCAGCCACGCCAGGCAAAGCAGCCATCCCACCAGTCAAAACGACTCCACCAGGCAACTGAAACGCATTGATTTGTTCTAAAGCACTGGCTAATTTTTCAAAAATTTGCCTCAAGCGTGCTTCAATAATCTCTGAAAGGTATTCCTCAGTCACTTTTTCTGGTTCCTGGCGCCCAACAACTTGGACAGGAAATGATTCTTCGTCAGATGCTAAAGCCGACATAGCATAACCGTAATTTCTCTTTAACATTTCAGCATTTTCGATCGAAGTATTTAAAACAACTGAGATATCACGTGTAACATAATCGCCGCCTTCTTGATCTAAGTATGTATATTTCAACTTATGATCATGAACGACTGCAGCCGTTGTTTTACCGCCACCTAAATCAACTACGATCGCGCCAAAGTCCTGTTCTCCATCATTAAGTGCTACTTGGGAAAGAGCAATCGGAGCAACAACAATATCAGAAACATTCAAACCAGCACGTTCAACACATTTTTTTGTGTTATGTAAAATTGTTTTAGGCCCAGTGTACATGACACCCTGCATTTCCATACGGACTCCAACCATGCCACGTGGATCTTTGATCCCGTCAAAACCATCAACGGTAAATTCATCGGGAATTACATCAATGACTGTACGTTCAGGCGGCAAATTTTTAACTAATGCAGCCTGTGTTACTTTTCTTACGTCATCTTCAGTAATTTCTTTAGCGCTACCGTCTTCTTCACTAACAGCGATCATTCCATGACATTGTTCGATTTGCAACATGTTAGCCGGTATACCAACGGTAACATCAGAAATATCAATGTTAGCTCGTTGTTCTGCTTGTTTAACTGCATCTTTAACAGAGGCAACAACTTGATCGATATCAACTATGACACCACGATTCAAGCCAGCTGCTCCAGTATTTCCATATCCGATAATGTTGAGCTGATTTTTTACAAACTCTGCGATAATGACCTTGATAGATGTAGTACCAATGTCTAAACCGACAAATATATCAGAATTATTCATCCTTCAGCCCCCTAGTTATTTTAATATTTTATATTACAAAAAGCTTATTAAAGAAATTTTACCATAGAAACGGCTTTAATTACCACGATTCTGCGAACAAATCAACAAATTTTATTTTTTCTCATCATACGGATACGAATAAGCCCCAACTTCCAAGTCAACAATTCCAGGCTTATCCATATTTGCAGAAATATTAGGATAGTATTTCATTTTTTTGGCTACTGTAGATGATTTAGCAATTATTTGATTTCCGTCATTCATATATAACTTGATACGCTCAGGGTCGACTTTTGTCGGTGCGGCATGTATCTCAGAAATACTTTGCTTAATTTCTGGTGAAAATTTACTAAATTGTTGTGCTGTTTGGGTCAAGACTTTTTTTGATCCAAATGAATAATAAACCGGGTACCTTCCCGTGACCTTAGGTAATTTTTGAACAGAAACCGAACCTGATGCTGTGATTCGATATTGATCTTTTCCTTTTTTTAAATACCCTACCATTGGGTACTCGTGAGCTTTGATAGCTATCTTACTACCCTGATATGAAATATCAACCGATTTAACCGACGGCACTTCTTTTTTTATATTTTTCTTTATCTGCTCAGTTTGTGGCCAAACACTAAATAACGACTCATAATATTTCAAATCTGTTGCATGGAGTATTTCATTTTTACTTTCAGCATATGAAGTCTCGATCTTGACTGATGTTACCCGACTGATTGGCAGTATAAAATACAAAGTAACCAATGCTATGACCAAAAAAAATGTTAACAGGACTTTTTCGTGTTTTTTTAAACGTTGTGTCCTTTTCTTTTTCATCTTAGGTAAATTTTTATCATATTCTGGACGTATTTCTGTTTTTTTCTTTTCAGCTCGCAATCTTTCTTGTCGCCGTTGTTGCTCTTGTTCCCAAGGAGTTAACGGAGCAGAAGAACGCTTGGCTTTGTTTTTTTTTCGTCTTTTAAATGACACGTTTTTCCGCCCCCCTGACCCGACAAAATAATAATTTATTTTAAATCAAA
>Ga0079226_10004274_pt1 | contig 10910 bp, 9 predicted proteins | sample Poulit2014_FD_76345 | JGI IMG/M metagenome (GOLD analysis project Ga0079226, IMG submission 76345) | Agricultural soil microbial communities from Georgia to study Nitrogen management - Poultry litter 2014 | ecosystem: Environmental > Terrestrial > Soil > Agricultural land | place: USA: Georgia...
ATTTACACCGGTTCAGAGTTGCATTACAATGAAGGAAAAGCAAACAAGGGTGATATACATGAAAGCAATATTATTGATGATCGGTATTTTTCTGCTGCTCATTGTTTCATTCATAATAATTTGGGTTGCGACCGCAGACCGTGCCGGGGATGCGGCTGTTCTGCCGGAAAACATCATTGAGTATGCGGGAAGTGACAGAGAAGCGGTCCACAGCCAGATGTTCATTTAAATATATCCAGGAGAATATAGACTAAATTAAAAAAGCCTGCCAGCAGTATTATTACTGTTGGCAGGCTTTAATATTTATAGCAACCTTAAAAGGTGAAATTCTAAAATTTTCATCGACCAATCTATTATGCTTTTAATGAATGAGAACAGGAATATCGGGAAGATATAGATGATGAAATGATAATAGAACACTCTCATGTATTGTAAACAAGGAATAAAGGGTATCACTGCATGACCGGGTGAAGTTGCTAAGTTTTAAATTTATTTTAAAGAAGGGAAAGCTGATTAAAATCTGGCTTTTCCCATGTGAATATCTACTTTTTTGTTTGTTCTCATTTTAATACTAAATATTTAATAAAAATATTAAACCTCAAATAATTCCTTGAAGAAATTAACTGCCTTGATTATCATTTTGTTTAGTTTTTATAAACTGATGGTGCCCGCTATAGTTGCCTTGTGGTATCAATTTTAATTGTTTTAGAGCAGCTTCTTTCAGAACATCAAAATCAATTCCAGTATCATAGTTCATATCATTTAACATGTAAACCATATCCTCAGTTGATAAATTACCAGAGGCTCCAGGGGCAAATGGACAACCTCCCAATCCACCTAGTGTAGATTGTATTTTGCTTACCCCTTCTAATATGGCAGTATAGGTATTTACAACCCCCATATTCCTTGTGTCATGGATATGAATCTGTAATTCAATAGATGGGTGCTCATTTTTTACCATATTAATGATATTTTTAATTTCTTCAGGATTTGCAACTCCTATGGTGTCACAGAGATTCAGGTCTTTTATGCCTAAATCAATATATGGCTTGATAAAATTTAATATTTTATCAGTGTTCTTCTTACCTTCGAATGGGCAGCCGAAGGTAGTTGACAGATCTAATGTAATATTCATATCTGGAAAATCATTTTTTATTCTTGTGAACTCTTCCAATGATTGTTCATGTGTCTTATTGATGTTAGCTTTATTATGTGATTCACTTAACGAAACTACATAGGCCACATGCTTCAACCCTAACGAATCTGCGATCTCTACGCCTTTATAATTTGGCACCAATGCAGAAAAATTTACATTTGGGAACTTCTCAAGACTAAGCTCTGTAAGTTCTTTCGCATCTTTCATTTGCGGTACGGCTTTCGGACTGACAAATGATGTATGCTGAATATCTTTAATTCCTGACAACACTAATTTTTCGATTATATCTAGTTTGTCTTCTAATTCAATATATTCGTCTATATTTTGAAACCCGTCTCTCGGACCTACTTCTACAATATTAATTTTTTTCATTTTCTCATCCTATCCTAGTAAATTAGGTAACAACATAACCAATATTGGTAGATATGTTATCAATAGTAATACAACCAAACCTAATGCAATATAAATTACTAAATGTTTGTTTAATACATCTGTTGTTCTCACATTATTGTGTAATCTAGTTGCGACAAATAGATTTACACCAAGAGGTGGCGTAATTAACCCTATACTCAAGTTTACTATCATCACAATTCCAAAATGAACTGGATCGACGCCTAATTCTGTAACTATAGGTAACAGTATTGGAGCCACGATTAAAATTGCAGCGTTAGTCTCCAAAAACATACCAACTATTAATAACAATACATTTATCAGCAGTAATAAAAGAATTGGATTATCCGTAATGCTTAATATCAGATCCGACATCATTAAAGGAATTTGTGCCTTCGTCATAACAAATCCAAATGCACCTGCTGCACCCACTATGAAGAGTATCATCGATGAATTGACGATTGCATTTTTCATCAGATCAATAAATTTATTAAAAGTCATTTCTTTATATAGAAATATACTTATTACTAAACCATAAAATATTGCAACTACAGCTGATTCAGTTGGTGTAAATATTCCGCTGTAAATACCACCAATTATGATTACAGGCATAAGCAAAGCCCATATGGCCGATTTAAAAGTAGTAAATACATTTTTAATTGAAAAAGAAAATGTGTTTTGTATATTTTTCTTACCATAATAGTAAGCGTAACAAGACATGATCGTCGTTAACATTATCCCTGGTATGATTCCACCTGCAAATAGATCCCCTATAGAGGCTCCAGTAGTCACGCCATACGTAATCATTGGTATACTCGGAGGGATGATTGTACCTAGTATCCCGGCAGTTGCTAAAGTGGTAATACTAAATTTTAAATCATAACCTTCTTTTAACATTGTCGGTAATACAAGTGCTCCGATTGCAATAACTGTTGCAGTTGATGACCCTGAAATTGCTCCAAAAAATGCCGAAGCGATAAATGCGACAATAGCCAAGCCACCATGCATTCCACCGACTAACGAGTTTGCAAAGTCCACCAATCTTTTTGAAACTCCACCTTTTTCAAAAACGCCACCAGCAATCATAAAGAAAGGCAGGGCCATTAAAGTAAATGAATCGATTGAAACGAACATTCTTTGTATTATTGCTACTGGTTCAGTATCAGTGAAAAATAATAAACTGAACCCTGAAGATACAAGTAAGCTCAATGCAATCGGTACACCAACCAAAATCAGAAGTATTAAAGCGATAAATAGAAATATGGGCATATCTTATACCTCACTTTCTATATTAGAACCGGCAATCTCTTTAGTTCTATGTTTAATGAATATTTTGACGGAGTGATAAGTAGATAATAAGAATCCTAAAGGGATTACTGAATAAATAATCCAAAAATCTATTCTAAGTACCGGCGTTACATGACCTATATTGAACATGTAATATAGAAACTGAACTGAAAGTAAAAATAATGTGAAAAAAGATATAATCAGAAATATTCTAAAGAATCCTCTCATAAATCCTCTTATCTTTTCAGGGGCAAATGAATCTAAAAGATCTAATGCTAATTGTGCATTTTTTCTGGTAACAATACTTATACCGATAAAAACTCCCCACACCATAAAATACCTTGCTAATTCCTCACTCCAAATTAATGGGCTAGAGAATAAATATCGATATATAACAGCTAGCAATGTGATGATACTCATCAATGAAAAACAAATTATAGTGATATAATCTTCAAATCTTATGATTATTTTATCCACCATTTCAATCCCCCTCGTCTTATTCAAAATCATTCAGTATCCTATCTAACTTTTCCTGGTCAAGATTTTCTTCATATTTCGTTGAAATTTCATCCCAAATTTCTTCTCTGAACACTTCTGTATCTGGATGTGTTATTTCGTATCCTTTTTCTTCCAAGTCCTCTAAAGCATCATCTTCAATTTCTTTATTTAAATCACGTTGAAATTGTGTGACACTTTTTGCTTCTTCTGCTAATATATTTTGTAAATCTTCAGGCATATCATTATATAACTCATCATTGATCATAAGGATTACCGTTACATAAAACTCCTGGCTTGTTGATATATACGGAGCCACTTCTTGAATATTACTCGTATACATAGATGGAATTGATACACTGACACCATCAACCGTTCCATTTTGAATGCCAGTATAAACTTCTCCCCACCCCATAGTTACAGCTCCACCATTTAGTGCACTGTATGAATCAATATGTATGGGGTTATCATTTGCTCTGATGATTAATCCTTCAAAATCTTCCGGTTCTTCTATAGATCTCGTAGCATTCCAAGTATTAAAAAATCCATTTTCCCAATTTGCTAAACCCTTAACTCCTATATCGTCTAAAGAATTTAAGGCTTCTTCACCAATATCACTATCCAATACATCATGAGCATGCTGATGGTCCCTGAATAAAAAAGGTAAATCAAAAAGCATATAAGAGTCAGTGTAGGCTGATAAATTAGCAGAGTTTGAAAGTGCCATATCAACGGTACCCATCGAAACACTTTCAACTAAATCTCTTTCATTACCTAATTGTGCACTTGGAAATATTTCTATTTCTATTCTTCCATCTGATCTCTCATGTACATTTTCAGCAAATTTCTCTAATGAATATTGGTAAGAATGATTTGCTGCAACAACATGAGCAACCTCTAACTCATATACTTCTTTTTCTCCACTGGCATCTGTATTATTACATGCACTCAAAAAGAATAAAGATACAAAAATGATAAAAGCATATTTTTTCATTCTTCCCCACCCCCTTTTAAATCTATCTAAAGAAGCTAATTATTTTTTCTTTCTGTATTTTTCAAATCTTTATTATGCTCTCCCAATTTAGGTCCTGCCCATTTTATTTCACCCGGGGTTTCACTCATTTTTGGTACTATTCCCGGCATTTTTAACGGTCCTATTTCAGTATCAATATCAAGTATCATATTTCGATAATTGTAATGTTCATCATTTACGATATCTTTCACACTGTAAATCTTTCCTGCAGGCACACCATTTTCATTTAGAGTGTCTACAGCTTCCTGTATAGTCATCGTTTTAGTCCAGTCAGAAATTAATCCATCAAGATATTCTGCATGTAATGATCTTTTTTCGTTATTAGAATATTTTTCATCATTCGCAATCTCTTCTTCACCGATTAAAAGCATCAATCTTTTAAAAATTGAATCACCGTTGGCGCCCACTACAATATATTCTCCATCTTTACAGACATATGAGTTCGAAGGTGTAATCCCAGGTAATGTACTACCTGTTCTTTCGCGGATAATATCCTTCCTGTCATATTCTGGTACCATACTTTCTGTTAAGCTGAAAATAGATTCATATAAGGAAACATCAATACATTGCCCTTTGTTGTCTGGGCTGTTATCTCTATGGTAAAGCGCCATTAATGCTCCGATGACAGCATAAAGTGCTGCAATTGAATCTCCTATACTCAGCCCCACTCTTGTAGGTGGTCTATCTGGATAACCTGTTAAGTACCTCAAGCCGCCCATTGCTTCCCCTATAGATCCAAAACCTGGGAATTGGCTCATAGGTCCATCTTGACCAAAGCCGGAAATTCTGACGAAAATAATATTAGGGTTAATTTTCTTTAAATCCTCATAACCAATATTCCATTCTTCCAATTTTTTTGGACGAAAGTTCTCTATCACAATATCTATATCTTTTACCATCTCTTTAATAAAGTCCTGATCTTTTTCTTTCTTTAGGTTCAGAGTAATGGATTTTTTATTCCTGGATTGTACATACCACCATAGGCTCGTTCCATCTTCCATTTCTCTCCATACTCTTAACGGATCTCCTGTATTGTCATTTTCTACTTTTATAACCTCAGCACCAAAATCAGCAAAAATCCTACCTGCAAATGGTCCGGCAATTAATGACCCCAACTCAAGTACTCTTAATCCTTCCAAAGCTTGTCTAGACATTAAAATATCCTCCTTCTATAATTTGAATGTAACCACTTTTTTCGTAGTGAGTTCATCTATCACATATTTAGGCCCTTCTTTTCCGATTCCACTATCTTTTACACCGCCATATGGCATATGGTCTGGTCGGAAATTCGAAGTTTCATTTATATGAACACTGCCAGACTCAATTTCATCAATTGCTTTCAGAGAATTTGACAATGATTCTGTATGCACGCCGACTTGTAAACCATAATTGGAATGATTAGTAAGTATTATTGCTTCTTCAAATTCTTTATAGCTTGTAACAGTTATGACTGGTCCAAATATCTCTTCACAAAAGACCTCCATTTCCTTACTGACCTCAGACAATAGAGTCGGCTGTAGAGTATTATCTGACAGTTCGCCACCATGTATTACTCTGGCACCTTCATCTTTTGCTCGATTTATCCAAGATAAAATTCTGTCGTTAGCTTCTGGATTTATCAACGAAGAAACTGAAATGTTTTCATCAAATGGATTTCCAACTTTTATTTTTTTCAATTCTTTTTCCAGTTCTTTTACAAGCTCATCTTTATAATCTTCATTCACTATTATTCTTTGTACTGATATACAAGATTGACCATTCGTACTTAATCCGCCTTTTACTAACGATTTGGCAACAGACTCGATATCTTTATCAGTATCTATAATGGTTGCTGCATTTGATCCAAGTTCCAATAACACCTTTTTATATTTAGCTTCTTCACTAATCTTTTTACCTACATGACTGCTTCCAGTGAAACTGATTGCTCTTACATTATCTGAATTTATTATCTCTTTGCCTATTTCTTCATTTCCATTGATTACTGATAACACACCTTTTGGCAGACCTGCTTCTTCAAATAGTTTTGCAAGAACAATACTGCTAATCGGTGTTTTTGGTGAAGGCTTTAAGACTACTGTATTGCCTGCACCAAGTGCTGGTGCGATTTTATGAATACCTAAAAGAATTGGAAAGTTAAAACCAGTGATTGCCCCGACAACACCCAAAGGTTCTACCTTAGTGAATGCCAGTCGTTTACTGGATCCTTTCAAGGAATCTAGATTCAATGTTTCGCCTTTGATTTGTTTTACTTCCAAAGAAGTGAACTTCAATGTTGAAATGGACCTATCAACCTCTCCAAGTGCATCAGTGATGGTTTTTCCTGTTTCAAACACTAGCAAAGAAGCTATCTCACGCTTATTCTCCTCAAGTTTTTTCGCGACCTGATCTAAAATAACACTTTTCTCATACGAGGTGAGAGCTTTCATTGTTTTTAACTCAGACTCAGCGATATCAATCGCCTTTAGGACATCAGCTGAATCACCTATAGAATATTTGAATAGTTTTTGATTGCTATAAGCAAAATTCAAACTTTCAAAGCTGTCACTTGTGGAAAACTCGCCTCCGATATAGTTTGGAACGACCTCATCCAAATTCAGCCTTGATAAAAATTTCTCTACATTACTTAAATTTTTTTCTATAAGACTATTCATTGAAGCTCACCTTTCCTTCAAAAGCATTAGTGAATATTTGCTTGATTTCTTCTTCATTGAGTCTTTTTGGTGAATTGGTCTGCAATCTCTCCTGCTTGTTGCTGCTTTCAGCAAGTGTAGGTATTAACTTTTTATCAATATCCATTTCTTTTAGTGTTGTCGGGATATTTAGGTTATTTTGAAGTTTAAATATGTCATTGATAAAGTTTTCCACCCTTTCTTCTTTATTTGAACCAGAGACATTGATCTTTGATGCTAAAACATCTAATGATTCAACTGCATACGGTGTCAAATAATCTAATGTATAAGGTAATACCAGACTATTTGACAGACCATGAGGAAGACTGCAATATACACCAAGAGAAAATGCAAGACCGTGAACCATACCCGCACCATCAGTCGTATTCAGAACCAGCCCACCGAGCATACTGCCCAAAGCCATCTCATATCTTGCCTCTTTGTCATCACCATTCTCATAAGCTTTCTGTAAGTTGTTCCAGATTTTCTCCAATCCTACAAGAGCCAGCTCATTGGATAAGTTCGAATTTCTCACTGCAAGATAACCTTCAATACAATGGACCAAAGCATCAATGCCAGTGTTAGCAGTAATGTGTGGTGGCAGAGACTGTGTCAGAACAGGATCCACTACTGAAACTGTTGGTACAATATTAGGGCTGGCGATAACACTTTTTAAATGAGTCTCCTCATCGGTCAACACGGCAAATTTAGAAACTTCTGAACCTGTTCCTGAAGTTGTTGAAATCATAATAGTCGGTAGTCCTTTAGAAGGAACTTTGTTAATGCCGACAAAATCAAGAAATTCAGCATCATGTTTTAAAAATAGAGCAACTGCTTTTCCAAGGTCGATTGCACTCCCTCCACCTAGACCAATTATAAGATCGATATCTTTATTTCTATTTTGTTCCAATGCTTCTTGGAAATTTGAAATAGTTGGTTCTGGATTAGTTTCATCAAAAACATAAAACTCTAAACCTTCACTGTTTAATTTACTCAATACGTTATCTAACACTCCTGCTTTCACTAAACCTTTATCTGTGATGATTAAAACTTTTTTTGATTTAAATTCTTTTAAGACACCTTTTACATCCTCTAATGCATTGTCGCCGAATAATAATCTTTCTGGAAAACTTGATAAATGACTCATTTTATCTCTCCTCTTTCTTCAAATAGTTTTGTAAAATACTTCATATCATTATTGATGTGTTCAACCATCAACTGTGCAGCATGTTGAGCATTTTTATTTTTAATTTCTTCAAATACTTTTATGTGATCACCTATAAAATTATAGTCGTTATTAAAATCAAGAAATAATATATTTCTGTAATAAATAATTAAAGACCGGATGTCTTCCATCATCCCGATGAGTCTTGAATTGTTTGAGCTGTAGAGAATTTCATCATGAAAACTGGTGTTCAGCTCGACGATATTCTCATAGTTGTTATTATCAATACTCTCTTTTGCTTCCGCGAGCAGTTTTTCTAGCTTGTTCAGCTGCTCTTCAGAAATATTATGAGTTCCCCAATACACAGCCGAATATTCAAGTCCAGACCTCACTTTATACAATTCAATCAAATCTTCTAATGAAGGCTCATATATAAAAAATAATCCATTGTTATTAATGATAAGGTTCTCATGTTCTAGCATTCTTATCGCTTCTCTGATGGGGCTTCTACTTGTCCCGAATTCTTCAGCCAGTTTTGAATCAATAAGTCTTGTACCCGCTTCCATTTCACCGTTCAATATCCTTTTCTTCAAAGCCTTATATAATTGTTCATATAACGGTATTGCTTTTATAATTTCACTAATTTTAATCACCTCTCTGTAGTCTGTCGACAGCATACAGCCTACAAGTAATTTATCACATGAAAACGGTTTTATCAAACACTATTTTTAAAATATGAAATTTTCTAATTTATTTTTTAAAAAAAGAGCAGACATCTTATCATTTTATTAGTTTGTCTAACATTATTTATATTTCCCTTTTTGTGAATCAATTCTATATAATAAAATGTTTGAATCATCTTAAAAAGGAAATTATTAAGTAAAAATACACTGAGATGAACGTCATCAAATTGATGGATATAAGGAGGCGAATAAAATGAACAGAAGAAAAAGAGTATGGTTCGAGGAAACGAACAGCCGGCTGGACCCGGGTCTGGTCGAACAATTGCGTACCATGCGAAAGAATGACTATCGTGCAGCAGGGGCTGAAACCGGTGAGATCCCGATCATCATCAAGTACAGAAATGATACGGGTGAAGATGAAAAGGATGACCTTTACCGGAAGTGCAACACCGATTCACACAACCATCTGGATAAAGAAATCCGTCTCATCAGAAGTTACAAAGGTGTGCTCACACCGAACAAGATTAAGGAGATCAGGAATCATGAAGCGGTCGAGAAGATATACTATGATCGGCCCGTCCAGGCATACTTGGATATCACCGACGAACAGATTGGCAGCAGACGTGTGAGAGAGCAGCATCAACTCAGCGGGAAAGGTGTGACCATCGCGGTACTCGACACCGGCATTCATCCGCACGATGATCTGACCACACCGGAAAACCGCATCACTGCATTCCATGACCTGATCAACGGCGAAACCGAGCCTTATGATGACAATGGTCACGGTACCCATTGCGCCGGGGATGCTGCCGGGAACGGTGCGATATCGAGCGGCGCGTACGTTGGTCCTGCGCCGGAAGCCAACATCGTCGGAGTGAAAGTGCTGGACGGCGCAGGCGGCGGCAGTCTTTCCATCATCGTTGAAGGGATCGAATGGTGCATGGATCGTCAGGCAGAACACGATATAAAAATACTTTCACTGTCCCTCGGTGCAGACGCCTACGAATCATTCAGGGAGGACCCGTTATCCATGGCCGCACAGGCTGCCTGGCACAGCGGCATGATTGTCGTTGCAGCTGCAGGCAACAGCGGTCCTGCCCCTTCTACCATCGGCACGCCGGCCATCAACCCATTCATCATCACGGTCGGCGCAGTGGACGACCAGGATACGGCTGAACGCTCCGTTGATGAAATCGCAGAGTACTCCAGCCGCGGGCCGACCATCGACCAGTTCGTGAAACCCGACATTTACGCCCCGGGCACTGATATCATCTCGTTGCTCGCACCGGGTTCTGCCGTCGAAACGGAACTCGCCGAACAGGTCATTGATGAACACTACATCCAGATGTCCGGCACATCCATGGCGACGCCGATTTGCGCAGGCGTCATCGCCCTGATGCTGGAAGCGAATCCGGACCTCAGCCCGAATGATGTGAAAAGCATATTGCAGATGACCGGTGAACCCGCCTTCGGCACCCAGTGGGGCTATATCGAGACGGAAAACGCGGTTGATAGCGCCATCAGCTATGCAGAAAATCTGCAACAATCCGCATCCGCCAACGGCTGGTAGAACTTTATTGTTTTAAAAGAATAAAACCGATAACGATTGAAAGTATATCTCCATACAGGCTGGACCTCTGATCTGGCCTGATAAATCTTGAACAACTTTTGGGGGGGGATTGGATGTCAGAAGTATTTCTCACGATTTTCATCATTTTTTTCCTGTTCCAGGTCGGCGCATTTGCGAAGACCAAGGGGGATATGAAACAGACACACAAATTTTCATTGCAGTGGCCGCTTTATCTATATATTTTTACCGTGATGATTTCGCTCACTCTGACTTTTGCGGTCATCTATTATATCATTTCGTTCGATACGCCGATTTTGATCGACAGCAACCAGGGGGAATTAATGACCGACCACAACTTTGAAGAAATGATCTATTACAGCGGTGTGACACTGCTGTCCATCGGTTACGGGGACTTGAACCCCGTCGGTGCCATACGGTACATTTCACTGTTTGAAGGCTTTC
>Ga0079226_10004275_pt1 | contig 10910 bp, 12 predicted proteins | sample Poulit2014_FD_76345 | JGI IMG/M metagenome (GOLD analysis project Ga0079226, IMG submission 76345) | Agricultural soil microbial communities from Georgia to study Nitrogen management - Poultry litter 2014 | ecosystem: Environmental > Terrestrial > Soil > Agricultural land | place: USA: Georgia...
GAACGGCTGTGTTGTTTTCAGCCGGATAAAGGTAGTGTGCTGCCACCCAGGCGACTTGTCCATCATAATATGTTTGCGCCCATCCGTGTTTTTCCTGGAAAACAACCGCCTGGTCTCCGCTCATAAGATGACCGACCACATTAGCACTATGCGATGGAGCGGATCTGACGTTCAAAACATTGGTCCCGACTTTGTATGTACGCCCATCATCTGCCTGGACGGTCGGGGCAAGCGCGGCAAAAAGTAATATAAAGGTGGTCGCAGTCATAAATAAACGTAATTTCCCCATTAAATCCTCTCCTTTATATTACATCATAATTTCCACTACATAAAAATTCAAAACGCATCAGCTAAAAAATCATTCGAAAGTTTTAGAAAAATAGAAGGATTTTCCTAAGCTATCGAGAAGAAATAGGTAATGGTGTATGAATAAAATGGCTGGAGGCGAATGACGTTTGTATTCTGTCACAGAGACATTAAAAATTCAAGCGGGGGCACAGGATGGTTGCTTCTGCGCATTCGGGAAACTTTTGACACATATGATTCGTATAAAGGTTAACAGATTTAGAAATCAACTGTGAGGTGGGAAAAGATGGCGGCTAAATATGGTGACTATGACGACTCAAAAAAGGCGGGAAAGCGAAGGGGCCGGGGCTGGATTTCGGAGCTATTTCTTTATGTACCGGAATTGATCATCTGGGCGTTCAAATGGCTGTTCAGGGGGATATTTACTTTGTTTCGGAATTGGGCTTGATGAGAAGAGCAAGTTCAAAAAAGGGGAACTGCCGGTGAGTGAACCAAAATAACCGGTCAAGTGTTGTCCAAATCTTAAGTCGCTTTTTCAATAAAGAAAGCTGCGGCAGCGATGTATCACACGAATAAAAACGTCTTCCCTTTTTTCAAGGCTGCCCGAGTATTTAGCCCTGTTTCCCTTCTCCAATGGGAAAAAACATCTCAATGAACTTTATCAACAGGACGTGACAAGTTGTTTAAAACCATCATGCTGCTTATGCTGCTGGCCATAATAATGTTAATGGTCAAAGGTGAAAAAAGAAGCGTCAAAATAAGTGTTCTGACCTATTTTACATTACTGTCCATTATCATGATGACCGGTAGCATCTACATTTCAATCGAATATCAATTGTATGATGCTCCTGTGGAAGGCGGATTTTCAAAGCATTTTAACTGGATCAGTAGTTTTGCGCTTTTATTCGTGATTCCTTTATTTAGTTTAATCGGCTATAAATTATATAAATGGACACGGGCTTTTTTTATAAGGGCATGGGTGAAATGGCTGGTGTTTGCCGCGGTCATTATCATGTTCATCCCAGCTGGTTATATGGCGCTTTTCATCTTCATCCTCATTTTTTACGGGTTTGCTCCTTAATAAAACTTGGTACACCTTACTTGTCTTTTGCGATATTTTTACGGTCTGGGGCCAATGGCGGCTGTTCAAACCATTTATTTTTCGTCATGATATTAAACCACTCTTTTACGACCATCAGGTTTTTCAGGACGATTGTTTCATAGGCTGTTATAAGGTCTGTCCGCATACCCGTTGCAAGCCCCGCACCATGATATGCCTGTGAAGTTTGAAGCAGGAATCCAGTGTGATACAGCATCAATTTATCCGAAAAAGGCGATTCCTGCGAGGTTGTTACCTCCGATTCCCACGACATTGGTACAGGCAGATTATCTCCCCGTAATATATTGCTGAGTGATTGAATTTGTTGATCGGATGTTTGCTGCGCTTTTTTCAAAAATTTCCTGACTTCTTTGGATTGCGCTACCTGACTAAAACCGATGGAAAGGGTTTTGGCCATGATTTTTTTCTTGATATTAAAGGAAATATTAATGATTTCCACTGCACTTAACGGGCGGTTTTTTCCGAAAAATTTGGTGAGAAATTGTTGTCCGGATACAAATTCAGGACTTCCTTCCGGGTAGAAATACGGATCCCGCTGAAAATGTCCTTTTTCCAGCAATAAATCGGTCGTTTTTTGGTATAATAATTTTCCGTCGTTGTCACAGGCATCATAAAACGCGCGCAGGTCCTTTCTCGTGGAAGCCGACAGCGAACCAATATGTCCCAGCAGTCCGTGTGTCGTCATAAGGTGTAAATAATGCAAGCAGAATATATCTGAAAATAAGCGTTTCGCTCCACTGATCTGATCGGAATCAGTGAAGCCTATTGGCACTGGAAACCCTTCATGTTTGATAAATGTTTCGATTTGGCTTTTTTGTGCTTCAAATGTATGAATGGCTTCTTCAAACAACGCTTTTATATGTTCATCTTCTATGATGGAAAACATATATTTGTTAACAATGTTGACAGCTGTGCCATTGACATACTCGCTCCACAATGTCCCAATCTCAGCCGATGTCAGTCTCAAATCATTTTTATCCATGCTATCACCTCGGTTAAAGTTTTCCCGGATTTGGCGGATTTATGAAGGAGCTTTTAGTTTTAAATCGCTGATCAAAAGCAGGAACGTGCTGATACACAGGACAGCATGCAGAATAGTCTGGTGAATTAAGAAATTACTGATGAAGGCCATTTTTCACTGATGAATAAAATATAGAAAGGACGTGATCAATCATGGAACGGCGAAAAGGTATCACCGCCATTGTGGGCTTTGTCTTATTGGCCATTGTTGTAACGCTTGCCGTCGATTCGGAAAATACTGAATCAAAAAATAAAGATGTCATGACACATGACTATACATTTACCGGTGAGAGTGAGCACTGGCGTGCGGTCTTTGAAGTGGAAGGGGAGGAAGTCTTTCATGAGGAGGACGAGGTGCTTCAGCGTGAGGAGAAAGCACAGTCGGAATTCAGGCTGACGTATAAAGGGTCATTGGATGGACTTTCTTCTGTTAACGAGATGTGCTATGAATATCAGACACCGACAGGCAGCTCGGAGACCAGTCTGACTTTCAACGAGACTCAGCCGGATGACACCGTTTTTACAAACTTCAGTGATCAACTGGTACGGCAGAGCGATGTGATTGAGGTGACCGTTGAATGGGGTGACAGTACCGAATCGTTCACACTGGAAGCAGAGGAATAGGGTTATCGGGATATTTCTCTGAATGTGATATCGATGAGCTCTTCGGTTTCAGTATGGAATTCAATATCAATGAACACACCGAACTCCCTCTCATCTTCCTGCAGCCACAGCTTGAATTTCTCAACGGACGTCGTATTTTTATCCTCACGACCTCGATGCAGGTAATCGATAATGTCAGCGTCAGGATACCTGGACTGGGTTTCCTGCATCGCAAGCCGTCCCCATTTCGCATAAGACGGGGTATCCTTTTCTGCCTGAACACTGACCGGGTCAAAGCCCGAAGTCATACCGCCGGATAGAAGTAATAAGATGCTTAAACCTATGAATAATAGTCGCATAATAACATCTCCTTAGTCGTTAGGATGTCAGTTTAATGATTCAGTATGCAGCATATTAATTTGTACACCGGGAACTTTATGCGATATATAACAGCTAAACCTTGAGCCTTATGGCTTGTTTGCTAATTCACGATGCCCTCATCTATACGTTTGTTCAATGACGCGTTACGGCGTTGCTTGTAGCCATCACTTGTATCATTTATACTTAAAGATGGGTTTTGCATATCCTGAGACTAATTTAATAATGGAAGGCGGTGGCATAATGAGGAAAGCCTTGGCAACCTTTGTTGTACTGGCGGTTATCATGGTGGTGTTTTTTATCGTCATCGAATTCACCGGTGATACGTCCGTCCCTACCAGTGAAGGTGCTGATGAAAAGGTGGAAACATCGGAAAGCACAACTGTTTCATTTCACCCTGATGGTGAAGTGGAACAGCTTTCCACTTATGATACACGCCGTATGGAGGAACAGGAAGGGCTGGAACAAGCGCTTCAGGAAGAATATGCTCAAGAATCGCATTCATTGGAAAATCCTTTTGTGAAACGTAATCCATATGGCGCAGCTCCGCTAACAGCGCTGGCCGTGTTTGAAACGGACGAACCTGTCAAAATCACTGTCACCGTGGAGGGAAAAGATGAACATGGCGATGTTGAGCGTTCTTATGATGAATTGAAAACGGAACATGCCATCCCTGTACTTGGACTCTATCCGGATTATGAAAATACGGTAACCATTGAAGCAGCGGACGAAACAGGAGATACAGCCGAGAGCACATTTACGGTCGAAACAGAGCCATTACCGGATGATTTTTTAACAAATGAAACGGCCGAATCCCACCCGGGAAAAATGGAAAATGGTCTGACCTTTGTAATACCGAGCACCCGCTATGTTTATGCGGTTGACCATAATGCCGACGTACGCTGGTATTCGACGTTATGGAATTCTCACGTTTTTAAGCGGTTGGATAATGGAAATGTGCTATACATAACCAAAGAGGAAGGACAGAATCAGTACAATGAAGTCCTTGAGATGGACATGCTCGGAAAAGTGTACAATTCCTATCTGATCCAGCTGGAAAATTATGAGGATACAAATGTTGTGCATCATGGCATTATTGAACTGCCGAATGGCAATTTGCTGGCAACCGTGCACGATATGGAATCGTCATATATTGAAGATGAAATGATTGAGATTGACCGTAAAACCGGCAAAACAGTACGGGATTTCAGTTTCCGTGATTTATTTCCGGAAGACTTTTATGAAGATTATGGTGGCGTTTTTTCCAATGATGGTGACTGGTTTCATCAGAATGCCATCTGGTATGTGGAAGAAGACGATTCAATTCTCGTCTCCAGCCGCCATCAGGATCTGATTATGAAAATGTCTTATCCGGACGGGGAAGTTGACTGGATTTTAGCCGATCATGAAAAATGGCCGGATGCTTATGACCAATATTTGCTGGAGCCAAAGGGTGAAGACTTTAAATTCCCAGCCGGCCCACATGCCCCGATGACGATGCCGGACATTGACAATAATGCGGCGACCAATGATTATTTGTTGTTTGATAATAATATTGTGATCACCCGCGGAAAAGATCCGCTCAGTGAGCAGTTCAGTCGAGGCGTCCAGTACCGAATCAATCCGGAAAAAATGACCGTTGAAGAGGTATGGTCATTTGGTGAGGAACGTGGTGAGGACTTTTATTCCAGTATTGTCGGGGATGCGGATTATATGCATGATACTGGCAACCGGCTGCTGACGTCCGGCTATGTTGAGGCGGATAATGGTATGAACAGCAGAATTGTGGAAGTGAGCGCTGAACAGCCAGCTGACATAGTATATGAACTCGTCATCTCAGGATTTGAAAAGAAAAGCCACAGACAGGCTTACCGTGCCGAACGAATGCCGCTGTACCCGGAACAGGAATGGCGTCTTGATTTGGGTGAATAAATGTAAAAATGGAGCAGCCAAGTACGGTGCTCCATTTTAAATGGCGAAAATCTGCTTTGGGTGATTTTCTTCTGATTCTATCAGTGCGAAATGAGATTCCATCGGCATGTTTTGTATTCGATCGGCGTAAGTGTACCTCCGTCGCGCGATCTGGACTAGGTGTCGCGCGAAATGGTACCTATGCCGCACTCGCTTTGTTCTCAATCCCACCGAAGCCCGCCAGCAAAAAAAGGTGCTGCCACGCAAGGCTCCCTTTACACATTATCCCGTATTTAACGGACAGTAACCCACCAAAAAACAGCGGCTAACTGTCCGTAAATGTCCGATTCTGTTTGGGCCTGTACGATGCAGGTCACAAAGGTGTTGCCACAGCACGTGGCGGTTTTAGTCTTTGTTCATTATTCTAAGTGGGAAAAGTACCCGCTGAATGAAGTTTCACTTTATGCTTTGATCCACTTCCAAATTTCAGCCGGTGTGGCATTTTTTCCGTACATAAGAATACCGGTCTTGAATATTTTCCCTGCCAGTTTCATGAAAATCCAGATACTTACGACCAGAATTACCAGTGCGATGATGATTTCCACCCATGGCCATTCTTCCATCACTGTCAGCCGCATCAGTAATACACCAGGCGTGGTAAACGGAATATAGGTGCCAATCTGTGCGAACAATCCGCTTGGGTCGCTGATAACCGGACCAATGAAAATGAACGGCAAAAACGGGAGCATCATGACCATACCCTGGAAGTTGCCGGCAGATGACATATCTGCCATGGTTGCGCCGACACCGACAAACAGCGCAGCAAACAGGAAGTATCCCAATTTGGCAATGGCAACAAGTAAAATCAGTTCAGGTACAAGCAAGTATTCCAGAATTGGTATATCATCAAGTTTCCATATGCTGATCGGGATGGCAAACGCCAGAAATACAACTGCCTGAATCATGCCCAGACCGAAATAGCCGATCACTTTTCCTTGCATCAACTCACCAGGTGTAACCGATGATAAAATGATCTCGGCAATTTTGTCCTTTTTCTCATTGGACGCACTTTGGAAAATATACATCCCGGAAATCACGATGGAAAACAGGATGATGGCGGCAAAAGCTCCAGGAATAATACGTTCAAATGGGTTTTCCCCAAGAAATGAACTGCTCTCTGCCGTTTCGCCGTTATCAGCTGCAGCCAGATCTTCTGACGTTGTTTCCTCGAATTCAATATTCATGGAAACAGCGGCAAGCTGCTCATCTGTCAGGCCAAGCTGCTGCATCTGAAGGGTTTTGACCGGATTGGACAGAATCTGTACCTGATTCATAAAACCCTGCCCGATTTCTTCACTCGTATATACCGGAATGGTGCCATCATTCAGTGCACGCTCATCAAGAAAAATATAAGCGGTGTTTTCATTCGATTCAAGCTCACTGCCCACATTTTCTTCATTGATGTCTGTTGTTCCCAACTCCCAATTCAAATCACTGGCATCAACCGTTTCCTTTAAATCTTCAAACATGCCAAGTTCATCGCTGACAAAAACTTTTGTGGCGCTATCGTCATCTGAATCACCAAAAAGGCTTCCCAGGAACATAAATCCTAAAAACAAAACAGGGGTCAAGAACATCCCGATTAAAAATGATTTATTTTTTAAATTGCGTTTGATTTCCCATTTAGCTACCTTCATAGCATTACGCATTTGCAGCACCTTCTTTCTGTGCAATATTTCCGTCAGTTGCAATATCGATGAAAATTTCGTGCAATGATATGCGGTCAATCGATAATTCCTGGACAGACAGGCTGTCTGGCAAATTCTTCAGCCAGCTGATCGGCTCTACATCCCGTGCAAGATAGAGTACAGAGGTGTCTTCATCCTGTTCGACACGTTCAATATCCGGCAGGCGTTCCAGCTCATGCAAGTCATTTTTGCCGCGTATTGTGCATTTAAAGTTGGCATATCTTTCTTTGACATCATCCATATCCCCATAAATGATTCGATCACCGTTATGCATCATGAACAGTCGGTCACACATTTCTTCTACCAGATTCATCTGATGCGAGGATAACAGGATAGCTGTGCCGTTTTCCGCCAGGTTGCGGATTTCTGTTTTGAACAATTCCTGGCTGACCGGATCCAGTCCGGAAAATGGCTCATCCAGAATTAAAAGTTCCGGTTCATGGATAATGGAAGAAATGAATTGCACTTTCTGCCCCATGCCTTTTGACAATTCCTCAACTGAACTGTTTTCCTGTCCCTCGAGGTCAAATTTTTTCAAATAATTGAGTGCACGTTCCTTTGCTTTTTTCAGTGGGTAATCCTTGAGTTCTGCCAAGTAAAGCAGGATATCCATCACTTTCACGTTTTTATACAAGCCGCGTTCTTCCGGCAGATAGCCGATTTTATGGCGCGGAATTTTGTCGTGTCCTTGAAAGGAAATGGTGCCCTGATCGGGGTACATGATTCCCATGATGTTACGGATCGTTGTTGATTTACCCGCGCCATTCGGGCCCAGTATTGCCATAATCTCGCCTTTCCGGACATCAAATGAGACATCTCGGATGACTTGTTTTCTTTTAAATGACTTTTTCAGCTTGTCGACAGTCAGCATAGTTCCCATACATGTTCCACCTCTCTAATTTGTTCGAATCAAATCATTTCGCGTTAAAAATGCATTGTCGAATGTGATGGGCACACCGACACCATCTTTTTCCGCATGAATGTGCAAGTGCGGTTCGGATGTATTGCCGGAATTTCCGACAGCTCCGATCGCCTCCCCGGTTTTTACTGTATCGCCTTCACTCACAGCAACACTGTCTTCCTGCATATGTGCGATGTAGAGGGTAGCTTCCGTCCCCTCACAGTTGAGTCCGACATAGTTTCCCTCAGGTTCTTCAGGGTTCATTTCTGGCGGAGTCAAATCAGGCAGTCCTTCCCTTATTTCCGCAACTTCCCCTGTACACGGTGCATAAAGGGTGTCGCCATAAATCGCATACTTCTCGAGGTCTTTCGGGTACAATCCGTTCGCCCGGAAGCCAAACGAATTCAGAGCGACGATGTCAATGGCATATTGCTGTGGCTCGTAGCCGTTATGGTAATTGAGCTGCGTGGAACTGCCGCCATGCCCGACATAATAGGTTCCCTCCTGTAAAGGAAAATCAAGGTCGATGGCGTCATCTCCCGTTGTATAACCGCTGAAAACATTGATATTATACAGTCCGAAGATAAGCAGCAGAAAAATGTAGATGCCCCTTGAAACCTTTTGACCTGTTTTCAATGGCGTACGGAACGGTAGATTTTTTGTCTTTTTCCAGGAAAAGTAAACAGCCGGCATCAGTAGAATGGGCCATATATATTTGAAATAGTATCCTGTCCAATCCCATCTACCTGAAAGAAACAGCCAGACAATAAACGTGATGGTAAATAATAGCTGTATAATCCAATCAAGTCTGTTTTCGGTTTTGGCTCGCCACAGACTGTATATAAAAGCAGCGGGCAGCACAATTTGAATGACGATCACATGTAAAATGGGTACGATCATAAAATATCCCTCCTTCCGTTATGGCTGCTCTAGCAGGTATGACAAAATTTCTCCCGGATCCAAAGCTGTTTGGTGGGTTATGGTCACATGTCTGTCACGGAAAAAAGCTTCCGTTTCGTTGGGCGCCTCGGATATAATGGACTGATTTTCCCGTGCCACTTCGCTTGGAATCGGTTCTTCGGGAAGGCGGGGTGCCACCCAGTATATCCGGTAGCACTGCAGCAGCTCTTCTTTTTCAAATGTATCGAACTGTTTCCCGTCTTGTAATACGTACAAATAGTCTGCAAGTTTCATAATATCTGCAATTTGATGACTGGCCATAACAATTCCGCGTTCCCCCTGATCCATCCAATCGGTTAATATCTCGATGAGCAGCTGTTTGGATGGGATATCCATGAAGGACGTTGGTTCATCAAGGATCAGACGTGGCGCATTCTGCGGGATAGTCAAGGCAGGCTTAAATTTTGCTGCACACCTTATGATAGTTTACCATACTTCTTGTTCAGTGGAAGTTGGAACTTGTCGACGACTTCTGCAAATAAATGGTTATCCCAGTCTGGATACATCGGAGCAATCATTTTCTTCGAGCCATTTGTCTGCTTTTATTTCATCGGACGTCTCGGCGTAGAAGTCATTTTTACATTCTTTGCGGCGATATTTGTTGTCATTATGAATGTACTGAATCTGAGTAAAATAGAAGATTAAACATTAATACTGGTGGAAACAAGGATATGTTCATATTTCCGCCATATCTTTGTTACTATATTGTGAAATGATGAACAATATTATATTGGTTTTATCATTATGATGTTATAATATAAGTGAAAAAAAGATATATCTTTCAAATCAATTGTGAAATAATGAACAAATAAAGGAGATGTTGACCATGTTTCTTGCGTTCATTCGTCAAAACAAAGTCGTAGCAGGGATATTGGCCTTTTTGCGGATATATATCGGGTATCAGTGGCTGACGTCGGGATTTGGAAAGATCACAAGCGGTGGATTTGACGCCAGTGGATTTATCCAGGGTGCCATTGCCAGTGCGGGAGGCGAAAATCCGGCTGTACAGGGTTGGTGGGCGGCTTTTCTCGAAATGGTGGCACTGCCAAATGCAGAACTTTTCAGCTTCATCGTCATGTGGGGTGAATTTCTGGTAGGTGCAGCACTCATCCTTGGTATTTTCACCAACTTTGCGGCACTAATGGGTATTGCAATGAACTTTGCGTTTCTATTCAGCGGTACTGTCAGCACGAATGCTCAAATGGTGCTCATCACCGTTTTCCTTCTCGTTGCAGGTTACAATGCCGGCCGCTTTGGATTAGATCGCTGGGTCATTCCATATTTGAAACATCACAACCCGCGTCAAAAGCGTAAAAACCGTAAAGTTTCTGCAGCATAGGTATTATTGAAAAAAGCTGATCTTCCATTGTGGGAGATCAGCTTTTGGTTGTCGATCGGAACTTTAACTGATGTATCAGCGCGATTTGCAAATTTAACAGCGTTTCGGTTCCAGCATCTTTTTCTTGAGATGCTTTTACCCCGCCACATAATCAGCGAGTACACTCTGGACCTTATAAATATTCAGTTGCTTATTAAACGTCTTTTGTACAGGTTCTGAACTTCCGGATATCCAAATCAGCAACTCGGCTTCCAGATCGAATGTGCCGGCCGTTTCCACGGAAAAATGTGTAATGCTTTTGTAAGGAATCGAATGATATTCAATTTTTTTGCCGGTTACACCTTGCTTATCAACCAGAATCAGCCGTTTGTCAGTAAATACCATCAGATCGCGGATAAGCTTATAAGCGTGTTCCACATTTTCCCCGGGTGATAATAATTCGCCCAGTTCTTTTTCAACCTCTTGTGCATCAGCTTCTGATGCATTACCCATCATACCATCGAAAATACCCATTTGATCACTCTCCTATTATGATTAGTCCTTATTATATCAAATCGTACACGTTACTGTATAAGTTTGCCAAATTTGCACAGACTAAAATTAGAAAATATATCCATTAATTGA
>Ga0079226_10004276_pt1 | contig 10909 bp, 2 predicted proteins | sample Poulit2014_FD_76345 | JGI IMG/M metagenome (GOLD analysis project Ga0079226, IMG submission 76345) | Agricultural soil microbial communities from Georgia to study Nitrogen management - Poultry litter 2014 | ecosystem: Environmental > Terrestrial > Soil > Agricultural land | place: USA: Georgia...
ACCATGACCGCGGCGAACAGCAATGCCACCAGAATCACCGCCAGGACCGGGCCGTTCGGGCGGTATCCGAACAGCAGCGCCCCGCCGAGCAACACCACGAGAAGTTGAGCGAACTGGGCCCCCAAAGCGGTGAGCGACTTGCCCACGACCAGCTCCGGGAAGGAGACCGGGGCAATCCTTAGGCGGTGCCATGTGCCCCAGTCTTTCTCCCGGAAGAAGCCGGTGAGCACCTGTTGTGCATTCAGCAGGGCGAAGAGAATCGCCAACCCGGGGACCGCATACTCGGCCCCGGTCGCACCGAGGTGGCCACCGGCGACCAGCTGGGCTCTGGCACCGGGCATCAGGAACGGGACGAACAGCAGCGGGATGACGATCATCACCAGCACCGGGGCGGCGTCCCGGCGCAGGATTCTCGCATCCAGAGCGGCGACGGACAGGCTACGGCGCAGCATGCACACCCTCGGCTCCGGCGGGTCGCTGCCCGTGTTGCAGGATGCGCAGATAGGCCTGCTCGAGAGAGGGACGCTGCACGTCGACCTCGACGACATCGGCGGCCAGGTCCCCGAGCTGCTGAAGACCTGCTGCCAGGGCGCGGCCCGGTGGCAGGTCCGCGCAGGTGGACACGAGCCATTCGCCGGAGCGTTCCCAGGCCGCCGGTATTGGCACCGTCCCGTGGTCACCGACCCGGGAATCCAGCCGGACCCGTACCCGCGTGCCACCCCAGGCATCGATCGCGTCCTGCACTGGGCCATGGTCCTGGATCCTGCCGCCGGCCAGCACGGCGAGGCGGGCGCCGAGGTGCTCGAGCTCGTGCACGTAGTGGGTGGTGTAGACCACGGCGGCGCCGGCATCGGCCAGGCTGCGCACGTGGCGCACGATCTGGTGGCGGGACTCGATGTCCGCCCCGACGGTGGGCTCGTCCAGGAACACCACGGCCGGCTGGTGCGCCAGCGCCATGGCCGTGTGCAGCCGCCGGCGTTGACCGCCGCTGAGATGCTCGGCACGGGTGCCCGCGCACGCCGTGAGGCCGAGCGCCTCGATCGCCTCCTCGCTGCTGGCACGGGCGCGCCGGCTGCTGAGGCCGTGTACCCGGGCCATCCCGATCACGTTCTCGCGCACGGTCAGCATCGGGTAGACCCCGAGCTCCTGCGGGGCTGTACCCAGGCGCCGGGCTGCGGCCCGCCGGTCGGTGGCCACATCGATGCCGTCCAGGTGCACTCGGCCACCGTCGGCCGCCAGCGCTCCGGTGGCGATCGAGATGAAGGTGGTCTTACCGGCTCCGTTCGCGCCGAGCAGGCCCACGACCTCGCCGGCCTCGACACTCAGGTTCGCGCCGTTGAGCACCTGATGGGAACCGAACGCCTTGTCGATCCCGCTGGCGAGCAGTCCCCGCTGCCGCGGCGCCGTGGCTTCCACCCTCATAAATCTACATCGTAGAGTTATTTGTGCGCCGAAGCAATCTCGGTCCTCGGTCCTCGGTCCTGGGTCCTGGCCGTGACGTGCCAAGGCCAGGCCCAGGGCCGCCTGGCCGGCCTGAGACCGTGCGGTGGGCGCCTCCCCGCCAGGAGGGGCCGGCACCAGGAGGAGCGTTGCGCGCCACCATCGGCGGCAGCCCGCGGTGCTGACCGAACACTGAGACGATCGCCAAACGGTAGACATTCGTATAAAAAATTGTAAAGTATCCAACCGGGTAAGCAAGGTGCTCACCCGTGATCAGATCTCCGGGTGGGAGTTGTATGGGTGTTCGGTCTGCATCGGTCAAAAAAGGCTCGTGGCGTGCTGCCTTCGCCGGCATGCTCGCCGTGCTGCTGGGGGTGACCGGGCTGCTGAGCGCAGCACCTGCCACCGCTGATGAGGGGGACCCGGAGTTCCTGTCGGTGGACAAGAGGGTCAGCGCCGAGACCATCTCGGCGGACGAGCCATTCACCTACACGATCGTGGTGAATTGCTCGGAGGAGACCTGCCTGGACGCGCACCTGCAGGATGCGTTCCCATCCGAACTGGCCGGCTACCAGTTGAACAACCTGGCCATCACGCCCTCGGCCTCCTCGCTGCCGCGTGAGGTGACCTGGACCGTCGATGGCAGCCAGAGCGATCAGCCGGATGTACTGACCGAGGACACCGTCCTGGACGTGGACTTCCTCGAGGAGGGCACCCACCCGGAGGGAATCGGCCCGGAGTTCGGCACCCGGGTGACCATCACCGCCACGCTGCAGGCCCCGTCGGACAAGAACCCGGGCAGCTACGAGTTCACCAACACCACCACCACCGCGGCCACCAACTCCGCCCCTGATGAGTCTTCGGCCACCACCACCCTGGTGGTGCCTTCGGTGCTGGACGTGGATGTGACCAAGGCTTGGTCCCCGTCCGAGACCACCTATACCCCCGGCGCCACCTCGCAGATCGACCTCGGTGTCACGAATACCTCCAACGGGCCGGTGGAGACCCTGACCATCCAGGAACCCCAGGTGGCCGAAGACGGCGCCACCACTCTGGACCCGAGCAACCCGTTCACCCTCACCGACCTCACCGGCTTCGGCGCCACCATGCCCGCGGGGGCCGAGCAGGCCCAGGTGGATGTCTACGTGGAGCAGTCCGACGGCAGTTACGGCTGGGAGACCGGCACCCCGGATGCCACGCCCGCGCTACCGGTGGGTGTGGACCCCGGCGAGGTCGCCGGAATCCGGATCACCTACACCGGTACCGCCATCGAACGCCAGGCGAGCTCCGCCGTCACCCTGGACCTGGCGCTGCGCGAAACCCACCGGGACACCGAGGCGGACCTGTCCACCCAGACCCACAGCGTGGACAACGTGACCACCGGCAGCGCCGCCGTGGCCGACCGTGATCCGGTCGTGGACCAGGCCGCCGCCAGCTACACCGTGACTCCCCCGGCCCTCGGCGTGGAGACCAGCAAGTCCATCAGCCCCGAGCGGATCGCCGCCGGCGACACCGCCAGTGCCACCGTGACCGGCACCAACGCCTCCGACGTGGCAGTGGCCGAGCTGCGCGTGGCGGACCTGGACTACTTCACCGCAGACCGCACCTTCGGCGGTTTCACCGCTGCCCCCACCTGGCCGGAGAGCGCCACCGGAGCCACGGTGGTCTACCACCCACTGGACGGCGCCGACCCGGTCAGCGTGCCGTTCGGCGAAGGCGAGACCCCGGCGGATCCCGAGGTCGATATCTCCGGCTTCGAGATCCTCTTCACCTCCGAGGACGGCATCGTGCCCGGCAGCGGCAGCAGCGCCGAGTTCACCATCGAGACCACCGAGGACGCCGTTCCTGCCGGTGAGACACTACCGACCACGAACACGGTGGAGTCCAAGGTCACCAGCTTCAACGAACGGACCGCCGAAGCCGCCGACGACGCCGACCTGACCCTGGTCGCCCCCGCCGTGGATGTGGACCTGACCAAGACGATCCGCCCGGGCGCCACCATCCGCCCCGGCGAGGACGCGGTCACCCAGCTGAGCAGCAACCTGACCACCACCTCCGATTACGTGATCGCCGACCAAATCGTGGTGGAAGACTCCAGCACTGGTGACGGCGGGTTCTGGGACGCCTTCGACCTCACCTCCGTGGCCCCCACCCAGGTGCCCGGAGATGCCGGCCTGACCATCCAGGTGCAGTTGCCGGACGGCGAGTGGACCGAGGTGGCCACCTTCCCGGCCCAGGATTCCCCGTTCCTGGCCTCGCTGAGCAATGGTGAACTGGCCGGCGCCCTTCCCGACGGGGTGAGCACGGACCAGCTCACCGGTATCCGATTCACCTTCACCAACGACACCGAGGCGGGCTTCGCCTCGGACACCACGGTCACCCCGTATGTGGTCTCCACCGCCCGCGACGAGCTGCGGTCCGGAGACCCGGTGGGCACCGACCCGGTCACCTACGAGAACGCCGCGAGCACCACCGGCAGCGGGCACACCGAGCCCGGCACACCGCTGCAGGACCAGGACGGCGACACCGACAGTGCCGTGGTCGCCGGCACCGAGGGCGGTCCCGGCCCGGGGGTGGGCATCGACAAACACTGGCAACAAAACACCATCCCGGCACTGTCCGACCAACAGGCCGGCACCACCCTGTCCTGGCGCGTGTCACCCGGGTACGAACAGGTGACCATCAGCGACCCAGCCACCCCGGTGCCCGCCGAGGTGTCCGAGACCGTGTTCGATGCCTTCGACCTGGTTTCCGTGGACCCGATCCAGGCCAGCAGCGAGCCCTACAGCAACGGCTGGTTCCTGCGCTACGACACGATCACCGATGTGCAGCTGTACAACGGCTCGGACTGGAGCTCGGTACCGGCACCCACCGGTGGCTGGCAGGCCGACGGCGGGTTCGTCGGCTACCAGCTGACCGACGCCGAGCGGGAGAGCACCGTGGGCGTGCGGATGATCCTGGTGGAGAACACCGAAGCCCGCGAAGCGGCCGATGCCGGCGGCCAGGACTACGACCCCTACGCACCCGCACCCGGCACCGGGGTGGCCACCAGTAGCGCGACGCGCACCTTCGACCTCACCTGGCAAGTGCGGGACACCACCCGCAGCACCGACTCCTGGGTGACCGACGTCGCCCAGTACAACGCCGACGAGGCGGGCGTGGTGGACAACACCACCAGCGTGACCGGCACACCCATCGATGGCGGCGACCCGGACACCGACACCGGAGACGACATCATCAACCTGGTGGCCTACGACCCGGGCGTGCAGGTGACCAAGAGCGTGGACCCGGACACCGAGCTGTACGTACCGATGGCCGGCTCCGACGCCGAGGCTTACCCCGGTGCCACCTTCACCATGGTCGCCAACAGCAACTCGGTCACCCCGGCCACCTATGTGCGCATCACCGACCCGGCCGGCTGCACCGACGCCGAGGACGTGGCCGTCTGCCAGACCGAGGGCACCGAGGCCGGCGCCACCGGCGACCCGTTCGCCACCGACCACACCTGGCTGGCCGAGGAGAGCCTGTTCGACCGGTTCGACCTCACCGGTGTGGACATCTGGGCGAGCATCCCGGAACAGGTGGACCTGGAGGCCAGCACCGTCTGGCTGCTGCACGAGGCCGACGGCCAGCTGACCAGCACCAGCACCACCGCCGCAGCGGCGAACGAGATGACCGCCGCAGACCTGGCCGATGTGGTTGCCCTCAGCGTCACCTACACCGGCCCAAAGCCCGCGACGATCACCTCTGAGAACCTGCTCACCGTGCAGCTGCAGACGCAGCTGCGGCCCACGCTGCGGACCAGCGGCGCCGACCAGGTGCTCTCGGCCAATACCCAGGAGCAGGTGCCGAACCGGGTCTTCGCCCAGTCGTATGACACCATCCTCAACGACGGGGTGCTCACCGGCGCAGACGCGGCTGCAGCCGCCCGGCTGACCGGCGGGGACATCAACGTCGGTCCGGTCAAATCGGTCAGCCCGGACGCGCTGACCGAGCCGACCCGCAACGACCCGGTCACCGTGACCCTGGGAGCCAACCAGGGCACCGACCCGGTGAGCACACTGCCGCCGGCCGAGGTGCGCCTGACCGACGACGTGACCACCTCCCCGGAATTCTGGAACACCTTCGACCTCACCGGACTGGGCCAGATCACCCCACCGGAGGGCGCCGACCAGGTGCAGACCTTGGTGTACGGCCCCTATGGGGACGACGGTGAGCTCCTCTGGGTGGAGGGACCGGTGACCGCCACCGATGCAGCCGAGCTTCCGGAGGTCGACCTCGCCGGGGCCCAGGGCGTGCGGTTCATCTTCTCCCGCGCCGATGGGGAGTTCTTCTCCGAGGAGATGCCGGCACCGGCGTGGAGCACCACGGCCGAGATCACCGTGCAGCTGCGGGAGCAGTATCGCGACACCGGCGACCCCGTGCTGCTCGAAGGCGAGATCGAGAACACCGTGACCGTGATCAGCGACCGGCTGAACGGGGAGAGTTCCGAGGCCAAGGCGACCTCCGCCGTCATCGGCCTGAGTGAGGGGACCCATCAACTGGAGGTGGACAAGCTCGCCAACGACGGTAACCACTCCGCCGGCGCCGGCGACAAAGTCCCCTGGGACCTGACCGTGCGCAATGCCGGCACGGGCTACCTCGACCTCACCGAGGTGCGGGATGCATTGCCCGAGCATCTGCTCTACCTCGGCGACGAGGTGGAGTACACCGCGGACGAGGACGGTCTGCTCAGCGAGGACGTCACCCTCACCCAGGACGGCAGCGAACTGGTGTTCACCTGGCCCGACGACGGCGCGCGGATGGCACCGGGAGAGACGTTCGGAATCCGCGTGCTGCTGCAGCTCCAGCCAGGGCTGAGCACCGGTGAGCGGACCACCAACACGATGACTGCGCACACTGTCCAGACGCTCCAGCGGTGCGAGAACGTCGTGCCCGGGCGAGAGACCACGGGCGCCTGGGACGAGGACCCGACCACATGCGGGGCCTCCGACTACGTCCAACCCGCGGCCGGCACCAACCTGTACACCGTCAAGGGCGTGCGCGGTGCACTGGAGGGTGCCTATTACGGCGAAACACTCGACCGGGAGTGCTCGCCCACCCTGGCCGCTGCCGGCGGTGACTACTACCGGGCACCGTGCGCGGCGAACAGCGTGATCGGCGGGATCGACGACTGGGTGCTGCGTACCGTGAACGCCGGCACCACCGACATCAGCGAGATGGTCCTGTTCGACCAGCTCCCGGTGGCCGGGGACCGAAGCCTGGTGGCCGGCAGCGACCGCGGCTCGGTGTACCGCCCGCAACTGCTGGACAGCCTGGACGTGCACGCCCCCGAGGGCACCACGATCCAGGTGGAAACCACCACCAGCGCGGACGTATGCGCGGGCACCTGGTCGAAGGTCACCGACGAGGCTCCGTGCACCGAGGCCGGTGAGGAATGGAACGAGCTGACCGAGGACACCGATTTCGCCCAGATCAGCGGCCTGCGGATCTGGCTGGACTTCTCCACCTCCGCCGCCGGGGCGCTCACCCCGGGCGAGGGTGTGGACGTGACCTACTCCAGCCAGAACGTCCCGGCCGGCGCCGAGGACGCCTCCGGCGCCCCAGTGGACGTGCCGGTCAGCGACACCTACGCCTGGAACCAGTTCGGAGTGAAGTACCAGGTCGAGGGCCGCAGCAACTACGGGAAGCTCGCCCCCTCCAAGGTCGGCGTGCACCTGCGCACCGGCTCGCTGGAAGCGGTCAAGGAAGTCACCGGGCCCGCCGCCGGGTACGCCCCGGAGGAGTTCACCGCCGACCTGGCCTGCACCATCGACGGCGTGCAGGTGAACATGGGTGAGGCCGCCACCCTCACCCTGGTCGACGGCGAGCCGCAGCGCGTGGACGGCATCCCGGTGGGTGCCGAGTGCACGATCACCGAGCAGGGTGAGGTCGGCGAGTTCGGTGAGACCACCAGGGAACCCGGGGCGGTCACTGTGGACATCACCGAGGTCACCACCGCCGAGGACGAAGTACCCGAGGGCCAGATCGCCCAACTCGGCAACGACTACCAGTACAGCGGGCTGAGCCTGACCAAGCAGGTGGATACCGAAGCCACCAGTGGGGAGCTCGGACCGTTCGACTTCACCCTGTCCTGCACCAGCGCCACCGGTGCGGACGTGCTCTTCGGGGATGCCACCGAGGCCACCTTCACCCTCGAAGCGGGCCAGACCTGGCAGTCCCCGCAGGAGACGATCCCAGCCGGAGCCAGCTGCCTGGTCACCGAATCCGATGCGCTGCAGGACGACATCGTCATCGTGGGCACCAACGTCACCGACAACGGGGACGGCAGCGCCACGATCGAGGTCGGCCACAGCCCGGCCGAGGTGACCGTGACCAACGGTTACGACGCCGGAGTGCTCACCGTGTCCAAGGTGGCCGACGGGAAAGGCGCCGACACCTACGGAGCCGGACCGTTCGGCTTCACCGCGGTGTGCACCTACGACGGGCAGACGCTGCTGGAGGAGGAGTTCGAGCTGGACGCCGGCGCGGACCGCTCCTTCGGCACCTACCCGGCCGGTACCGAGTGCGTGGTCACCGAGACCGCCACCGGCGGGGCGAACGACACCGTGCTCGAGCCGGCCGACGGCACGGTCACGATCGCGGGCCCGGCTGAGGAGACCGACAACGTGGGCACCGTGGGCGTGACCGCAACGAACACGTTCCTGCTCGGCGAACTGAACATCGTCAAGACTGTGGACGGACCCGGCGCGCAGCTGTACGGGGCCGGTCCGTTCACCGCCCAGGCGGAATGCACCTGGCAGCGCGACGGTGAGAGTGTGCCGGTCGACCTGCCCGACGACGGCCTGGTGCAGCTCGCTGCGGCGAACGACTACCAGGCCACGATCGGTGGTCTGCTCCAAGGCACCCAGTGCGTGGTGACCGAGGCCGACGCCGCCGGTGCGGCCAGCACCCAGATCGTCCCGGAGGATGGCACGGTCACTGTGGGCGAGGAACCGGCGGTCGTGACGCTGACGAACACCTTCGAGGTGACATCACTGGAGGTGACCAAGGTGATCGACGGCACGGCGGACCAGCAAGCCAGTTTCGATGTCACCCTGGCGTGCACCTGGGACACCGGCAGCGAACAACGGGAGGTGACCATCCCCGGTGGGGCCGTGCGGCGGCTGCAGGCTCCCGATGAGCTGAGCACCGTGTACGAGAACCTGCCCCCGGGCGCGGACTGCACGCTCACCGAGACGCAGGCCGGGGCGGCGGACGCCACCACGATCACCGTTGGTACCCCCGATGGGCAGGAGACGACCCAGGGCACCTCGGCCGCGCTGGTGGTCCCGGCAGAGGGCGCCAGTGCCACGGTGACCAACGTGTTCGAGCCGGACCCAGCAGATCCGGGTGACCCGGCAGACCCAGCCGGCCCGGCAGACCCGGCCGATCCGGGTGATGTGGGCGCGAACGATGACGGCGGGTTGTCGGTCACGGGTGCGGACGTGTTGCCGCTGATGGCGGGAGCGCTGCTGCTGCTCCTGTTCGGTGGGACGCTCCTGCTGGTACTGCGCCGCCGGCGCACCGACTGACACCGGTGGGCCGAGGGCAGCCGCTGAGGCCAGTGGGCCGGCGGCAGCTTCGGCCCTCCCGCCAGGAGTGCGCTACGGCGCACCGTTGCGCACCTGGTGGGACGGCCCGGTGAAGTGGCGCGGTGCGGGGCATCAACGCCCCGCACCTGCTCACATGCTCTGCGCCGTCAGCGGGATGCGGCCACCGGCAAGGACCATGTCCACCTGCCGATCGGACAGCCGGTGGTGCACGGGGATCTCGCGGTCGTTGACTCTAGCGGTGAGGTTATTGCCCGCGCGCAGCGCCTCATGCACTCCCTCCAGGACGACTTCGTCGTCCTGGCTGATGCCCTCGTAGTCCGCCGGGTCGTCGAATTCCAGGGCGAGGATCCCGAAATTGGCCAGGTTCTGCCAGTGGATGCGTGCGAAGGACTTGGCGATCACCGCCTTCAGGCCCAGGTAGCGCGGTGCGATCACCGCATGTTCGCGGGAGGAGCCCTGCCCGTAGTTGTCGCCGGCGATCACCACATGGCCCGCCTCGGCGGCCTGGGCACGCTCGGGATAGTCCGGGTCGATGCGGGTGAAGGCGAAATCGGAGATCTTGGGGATATTGCTGCGATAGGGCAGCACCCTCGACCCGGCCGGCAGGATCTCATCGGTAGAGACGTTGTCTCCCATCACCAGCAGCGCCGGCGCTGCGATGTCGTCCGGGATCGGATCGAAGTCGGGCAGAGAGGAGATGTTCGGTCCCTTGACCAGTTCCACCTGGCGTGCTTCCGCCACCGGCAAGGGTGCCTCCAGCATCTTGTTCACGACGCTGAACTTCTCCGGCATGACCGGGCGCCGGTAGGTCAAACCGTGACTGTCCGCGAGCCTGCGCGGGTCGGTGATTCTGCCGGTCAGTGCTGCAGCGGCAGCTGTCTCGGGTGAACACAGCCAGACCGAGTCCTCCTCGGTGCCGGACCGTCCGGGGAAGTTGCGTGGCATGGTGCGTAGGGAATTGCGGCCACTGGCCGGGGCCTGCCCCATCCCGATGCAGCCCAGGCAGCCGGACTGGTGGATGCGCGCACCCGCGCCGACGAGCGAGGCCAGCCACCCGCCGGAGATGAGGTCGGCCAGCACCTCCCGCGAAGTGGGGTTGATATCGACCGAGACCCCCTGGTGCGCCTGTTGGCCGTCGAGGATCTCTGCCACGACGGCGAAGTCACGCAATCCGGGATTGGCCGAGGACCCGACCACCACCTGGGTGACTTCCTCGTCACCGACCTGTGCCACCGGCACCACATTGCCGGGGGAGGAGGGTTTGGCGATCAGCGGTTCCAGCTGGGAGAGGTCGATGTGTTCGGTGACGTCGTAGGTGGCGCCGTCGTCGGCAGCCAGGGGCGTGAACTCCTCCCCACGCCCCACGGCCTCCATGTAGGCGCGGGTGACATCGTCGGCGGGGAAGACGGTCGTGGTGGCGCCGAGTTCGGCTCCCATGTTCGCAATGACGTGGCGATCCATGGCGGTCAGGTCCGCCAGCCCCGGCCCGTGGTATTCGATGATCCGGTTCACCCCGCCCTTGACGTCGTGGCGCCGCAGCATCTCCAGCACCACATCCTTGGCCGAGACCCAGTCCGGGAGTGTGCCGGTCAGCTCCACGCCCCAGATCTCCGGCATCGCGACGTACCAGGGCTGGCCCGCCATCGCCATCGCGATCTCCAGGCCGCCGACGCCCACCGAGAGCATCCCCAGTGCTCCAGCGGCGCAGGTGTGCGAGTCCGAGCCGATCATCGTCACACCCGGCCGGCCGAAGTGCGCCTGATGCACCGGATGGGAGACGCCGTTGCCGGCCTTGGAGAACCACAGGCCGAAACGTTGCGCCGCCGACTGCAGGAACACATGATCGTCAGGGTTCTTCTCGTCGGTCTGCAACA
>Ga0079226_10004277_pt1 | contig 10906 bp, 6 predicted proteins | sample Poulit2014_FD_76345 | JGI IMG/M metagenome (GOLD analysis project Ga0079226, IMG submission 76345) | Agricultural soil microbial communities from Georgia to study Nitrogen management - Poultry litter 2014 | ecosystem: Environmental > Terrestrial > Soil > Agricultural land | place: USA: Georgia...
CAAAAAACTCCTTTCTGGTGTAGTGAATTTACTACAACTTCAATAGAAAGGAGTTTTTTAATGCTTATCTTACTCTTAGAATAAACTTATTTTATTTTTTAAGTCTCCTATTTTTATATCAACAGAATCTGTAAGATGGTAACCATTATCATAGTAGCAAATGTCATCGAAATTTAACTTGAACGTTATTTGTTTTTCTTCATCGCTATTGAGTTCTATTTTTTGGAATCTACGCAACATTTTTGTTCGTTGAATAATACTTCCTCCAAATAACTTCACAAACAATAATACACTTTCTTTTCCAGTATAATTTCCACTATTTTTAACTGAAATCTTTACATCAAAACCTTTTCCATTCATCAAATCTTGTTTTGATAATTCTTTTGGTGTTATTAAATCATAATAACTATACTCCGTATAGCTTAATCCATAACCAAACTCAAATAATGGGGCTCCTGATTCATCATAATAATTACTATTTTGTTCTATGTCTCGCTGATTATAATAAACTGGCAATTGGCCACTACTTCGAGGATAACTCAAACTAAGTTTACCTGATGGGTTAATTTCACCTTTCAATATTTTAGCGATACTACTACTGCCCATTTGTCCAGGATACCACCCAACAATTACAGCATCCGAAAGCTCAGTAATTTCTTCTAGATCATATGGCCTTCCTTGAATCAGTATACTGATTATTGGCTTACCTAACTGTTTCAATGAACGTAACAGTTCCATCTGCTTTCCACCTAAACTTAGCGATGCTACATCCACATTCTCACCTGTATCCATATTTAATCCCTCAGAAGAAGATACAGCTCCCTGATTTAAAAATTCCATATCAAATTCCCGAGTACTTGATCCACCAAGAACAAGAATAATTTTGTCACACTGGCTAGCGATTTTTACAGCTTTATTTAGTAAGGAATCTTGTTTTTCTGCATTACGGATTTCACAACCTTGAGCATAAAACACTTTGGAATCTGAATACAATTTCTTAATTGAGTTATATATAGTATTGTTTTGCATTAAGTCAGTTTGTGGAGAGGTATAGTCTCCTAATAAGTTATATAGACTATTCGCGTTTGGTCCAATTACGGCCAATTTCTCTTTATTATTTGTATAAGGCAGAATACCATTGTTCTTTACTAATGTGATACTTTCAGAAGTAACTTCTTCATTTATTTTTTGATGCTGATTTAGCATTTCCATATAACCTGCCGTTTGTTCTCCAACATATGGATTGTCAAATAATCCTAATAAAAACTTGATGCTTAAGACTCTATAAGCTGCCTTATCTAATAGACTTTCTGAAATAATTTTCTTTTCAATACCATCTTCAATAGAAAGATAAGTCCTATCCCATAAGCTTAAATCAACTCCTGCTTTTAAAGCATTAGAAGCCGCTTGTTCTTCTGAGCCATATATATTAATTAGACGATCTAATGCAGTTCCATCAGCCATAACTATACCTTTGAAATGATTCTCTTCTCGAAGCATCTTCTCTAATAAAGAATAATTTGAATGGCAAGGAACTCCGTCTATATCATTATAAGCAGCCATTACACCGGCTGCATTGCTTACACTTTTTAGGAGCGGATAATGAATATCCATAAACTCTCTTTCACCGATAGTAACTGCTCCAGCATTATGTCCACCGAGCGCATCCCCTTGAGCAATTAAATGTTTTAAAACAACACCCATATTATATTTTTCTATAGGAATTTCAGATACTCTTTTTTGAGTAAAATCTTCATGTGTAATTAAATTGCCTTGAAAACCTTTAATAACAGCTTTTGTAAACTCTCCAGCTAAGTAAGGGTCTTCTCCAAAAGATTCTTCAGTTCGTCCCCATCGTGGATCCCGTGCCAAATCAAGTGTTGATACCAAAGCTAGATGGATCCCTTTATTCGACATTTCTGTAGCTATTGCACGCGAAGATTTTTTAATTAGTTCCGTGTTAAATGAGTTCCCTTTTCCAATATTAGTAGGATAAGACACACTCTCAAGCGCTTGATGACCATGAGTACTTTCTTCTGAAAATAAAGCAGGAATCCCTAGTCTAGAATTCGAAATAATATAGTTTTGAATTTCGTTAGATACTTTCCAACTTTCTTTAGCCGAGACCCCATTTTTATGACTTATTTCTGACCAAGGATCTGCTCGAAACAAGCCATACAATGCTCCAATCCCGCTTCCCCATTCTACATGTTTTTTTAAATAATCTGTCAATTCTAATTTGTCATTTTTATAGTTATAGGCCTTCCATCCATATAAATGCTGATTTACTTGCCCTACTTTTTCTGATATTGTCATTCGATCTAATAAATCAGTTACACGATCATGAATCGTAAAATGATTATCTTTATAAATTTCCAAAATCTAACCTCCACATAATGATTATAATAAAGTCAAATTCCTCCTAATATAATTTACATTAAGAGGAATATGTTTAAAAAATTAGCAATTAATTATTCTTAGAGCATTCATTATTATATTTTAAAGTAAGACTAAAACCCATTTCTTTCGCTTAATTCTTTAAACCAATGACCAGACTTTTTAATAGTTCTTTCATTTGTCTTAAGATCTAACTCCACTAAACCATAACGGTTCTTATAAGCATTTAACCATGACCAACAATCAATAAATGTCCACAACATATAGCCATGACAGTTTGCTCCATCTTCAATTGCTCGATGCAATTCTTTCAAATGATCTTGAATATATTTGATACGATAATCATCTTGGATCATACCATCTTTCCGGTATTGTTCTTCTCCTTCAACACCCATACCATTTTCAGTCAAAATCCAATCGATATTATTATATTCATCTTTAATCATCATCGCTAGATCATAAACACCTTTTTCATAAATTTCCCATCCGCGATACGGATTCATTTTCTTACCTGGCATATCGTAAGATTCATAATAGTATGCTGGTAAAAAAGGTCCTTCCGGATTCCATTGATATTGTGGAGCTTTCACACGCATCGGTTGATAATAATTAACCCCTAAAAAATCTATTGTATTTTCTTTGATGATAGCCAATTCTTCATCAGTATATTCAGGAGTTAAGTCGTGTTTACGAATAATTTCAATTAATTCTTTTGGATATTCTCCTTTAACTGAAGGATTTAGAAAACTCTTCATCTGAAATAATTCAGCAACTCTCGCAGCTTTTTGATCGGCTGGATGTTCACTTCTTGCATAAGCAGGTGTTAGATTTAAGACAATACTAATCTTATTATTAGGATTTACTTCATGACAAGCTTTTACTGCCAGTGAGCTTGCTAGTTGTGTATAATAAGCCACTTGTACTGCAGCTTTCGCATCTACTTTCATTGGATAGTGATACTGATTTAAATACCCACATTCCACATGAACAATTGGCTCATTAAAAGTAATCCATGTATCTACGTATTCATCGAGCAATTCAAAACAGGTTCGTGCATAGTTTTCATAGGCATAAACAACCTCTTTATTTTCCCAACCGCCAATTTTTTGTAATTCCATTGGCATATCAAAATGGTAGAGGTTTACCATTAATTTGATTCCTTTTTCAGATATACGTTTGAATACATCTCGATAAAATCCAACCGCTTCTTCATTTACTTCTCCTGTACCCTCTGGAAATAATCTTGACCATTGAATGGAAGTTCGAAAAGCTGTGTGTCCCGTTTCTTCTAACAATTCAATATCTTCTTTATAATTTTGATAAAATGAAGAGGTCTTCTCTGGACCAATTTCATTATGAAATTTTTCAGGTTCAATACTGTACCAATAGTCCCATATACTGTCCCCTTTATTATCTTCTGAAACGCGTCCTTCGCTTTGAGGACCTGAAGTTGAGCTTCCCCATAAAAACTCTTTTGGAAATTTCAACATTTAATCTCTCCTTAGTATTTAACAACATTTATTTGTAACTTTTAAACTAATATTTATCGGTAACTTTTAGATAATGAAAAACTAATTGACAATATGTCATATTAGACCAAGAAAACCACTCTCTGGTATATTGATTTGGATCATCCACATGAACTCCTTCATGACATTGAAATGTACCAGCATCTGTTGTACTAATATCATGAATTTTCTTTTCAATGATGTTAACATCATTGGTTGTTAAACCTTCCATAGCAACCGAAATAGGCCAAACATGATCTGGGGGAGTGTGCGGACTTCCAATTCCAGCCAAATATTTTCCTGAATAATAATATTTATTGTAGTTACTTAAGATATATTTTCTAGTGGACTGGTATAAGGGATCTGTTGGACTACAATAATCTAAAAATGGTAAAGATAACAAACTAGGTACATTAGCATCGTCCATAAATAATTGATTACCTAATCCATCTACTTCATACGCATAGATTTTCTCTCCTGTTTCATCCACAGTCAATATTCCATATTTATTGATCCCTTCTTCAATATCAAAAATTAATGACGAACAGTTTTCTTTTAGAAAACTATATTTTCCCTCTGGTATTAATGGAATTAATTGTTTTAGAACAGAAACTATGAATAAATTTCCTGGAATAAAGTATCCATACTCACATGCATCATCACTTGGTCGAAATCCACTCCAAACCATTCCAGTATATCCTACAGATGCACCACGTCCATTATTGGACAAGGTATCTTGAGGAGGGCAATCAAATCTTTTTAAGAAATAATCTGATTGCTCATGGTTCTGTTCATTTATAAAAGTATCAATGATTAATTCTACTGTCTTCCAAAAATTATCTGTAAAATGTGCCTTATAATCAGTCTCATTATATAGCTGGATTGCTAAAAATAAAGGCGCACATAAGGAATCAATCTCAAATTTTCTTTCCCAAACAAGATCCGATATAGGAATATTGGATTCATCATTACTATAATGTGCTCCTGACTCCCCTTCGTTAAATGCATTAGCGTAAGGATCATGTTGAATATAATCAATTTGTTGTTCTATTACTCCATGAACTAATTGTTTAATTTCTTCTATATCATTAGCTATCTGTAAATAGGAAAGGATTTGGAAAGTAGAATCTCTAAGCCACATCGCTTCTATGTCACCAGTTGAAATGAATACATGACCATTATCTTTAATTTTGACCGTATTCGTTATTGTATCAACAAGTGAACGACGAAATAATTTTGTTGCTTTATCAGATTCTAAAGAGATATCCTCCGCATAGTCTGTTATTTCCTTTATTAATTGTTCTTGATTAAGCATATTTTCCGTCCTTTTTAATGTTTATTTGGAAATATTCCATATGTCCTTATTTCTCCTGGTTTAAAAGGCTCTAATGAATATCTTTCGATATTATTTGCTAAACTTTCAACTAACTCTCCTTTTAAATTTAACTTAACAATATTACTATTTATTTTTAAATCAATTACTCCAGGATTCTGAATTGGTTTATCAGAAACATTTAATAATCGCAACTCATATCCAGTTTGATCCCCAGTATTCTGTAAGCTGCTAAATGTTACTTGTAAATTCTCCAAATTAAATACTGAAAAATGTTTAACTAATTCTTCTGCTCTATTTATAGGAAAATACTGTATTGGCGTAGTATATGGATTTATTAACTGATCATGGTAATATAAGTTTTCTTGTGTCATTAGAGTATAATTTTGTTGAATATGATTTGGATCAAAGACATCATCTATCAATAACTTACCTTCGAAAGTAAACTCACCAATTAATTGGCTATCAGGTGTTTCTACTACAGTCGTTTGTAGTCCTGAAGCATCACCAGGACGTCGTAACATATCAGGTCTACCGATATATCCAACTCCCCGCATTATAGTAATTGCTAGTTGTTCAAAATCTTCTCCAATTATTTGAAAGTCTTTAGCTCCTTTGCCAAGAAATGAAAAACTTGAATTATCAGAATGTACATTAGCAAAATGAATCATTGGTCGCATACTTGTTGGTTCTTCTTTATACCCAATTTCTTTCCAATCATCTAAATGTTTATCTTTAACAGGTCTTTCAATAATACCAAATGGTGTATCAGCATATGAAAATTTTGATTTTATATCTGTATTTATGACTAAACGTAGTCTATGATCTTTTACTTGATTATCTATATTTAATGAAATATCAATAGTATTCTTATCTTCATAGAGTTTCAATATTAAATCATATGAAACTTCTCCATTTAAATTTTTATCTTTCCTAGCTTTTAAATCAAATGGTAATTGCCAATTTCCTTCTAGATGTAATTCATTAACTAATTCACCTTGTTTAGCACTTATTATTGCATTTGAAAAGTCTAAATTTATAATCCAATCATGAAATGCAGGTGAATAATCGTAATTATCTCCTTCATCCCCACCATCTTCTACGCTTAAAAAGTTTTTATAATATTTTTCTTTGTTTTTATCATATAAATTAAGACCAAATTCATCCTTAAAAATTCTGAAATTTTCATTTTCTATTTCTTTGGTATCAGATTGTACTGAATGATTTTTGCTATTTTCTAAGACTTTATATTGTATCCAGTCCATTGCTGGTATCTCTGCTCGGCATGCAAATTTTGTAATATAATAAAAATCATCTTTCATTTCTTCTGGATTTCTTCTTAATACCCCAAAATTTTTCTTAGTTTGTTTTATTATTTCAAATTTTATTTCCTTATTATCATTATCTTTTAATCCAAAATTAGGATATTTAGTAGTTATCGTATATTCTCGAACTTCATTTATTCCAAAAGGCAATGGATTCCATAGAAATAAATCATTCGTTAAATTATCCTCAACAGAGATACTCATTTTTCTCAATAAATAATCACGTATAGATTCCGCTTGTTGCAATGCATTTATACCACGTTGTTTTATATCCAAATTGGTTTTATCGCTATTACAGGCCCCAGAACTATCGTGAGCTTGCCCTAAAGAAATAGTTTTCCATATATCGTCAATCATACCTTGCTTTGGCGATAATCCCTTTTCATTAGCTATAGCTGATAGAGGTTCTACTTGATAGATCATTATTCGTTCAAGTTGATCATACAGTTGCTTTAAATCTGCTCGAGAAGAATAAATACCTCGATGGATTTTTGAAACAGATGGATCAATAAACTCGCCTGATATACTAGGTAATTCCTCTTCTTTCAGCTTCGAGAAGAAATTCAAGTAATTACTTTCAACAAAACGAATATCTTCATCTTCTTTATTAGCGAGATCAATTCTTTCTTTTAAATTGAAGTCCACCGGTCGTTGGTCCCCTCCAACAGGTAGTACTAAATGATTACTTTCAGTATCTTTAATAGTTCTTTTAATTAAACTTTCAAAATCATCGTTTTCTATTAATTCTATTCCTGCTGTATACCCATTTCTTATATTTGCGGTAAGAACTTTTGAACCATCATTTGACGTCCAATAAAAATATTTAGTATCAATATCACTAGGCATACCACGCCAGAAAACCGCTTTGTTAATACCTAAACCACTATATATTTTTGGTATATCTTGTGATTGTCCAAATGAATCTGGTAAATAACCAACCATCATGGATCCACCCATATCATTAGCATAATCCATTCCTAAGTTTAAATTACGAACCATTGATTCACCACTCGTTACCATTTCATCTACTTGTGTATACCATGGCCCAATAAATAATCTCTTTTCAGATACATACTTTTTAACAAGGTCTGTTTTTTCTGGAAATACAGATAAGTAATCATCTAAAATTGAAATTTGACCATCCAATACATAATGATTTAGCTTATTATTCTCTAAAGCTTTAAAAACCTCGTCCATATGATATGCGAACTGGACTTGTGCTTCTTGCCTAGTAAAGTACCATTCAAAATCCCAATGTGTATGGGCAACAACGTGTATATCTTTCATTATTAAACTCCTTTAAAAGTTATTCATTATTTATTTCGTTTTTATAGTTGTGTCTCTGCAAGCTGTTCTTTTCTTGCTTTTTTCTGATTTAAAATTACAAAGGGTGCATATGCAAAAGTATCAAGAATTACTAAGACAAGAGTTAGTACAACCGGACTTATATGAAAAGCTCCTGTTATCCATGTACTTATAAAGATTGGTTCATTTCCAGCATTTAATACTGTGAGTGGAACAACCCATCCTATACTTGTTACGAAATAAGCAATTAATGCGTTCATTATTGGTACTAATATCCAAGGTATAAGCATTAAAGGATTAAGAACAATTGGCAAACCAAAGATTACCGGCTCGTTAATTCCAAATAACCCAGGAACAAACGATAACTTCGCTACTTCATATTCTTTTTCACCCTTTTTAGCAAAAATTAACATCGCAAGAAGTAAACCAAATGTAGCTCCTGAACCACCAATCATTGCATAAACGTTAGTCATAGTATTTGGTGCTATTGGTATACCTTCAAAACTTTGAGTTTCAGCGAAACGTGCACCTATTTCTAAGTATATTGGTAACCAAAAAGATGAGATAACTCCCCATACAATGTTAAAACCGTGTAGTCCAAAAAACCATAAAATTTGTTCAAGTAAAATTACTATTATTATTGCAGGTAATCCAGTACCAACATCTAGTAATGGCTCAATCAGTACCTCTGAAATTATATGAACTAGTGAATTATATCCTAGTGCTTCAATAGCAATTCTCATAACTCCAAAAATTAAAAGTACTCCGGTAATCGGAATAAGTGAAAAGAAAGAATTAAATACGTTTGGTGGAACACTTCCGGGTAGTTTTATTGTAAATTTACTTCTAGTAAATTTAGAAAAAAGATAGACTGATATTGCGCTAACAATTAGTCCCGTAAACATTCCTTCAAAACTAAAGAATGAGTTTGCAAATCCTTCTATAACCTCTGCAGCTGGATCATCAAAATTTACATTATTAGGAATCATAATAAAGTAAGCAGCTACGGATAATAAAGTTGCTGTCATAGTGTTCATATTGCTATTTTTTTCATCTTTTGCTAATTCAGCTGCCAGAGAATATCCTGCAGACAAAACAACAATTAAACCAATGATGCCTAAAGTAGCTGTTCCTATATAACCAAACAACTGACTAATACTCGTTAATAAATAATTGTTTATATTTCGATTTTCAATCAAAGCATCAAGTTGCATTTGAATTAGATTAGAAAAAGAACCCACTACAGTAAATGGTGTTATTCTAACAAATGCATTTTTTATAGCTTGTAATATAGTATTATTTTCAACCCAAGCCGAAACTTCCAATAATGAATCTTGTATTTTCTCAACATTAAATTTCATTTTTAAACTCCTTTTTTATAATTTAGAAAGCGCCTTCGATAGAAATAATAGTATACTAAATAACAACATTTGTAAATAAGACAACTTAATATTACCTTTACAAATAATTATTTTAGTGTAGAATTAGTATATACAAATAGTAAATAGGAGGTATTCAACTTGTATAAATATAGAAGAATCTATTCTGATATTAAAAAAAACATTCTTACAAACCACTATCGAGCTGGGACATTACTCCCCACTCAAGAATTTTTCGCGGAAAAATACAATGTTTCAAGAATAACTTTAAAACGGGCATTAGAATTACTTGAAAATGAAGGATTAATTTATAGTAAACAAGGTTCTGGAACCTATGTACGTAAACAAATTGAAAATCCTTCTGAAGAGATGTTACCTCTTGATCTACCAATAGGAGCAACCTTTACGCATAGAGATCAAGAAGTAAAGAGTGAAATTCTACATTTTAGTGCACGTCTGCCTACAGAAGAAGAACAAGGAAATTTGTTTATCGAAAGTAATTCTCCTGTCTATGAATATAAAAGAGTTCGTATTATAAATGATGAAATATATAGTTTTGAACACACCGTTATGCCAGTTTCTATTGCTCCTTTAAATGAAGAAATATTATCATCTTCTGTCTACGGCTATCTAGGTAAAGAAATCCAATTACAATTAACAGATGCACGAAGAGTTATTTATGCAAAAAAAGCGAATGAGGAAATTAGTAATGCCTTAAACATTAAAAAAAATGACCCAATATTAACAATAGAACAAGTAGGGTATGATCAAGATGGAAATGCATTTGAATTTTCAAAATCAGCTTTTAAAAGTAATAAATCTAAATTTGTAATAGATATCCATTTAAACGATATATAAACACTGTTAAATTATCTTCTATAAAATCATGGGTAATGTAATAAAAAATAGTAAAACATATGGCTTTATTGTATTTTTCTTAATTGATTTAAACGTATGAACTTCATGGAATAGAGAGTAGTAAGTATCAAGATGTATTGATAACATTCTTGTGAAAGGCTTTTGGAGGACACATTAAAAGTTGAAATGTTTCATTTAGATACATTAAGTACTTTGAATATTTAGATCAAAAATATTTAGACTGCGCTACGGACGATCCTATTCTTGAACTCGAACAACAAGTTTACTTAAAAGACGGACGAATTTTTGAGTATTCACAAACTCGCCAACGATATGACAAAGGAAGCTTTTTATTTACAAATATTTTGTGAGTTTATTTTAAATATTGAACCTGTATGAATGCTATTAGAATTTTTATAATTTTATAACTATAAAATAGTTAAATTTAAACAAAAAATGCAATGAGAACAGACTGATGTCGATTGTTCCATTGCATTTTTTCTTTAAGGTAATTATCTTTAGCTCTGGGAGCTATTTGACAGGTACTTCTTAGAATAGCCTCATTATCACCGACGAACACTCCTATTTCAAGCACCGCTTCTCAAGATAGACACGCTATTTTCATTTCATTCTCTTTTTCAGCGAGTTCTGTTGGTTTTCGCCCTTCCCCACGACCATTCGACTGACGTATTCTTTATATTCTAAATCATAGATTTTTGGCATAATGGACACACCCTTCATATATTCTGTTATTAAATTGTATAGGAAAATAGACTTTAAGTCTGTGTCCATTATTTAGTC
>Ga0079226_10004278_pt1 | contig 10905 bp, 8 predicted proteins | sample Poulit2014_FD_76345 | JGI IMG/M metagenome (GOLD analysis project Ga0079226, IMG submission 76345) | Agricultural soil microbial communities from Georgia to study Nitrogen management - Poultry litter 2014 | ecosystem: Environmental > Terrestrial > Soil > Agricultural land | place: USA: Georgia...
CCGATCCTTGTTGAAAAAGGCTATTATGATACATCTTACGATAGTGATACTTTACGCGGAGAGCTTGGACTGAAATTTAAAGAAAACAGATATTCACAACGGGTGAATATCTAATAATGAAAAAAGGTGAAGCATTTGATTGCTTCACCCTTTTTATATTCAATTTATGATTTAATGTCGAGCTTCAATACCAGTTCACTTTCGTCGAATTCACTCTTCATGGCAACTACATCTTCGTCAGAAGTGTCGATGACATACTCACCCGACAAGTTGTGTTCATCTTTATAGAACAACTTGATTCTGTCGATGCTGTTGAAATCATATTCGAGCATGACAATCATACTGTTCATATGGTCGAATTCAGGATAATTTTCATATTCCAGTAAAACCGCATTCCGGCCGGCCATAAACTCTGCTAAAGATTCCCGGTTGATGACCAGCTCGACTTTATCGGAGTCCAAGTTCAAGTCACTGAAATGTTTGATATCCAGAGCAATCTTTTTCTCGCCGAGACCCACAATATCATCGATAAATGAAACACCTGTGAAATTCACATTGTTAACATCAGATACATCCAATAATTGATTCATTTATATATCCTCACATCATTTAAATAGTATCTTGATTATATCATACAACCTTATATCGCTCATCCGGCGTGCTTAAAACAATCTTAAAATTAGAATGCCCGGATCTGGAGTATCTATTCCAAATCCGGGCCTTTGTATCATTAGTCAAAAATGATTTGTTCTTCCTCTGTATCGTCATCTTCTTCAAGACTCAGTTCTATGATGTTTCTTGTGTTATATCCGATTCTCTCGAGAGTACTTATCAGATCAACATATAAGTGACCGCCATCTGTGGAACAGATCCCTTTATTCATACGTTTCACATGCTGTTTTCTAAGTTTTTTCTCGATATTCGTCGCTTTCTGACTCATATTTAAAATATGTTCTATTTCCTGTGGATTATAGATATCAATGGCATCCACAGCTTTTCTGTATGACTTTCCGACATGTTTCAGGAAATCATTCAATCCTTTTTCTGCAGATTCCGACAGCTCTATACCTTTATGATATTTCTTAACATTCAAATCGGTGAAATAAACAACTTGTTCACTGACTTTATACAACATCCTGTTCACTTCAAGCAGTGTTGTCTGTCTGATTGCATCATCATTTGAAATATCGTATTTGGATAAATTCTGTAAGTATTTTCTGATGCTTTCATTCACTCAATCTACCACATTCGCTTTTTCGCGGGTCTGTTTTTCTATTTTCGAGACATTTGATTCGCTGAGATCTTTCTAATCTTCAAGCATGCTGAGCGTCAATTTTCCAAGCTGCTGGATTTCTTTTTGAGAAGCCTGAAGTGCAAGTGATGAAGACTGCATCATCAAAGATTCATCCAGATGGACCGGTTTGTAGTCTTCCGAGAAATCCTTTCCTGGTACAATTTTCGTAACAAGCCATGCAAGAAAACCAATCAACGGTAAATGGATAAGCATATTTACCAGATTATATGACCCGTGGGCAAAAGCGATGGTCATACGGCCGTTCAGATCCAGCACTGATTCAAGATATCCCACATAGATTGTAAAGAGCGGCAGGATCAGCATAAATATGACCGCCCCGATCAAGTTGAAAACCACATGGACTGCCGCTGCACGTTTTGCAGCAATTGTTCCTACAAGCCCCGCCAGCAGAGCCGTAATGGTCGTACCGACGTTGTCACCCAATAGTACGGGCAGCGCAGCGTTTAGATCCATCAGATCATTCATGTAGAAATTCTGTAAAATTGCGATGGTCGCACTTGAACTCTGAACGATTATCGTGAGTACCGTACCCACTGCAAAACCGAGCAGGGAATTATCAGAGAGCTGCAGCATCAGATCTGAGAACCATGCAAGGTCTGCAAGCGGTCCGACACCCTCACCCATTAACTCCAAACCGTAAAATAATGCACCAAAGCCAAAGAATACACGACCAAAGTTGTTGACTTTCGGCGATTTGAAGAAAAAGATCAATACTACACCGAAGGCCAGAATTGGAAGTGCGTATGCACCGAGATCAAGACCGAAGACAAAGGCTGTGACAGTTGTACCGACGTTCGCACCCATAATGACGCCGATTGCCTGTCTTAAAGTCATAAAGCCTGCTGAAACCAGGCCGATTGTAATTGCCGTAGTTCCAGAACTGCTTTGAATCAGTATAGTGATTATAATACCCGCCAAAATACCCAGAAACGGGTTTGTCGTCATACGATTCAGTATTTCACGTAATCGGTCTCCGGCTGCTGCCTGCAAACCGTCTCCCATACTTTTGATACCGTAAAGAAATATACCAAGACCACCTAGAAAGGTGAATAGCACTTCCATCGGGCTGAGTTCCATTTAAATACCTCCACTTTGGTACTTGAGAAGCTTTACTCTATATTTACTTAATTAATATAACATTTACAAACTTCACTTCAAATTTATTATATACACTACATTTATAAAATGCATTAAAATAAATTAATTAACCCTCTAAATCCTCTTACTCGAAATATTAGTACTTTGCCTAATAATTAGTTAATTTCAGAGGACAGCCGGTTTTAATTTTATATGTAGATTTAGAGGTATGTTAAAATACTGGCAATGATATTAAACAGAGGAGCGTTTCAATGGACAGTTATAAAAAAACAAAGAAAAAATTGCTTGAAGAAGAGGATTACAAAAGTTTTGTCATGCGTTCCCGGTATCTTCCCGGCATGATGGACAAAGAAGCTGCCTATTTTGAAGAGATTCAGACAACTTTTAAAGACGAAGGATTTAATCATCTGTCCATCGTCGAACTATGCCGTACTTTTATTAAAGTGAAATTGTTGAAACTATCTTTAATACAAAGTACACATGGCATATTCATCAAAGGTGATACACCGCATTATCCGATGGAACAGGAAGTGTTGGATAATTTCACTTTAAACAAAAATGAGATTGATTTTCATGAATTGCAGCTTCCGGAGGAAATGGACAGCATTAATATTTCAGTCAGAAATAAAATTATTGAATTCACCAAAGGTATGGAACCTTTCCTCCAACTGATTGAGAAAAACACTGGAGAGTTCAATGACACATTTAAAACCGTCATGGAAATACTCGTAAACGACAATCCCCATATATTAAGCAAAATATATGATTCAACATACTATGGGACGGCTTTAAATTATATTATTGATAATGCTTTTGAGAAAGCGTGGAAAGACGAGCTGACACAGACACCTCTGGTCCCTTATTACGCCACATTTACACTTGCGCATTACGATAAAATTTTCAAGCAGCAGCTGACATGATTAAAAAACAACGAAATTAGTTTCGTTGTTTTTTTAATCTTCATTTAGTTAATCCGCTTTCGCAGGGTTCTTCGGCTTTTCACGTTTCTTATCCATACTCATCCTATCATTGTATATAAAATAAGATGATGTCCATCACATTTGATTTAAAATATCTTAACCATTATTCTGCCTGAGAAACGCGAGTATTTTTTCCAGAGAATCTTCCGCCGCTTTTGCATTTTCGTATTTTGTACCGCCAAAATCAATGATCATGCCGTCGAGATCCATATGGATATTTGCGGGCAATTGATAAAAATTGTATGGGAAAGAAATAAAGTGACCCGCCTTCTTATATGAAAGGTAAAGATCATTTCCGTTATCTCTCTCTTTTTGAATCTCCTCATTGAAATTTCCTGATGGCCATAACTTATCATCACTGCCTGAAATGATAAGCAGCGGTGCTCCAATCTTATCCACACTGATTTTAAATTCTGAGACACTTTTTCTGCCGAGAGATTTTTTCCAGATTTCAAGAAAGTACATCGGTTGTTTCCTTATATAGTTCTTGATGGTGGAAAACATGAAACTGACCGGAAACTTCATCTTCAAATAAGGCAGTGGCTTACCATCCAGCATCCATCCGGGCACCGGGGCGAAAATACCGCCTTTCATTCCGGAGGTGACATAGTTTGAAGCAGATCCCGCTATAATGGACTGAAAACAATTAAAAATGCTGCCCAGCAGCAATGCAAGTTCAGCACCTTTGGAGTAGCCGATAAGATTGACGCTGCCGTTGCTTTTCTCATGGTTGGACAAGTAATCCGCCGCCAATTTGAAATAGGCCAGATCCACTTTCTCCAGATGTTCATTCAACCCTTCATCATTAAAGTAGGAGAGGGCAAGTACCAGGTAGCCTTCACCTGCAAGAAATGATGCTGCATGTGACTCACTGCCGCCGTCCGAACCGCTTAAGATTATCACAGCGGGATAGTCCCCCGGCTTTTTGGGTGCATATAAACTTCCTTTAATATCAGGGTTGTCCAGTTCGATCTTTTCGACCGAATCATCTCTGAACTGTAGGGTAATGACTTCTGTCGCCTGAATTTTATCATCAGCAGTCACATAAAGCGTTGCCTCCAGATCTTTATCAGACTTTTTAACGAAGTAATCGTCTTTATTTATTTTTTTACTGATCATTGACCAGAGCAGACCTGCACCGTCAGCCTGTTGATAAGTGCCGTTTTCAGGCGTTGCAGTATTTAAATCTATTTCATAACTTTCATCTGATGTGAAATCGCCGTATGAATGGAATGTCTTCTGTTCATCGTCATCCACTTCCATCCGGATGGTGACCTGCTGCTCCGGTTCCGAAGTGTAAACTTTAATATTCAATGGTTCATCAATCATCAGTTTATTTTTTCTGAGTCTGATCTCAGTCATATTCTCACCTGCCGCTTAAAATAAAAATAGTGGTTGGTCCAATTGTACTTCTAAATTATGAGATTTTCATTGGGAACAGATTAAATTCAGAAAATAATTGAATTGTAATAGTGATTCACAGTTATTCATTGCACATCCGCTTCATGATATGTAATACTCTGATTGAAAATTGAATATAGATTAAGTTCAGGAGATGTTCTATATGAATAAACATGCACTGTTAAAAGTACTGACTTCGGCAGGTGTGGCAGCTTCCTTAGTCGTAGGCACGGATGCTGTTCACCAGGAAAACGAAACGAATACAGCAGAAGCATCTGAAACAGAATCTCACAACTATAATTATAAAGGTGACACAGGACACGGGAACGGCAGCTTCATTCTCGATTCTGATTTTAAAAAAACATTGGAAACAGACGGTAAGTTAAATTTTAACGGATATAATATTGAAGCCTCAGAAAGAGACTATATAGAAAGTTCAGAAGATGGCGGACCAGTTGAGATAAAAGAAGTTTATGATCAGAAAATCACTTTATACGGCGATTCCATCAGTTCTACAAAGCTTGATTTTCCTATAAAGCCGGGTGAACTCCCGATTGAAGATGTTATTGATGCTTACGGAGATGACTACGACATACATCCGGGACACGACGGTACTTATGACACCTATGTATATCTTTTAGGTGATCAGAAGGACGATACCGAAAAGAATGAACTGGCACTGAAAGTCAAAGACGGTGACGTGACGAATGGGATTATCGGATATAATTCATCATACTGATTTGTATGAAGGACCGGGGCTTATGTTCCGGTCTTCTTAGCGTCAAAATAAGCCTGATGCCAGCCGCTCAGAACCTTGACAGCAATACTTACTATGATAAGGTAACTATTACATATAAATTTCTGTATTTTCAAAATTATGGAGGGGTTTTTTATTAAGAAGTTTTTAAGTCTGATTACAGTATTTGCTTTAACTTTAGTTCTCTCAGCCTGCGGCAGCGGAGAAGAGAGTGCTGAAGAAGGCGCTGACGATGGTTCTGCAGAGGGTAATGGGGAAGAAGTGAACTACAGTGAGGCAGTCGACTATACCATCTATGGCATCGAACCGGGTGCAGGCATCACCGAGCTCGCTCATAATACTTTGGATACTTACGATAATCTTGACGGCTGGACTTTGGAAGAGAGTTCCACAGGCGGCATGATGACGGAATTAAGAGATGCGATTGACAACGAAGAGCCTATATTTATCACTGGCTGGTCACCGCACTATAAATTTGTTGAATTTGATTTGAAATATCTTGAAGACCCTGAAGGCGGAATGGGTGAAACGGAAGACGTACATACTATCGCCCGTCTCGGACTCGAGGAAGATAAGCCGGAAGCATATCAGATGCTCGACGCATTCTCCTGGGACCTTGAAGACATGGAACAAGTCATGTATGAAGGTGAGGACAGCTCTTATCCGGAAGCAGCAGAAGCATGGGTGTATAATAACCGAGATAAAGTAGACGAGTGGGTGGACGGTATTGAGCCGGTGGACGGCGAACCATTCGAACTTGTCTCAATGTCCTGGGAATCTGAAGTTGCTTCCGCAGAAGTCACACGTACTGTGTTGGAAGAACTGGGTTATGATGTGACTGTGACGGATGTGGATCCTGCAGTAGTATTTCAGGCTATCGCAAACGGTGAAGCAGATGCAACGGTTGCTCCGTGGCTGCCTGTCACTCAAGGGCATCACTATGATGAGCATGAAGGCAACTTTGAAGACTTAGGTCCTAACTCAACAGATACGAGAAACGGTATCGTTGTACCTGAATATATGGATATCGAGTCTATTGAAGAACTCGAACCGGCTGAATAAAAAAACAAGCACCTCTTTCCTTTCTATAGTAAAGAGGTGCTTTATTTTACGCTTTATCATTCAGCATCGATTCCATCATTGATGTGACACCGCTGTTGGAAACATCTTCCATCATCTCAGCCAGCGTACATTCATCCATACCTTCGTTTTTTTCCATCCATAGCTGGAATATGCCTATCAGTGCGGATAACTGGTATTCGATAATATACTCAAACTTCCCGGGTTCCTTTATACCGATTTCATCTACATAGCTCATGATGATTTCCCTTATTCCCATCTTAAATTCATGAACAAAACTCGGATCGCCTTCCGGACCGATCATGACAGCTATCTTCTCACTGTTCTCCTGTATATAGGCATTTGTCTTCTCAAATGATTCAAATACTTTACCCCCGCTTTTTTCCAGGGACATCAAGGAATTCAATATCATGTCTTTTTCTGGTATTAAAGATTTTTTTAGTATATCCTGAACTTGATATACATCGGAAAAATAAGTATAAAATGTGCCGCGGTTGTAGCCCGCTTTATCCGTAATTTCTTTGACGGTTATTTTCATTAATGGCTTTTCTTTGTATAACTCCCAGAATGCCTCAATCAAGTTGTTCCGCGTCTCTTCTGTCTGACTCATTTTCGACATAATTCCCTCTTTTCAACATTTATTTAAAGATTGTTTGTTGATAGAACAGCGCAATATAGTTAGTATATAATATTGTACAACATGGTGTTGGGTTAAAACAAATAAATGATTACTTATATTAAATACATAAAATAAGGAGCGAAAATAACTTGAAATTATCGGATTTTTCCATAAGACGCCCTAAATTCACGATTGTAATTATGATTATTCTGATGTTGCTTGGAGGGGTGTCACTGACACAGTTGCCCCTGCAGCTGATGCCAAACATCCAGCCGCCAATCGCAGCAGTAGCCACAACATACCAGGGTGCCGGTCCTGAAGAAGTTATGGAAGATGTTACTCAACCCATGGAATCAGAACTGTCGTCACTGAACGGCTTAACCAATATCCAATCTCAATCACAGGAAAGTTCTTCCATCGTCATTTTGGAATTTGGTTACGATATGTCTATCGAAGATGTTGAAAATGATATAACAAAAGCGATGGACAGTGCTGATTTACCTGAACAGGCAGGTGCGCCATCTTTTCTTGAATTCGATATATCCATGATGCCGAGCATACAGATGGCGGTATCATCCAGTGGAGAGGATGTCGTTGAATATCAAGATCAGGTAGATGATTTGATTTCAGAACTTGAAAATATTGAAGGTGTCGCTTCAATTACTCAAAATGGTAATGTAGTCGAAGAGGTTCAAGTCAATCTGGACACGGATGCACTTTCAGAATACGGACTCAGTCAATCTGATGTTGCTTCCATAATAGAAGCCAATAATATTTCCATTCCCAATGCTACTATTGTAGATGAAGAAGCGGGTGAATCCATTTCGACCCGTACAATCAGTTCCATCGATGGCGTTGAACAACTCAGGGAACTTGTCGTTACCGACCTCCCTGATGGCGGAACTTTGTCGCTGAACGATATCGCAGACGTTTCGATTGAAAATCAGGATGACAATTCCATTACACGATTGAATCAGGAAGATGCACTTTCTATTGATGTAATGCTGGCATCCGATGCCAATGCTTCAAATGTGAATAAGGAATTCAATGAAGTTTTAAACGAAAAGCTGGATGAAGATGAATTCAGCAACTTGAACGTGGAAACTTTATATGATGAAGGTGAATTCATCGATATCGCAATCGACAGTGTATACACTGCACTGATTCTCGGTGCCATTCTCGCGATGGTGATATTGTTTGCTTTCCTCAGAAATTTAAAAGCACCTTTAATCATAGGTCTCGCCATTCCATTCTCCGTCATTACTACATTTGCACTGCTGTTCTTTACGGATATCAGTATAAACTTAATGACACTCGGGGGGCTGACGCTCGGTATCGGTTTACTGGTGGATAACTCAGTCGTCGTGATTGAGAATATATACAGGCATCTGTCCATGGGCAAGGACCCTAAAAGAGCAGCAAGTGAAGGAGCCAGGGAAGTTGCTTCTGCAATCGTTGCAGCGACACTGACTACAGGTGCTGTCTTCCTTCCTGTAGTATTTGTAAGCGGTCTGGTCGGCCAACTGTTCACACCGCTGGCAATCACGGTCGTCTTCAGTTTATTTGCATCACTATTTATCGCTTTAACAGTTGTTCCGATGCTTGCGAGCCGAATACTTAAAGCACCAAAGGAAAACCTTGAGGAAATCAGAAGCGAACGGTCATACATGAAAGTCTTGAGAAAATTCTCACGCTGGACTTTGAATCACCGGGTCATTGTACTTGTTATTACTGCACTGTTAATGGTTGCCGGTATTTTCGGCATATATGTCAAAGGCCTGACATTGATGCCTGAAAGTGATGAAGGTGCGTTCACAATTGAAATTGAAAAAGAACAAGGCACAATTTATCAGGACACTTTAGAAACTGTTGAAAGTATCGAAGCTGAACTGGAAGATCATTCTGAAGTGGATATTTATTTAAGTAATATCGGTTCAACTCAGCCGATGATGATGTCTGAAGCGAATAATCAGGCCAATATTACAGCAACTCTGGTCAGTCCGGATGAGCGTAATGTAACAACAAACGAATTCATCAGCAGTATTGAAGATGATGTAGAAAGTCTCGATGAATCCGCGGATATTAATGTGATACCGATGTCTCAATCCGGCATGAGTGCTGAACCGAATACAATGACATTCAACCTGGCTGATGGCAACTCCGAAAGACTTGCAGAGTCAGAAGAGACCATCATCAATGCACTGCAGGACGACAGTGACATTGAAGATGTGACTTCTACCCGTGAAGATATGGTGGAAGAGCTGCAGGTCGTCGTCGACAGGGAGGCTGCAAGAGAAAACGGACTCCAGCCGGCACAGATTGGTTCTGCGCTTTACGAGGCGTCGAATGGCATCTCGGCAACGACGGTCGAAACTGAAGAGGATTTCCTCTCCATCTCTGTCAAGTACCCTTCTGAGTATCTGGACAGCATTGAAAACTTTGAAAGTATTGAAATCCCAAATGCTGAAGGTGAATATATCACAATCAGTGAAGTCGCAAATCTCGAAGAAGCAGAGATGCTCCCATTAATCACAAGAGACGATATGGAAGAGACCAGTGAAATTACTGTCACCTACTCTCCAAGTATGTCTTTAAATCAGGCGGGAACGCACGTTGATGATATTATATCCGATGCAGACTTCAGTGACGAAACATCCTATACCATAGGCGGAGATCTGGAAATGCTGTCGGATGCACTGCCTCAGATGTTACTTGCTCTGATACTTGGAATCATATTCATATACCTTGTAATGGTTGCACAGTTTGAATCGTTCAGACATCCATTTACGGTCATCATTGCAATGCCGCTCAGCATCATCGGTGTCATGGCAGCTCTGTTCATCACGGACAGTCCGTTAAGTGTTGTTTCATTCGTCGGTATCATATTGCTGCTCGGTATAGTGGTCAATAACTCCATACTGCTTGTGGATTATACCAACCAGCAGAAAGCAAAAGGCATACCGACTCTTGAAGCGCTGGAAATCAGTGTTCAGAACCGTTTCAGACCGATCATGATTACCGCTCTGACGACGGCACTCGGAATGCTTCCGCTTGCCATCGGTATGGGTGAAGGCGGCGATATGATTGCGCCGATGGGTACAGTCGTTATCGGCGGCCTTCTGAGCAGTACTGTATTTACACTGTTCGTCATTCCTATCTTCTATAGCTATATAGATAAGGAAACCCGTAATATGCATAAGAAATATATGACACCCGATGGTCAGGTCATCACTCAAAAAGAGATTGATGCTAAAAAATCCGAAGAAGCAGAAACACAGAAAATGAGTCCGGAAAATGATGAAAGCAATTATGATTATCATGACTCAGATAATGACGAGGCGCCTGAAATTGAAGAGTATGGCAGCGCTGAATCAAAAGAAGACTACATCAATGAGATGCAGAGACTGATTGATAAAATGAAAAATAACCCTTCTGATAAATAAAAACCATCAGTCTAAAACAAGGCCTCCTGCCATACTTTGCAGGAGGTTTTTTGTATTTATTTTCACGAGAAAACATGCATAATTATAAAAATATTGCTTGTGTATACACTCATGGGGGTATAGATAATAAAAGGGAAGGGGAAGGAAATCATGAAAATTACTGTTGTCGGTCTGTGGAACAGTTTCCCTAAAAATAATGAAGCGACTTCAGG
>Ga0079226_10004279_pt1 | contig 10903 bp, 9 predicted proteins | sample Poulit2014_FD_76345 | JGI IMG/M metagenome (GOLD analysis project Ga0079226, IMG submission 76345) | Agricultural soil microbial communities from Georgia to study Nitrogen management - Poultry litter 2014 | ecosystem: Environmental > Terrestrial > Soil > Agricultural land | place: USA: Georgia...
AATGCTCAGTTTATTCCGGATTCTACTGAATGTTTCGGGCGACATACCCAGCATAGATGCAATTTGGTACAAAGGAACCTGGTTAAAAAGATGGGGTTGAAAATTGAACATTTGTTTATAACGTTCTTCTGCATTGAGTGAAAGATGGCTGATTATCCGGTTTTCTAAAACTGTAAAACATTTTATTAAAAACAATTTTTCTAACCTATTCCATTCTGGTACTTTGTCACCAATGCGATCATAATCCTCTTTAGAAATAGCCAATATAGAAGTATCACAAAGAGCCTGATAGTTTACTCTGGATTTTTCGCCATAAATAAATCCAGAAAGATCGACTGCAAAATATCCTTTTGTCGAAAACCATTTGGTTATTTCTTTATCATTAATATACAGGAATTCCCTTAGCACTCCTTTTTCCACAAAAGCTAGTTGTCTGGGGTATTGACCTTGCTTTAAGAAAAATTCTCCTTTGCCAATCTGGATCGGTCGGAAGAAATCTTGGATTTTCTTAAAATCGTTTTCCGTAAAACCAAAGGTTTCAATTATTTGTTTTTCTAGTTCAGTCATCTTTTTATTTTTTAAAAATATAGGGATAAGATTCTGCAATCGATTTTTGATGCTTGGTGGATTACAGTCGGACTTCTATATAAATGAACATTTTTTGGTATTTAAATTTTCAGCCTCTTGAATTGGAATTTAAAACAAGATAAGACGCTGTGAGAGCCTGTTATAGTATGGCCACTAACTCGTTATATACGCAACTTTCTTATTCACACTTGCGTGTATATCTTTATAGCTGCTATTATCCTTTTATTATTTCTATTACTAATTATGGCTAAGTTCTATTACAGCTTCAACCACTTTAGTAAATCGAGTATAAACATACTGATGTTTGTTAACATTAACAAAGCATTTAAGGGAGAGATAAAGTAATACGTTTATTGATTTGTTAATTATAGTACAGTTGAGGTAGGTAAATCTGAGGGAGATGGTAGAAGTAAATGATATAATCCTCCCAAAATTCGATCCAGAGGTTAAGCTTAAAATAAACATGTAAATTAAATCCTATGAAAAGAACAAGGAGAAAGTCAAATCAGCTTGACTCTGGTTTAAAGAATGGATAGTAGTATAATTCGAATACTACTTTGAAGAACACTAGCGCTTATTTTTCAAATTTTGTAAATGAAGCAAATGTAATGCATCATTCTTCTACTAGGATTAATACAAATAAAGATAAAATATTTTCATTGGAGTTGTTTAAGTTAAATAAACAAAGGTTAGAATCATTTAAAGCTTTAACTACTAACTTTACTTATTAAACAAAAAAACAGCTATCTCGATTAAGAAATAGCTGTTTTTAGATTATATTTTTTTATTTTTTTAGAATAATTCTCTCCCTGAAAAATGGAAAGCTGCTTCAATTGCCGCATTTTCGTTACTATCGCTACCATGCACAGCATTTTCTTCAATAGACTCTGCAAACATCTTTCGTATAGTTCCTTCTGCTGCTTCCTGTGGATTAGTAGCTCCAATCAAAGTACGGAAATCCTCCACAGCATTTTCTTTCTCTAAAACTGCAGCAACAATAGGACCACGAGTCATATAGCTTACTAAATCACTAAAGAACGGACGCTCTTTATGGATTTCATAGAAACGCTCTGCGTCTGCAGTAGTCATCTGTGTCATTTTTAAAGCTACAATTCGGAATCCAGAAGCCGAAATTTTATCTAAAATAGCTCCAACGTGTCCTTTCTCAACAGCGTCTGGCTTTAACATGGTCAATGTTCTGTTCGTGATCATTTAAGTAAAGTTTAGTAATGAAAGGCAAAAATATACAATTACAGTCTATTGAGCAAACACAAAATACTCTATGAAACGACTTGATAAAAATCAGCTAGTGTAGTAAGAGTCCTCATTATTTTTTTTATAATTCATCTCTTCACTCCTATTATTTATCCTCATACTATATTCTTTCAATCTATAAAAAACAGCTATTTTCTACTTTAAATTATCGAATAAATGTATCTTCGCTTTTATGAACGAGATTCAGATAAATACTATTCAATCACTTTTGGAAGCCCCAAAGAAGATTGCCATTATAGGACATAAAAGTCCTGATGGAGATTCGATGGGCTCATGCCTGGCTATAAAACACTTGTTAGATAAACATGGACATACTACCTATGTTTTCATGCCAGATGCCCATGCTAATTACTTAGATTGGTTACCGGGAAGTACATCCATATTAAATTACCAAGACAACCAAATACGCATCGAAGAATTACTATCAGAAATTGAATTGATTTTTACTATGGATTTCAATTCATTAAATAGAGTTGGAGATTTACAAAAAGTTCTTGAACAGAAATTACAAGAAAACATTCCTTTTGTTATGATAGATCACCATCAAACTCCAGATGATTATGCTGTAGTTACATATTCTGATCCTTTGATGAGTTCTACCTCACAAATGGTCTATCATTTTATGGAGTGCCTAAACTGGGATTCACTACTCGATAAAGACATTGCAACCTGTATCTATACAGGTATTTTGACAGATACGGGATCCTTCAAGTATAGAAACACCACTCCTACCACCCATAGAGTAACAGCCAGCCTGATGGAAGCTGGAGCAGATAATTTAAAAATTAATAATAATATTTTTGATGCTAATAGTGAAAACCGACTAAAGCTGTTAGGCAGTGCTTTAAAAAATTTAAGAGTACTTAAAGAGTATCACACTGCTTATATTACCCTTACACAAGCCGAGTTAAACCACCATCATTATCAAAAAGGAGATACAGAAGGATTTGTAAACTATGCACTATCCATCGAAGGAGTAAATTTAGCTGTTATTTTCATAGAGAACAGTGATGAAAAGATAATAAAAATATCATTACGCAGTAAAGGAGCTTTCCCGGTAAATCAAATGGCTAATAAACATTTTCATGGAGGAGGTCATATTAATGCGGCAGGTGGTAGAAGCCACGATAATATGGAAAACACCCTCTCTTATTTTCAGAGCATTTTAAAGCATTATAAAAATGATTTAACCTATGAATAGTCTTAAGTTTTCACTAATAGGATTCGTTCTTCTAATTGTTACTAGCTGTATAAAACGACCTGAACCTCGACAACCTATCGAAAAAAAATCTGGCTCTTTTTATCTTCAAGCTTCTGTAGAAAAAAATAAAAGACGAAATAAAGAAGAAGAAAACTATATTCGGAAACTCATCGATCAAGATAGTGTAAATGAATACCATCACACTAGTTCGGGCTTTTGGTATTATTATATAGCTCAAAATACAGACCAAAGCCCTACTCCAGAGGTAGGCGATCGCGTGCAGTTCCACTATAATATAGCGGATCTTCATGGAAATGAAATTTTATCAGAAAAAGAGATAGGAAAGCAGATCTATCATATTGATAAGTCCAATCAAGAGTTGATATCGGGTATTCGTGATGGTCTTAAACTCATGCAAGTGGGCGAGACTGTTACTTTTCTTTTTCCTTCCTACAAAGCCTATGGCTATTACGGGTATGAAGATTATATTGGACCTAACACCCCTTTACAATGTACTGTTACTTTAAATTCTATAGATAAAACCAAACCTAAAACTGACTATGAAGAAAATTAGTTTAATTATTTTTAGCTTATTAATAGGTAGCCTATTATACGCTTGCAACACCAAAAGTGCTTCTCACAATCATCTTGGAGAAGGTATGTTCGCAGAGTTTAAAACCAATAAAGGAAATTTTATTGTTAAGCTATTTTATGAGCAGACCCCCATGACGGTTGCGAATTTTGTATCCTTAGCAGAAGGTACAAACAATATGGTAACTGATGAAAATCTAAAAGGGAAACCTTTTTATGACGGTTTAATTTTCCACAGGGTTATTAAGGACTTTATGATACAAGGTGGTGACCCACTAGGTACTGGATCAGGTGGTCCTGGCTATCGTTTTCCTGATGAAATTGTTCCAGAACTACAACATAAAAACAAAGGCATCCTATCCATGGCTAATTCGGGCCCTGCAACCAATGGAAGCCAATTTTTTATCACTTTAAAAGAAACTCCTTGGCTTAACGGAAATCACACTGTTTTTGGAGAAGTCGTCGAAGGACAAGAAATTGTAGATGAAATTGGATTAATAGAAACATCTGCACAGGATCGTCCCATTGAAGAGGTAGTCATCGAAAAGGTCACCATTATTCGAAATGGAAAACCTAAGTTGGAAGACTTTGAGAAACAACTCGAAAAATTTGAAAAAGAACAAGAAGAGAAAAACGCTAAACTGAAATTAGTCCAAGAAGAAAATAAAAAAAAGTTTGCCGAACTTTTTGAAGATGCTGAAACATTGGAAAGCGGTTTAAAAATACATTATATTGAGAAAAAGGATAATAAGAAGCCTGAGTATCAAACTAGTGTAGCAGTTAACTATGCTGGTTTTTTAGAAAATGGAACTTTATTCGATTCGAATATCTATTCTATTGTAAATGAGAACACCAGCGAAAGTCTTGATGAAAGTCGTTTTAAACCTATGGTTTTGGAAATCAGTCCAGAGCTTGGATTAATTCCTGGATTTAGAGAAGCCTTATTGGAACTTAAATTTGGAGAAAAAGTTTATATCCTTATCCCTTCTCATCTTGCCTATGGAGAAGCAGGAGTACAAGAGGTAATCCCACCAAATTCAGATTTGATTTTCTATATCGAAATGGACGAAGTAAATTAAAAAAAAATCCTTAAAAAATCCGATGGTTTGACATCGGATTTTTTAAGGATAATCAACTAAAAAGACTCCTTATTATTTAACAGGGATCTGTTTTAAAATTTCTTTTAGAAACTTCCAGAATTTCTGAGTAGAGCTTATGCTGGCTCGTTCGTCTGGTGAATGGGCTCCATGAATCGTTGGCCCGAAGGAAATCATATCCATGTCCGGATAATGACCTTTTAAAATCCCACATTCCAATCCGCCATGACCTGCAGCAACCCGCGGTTCTTCTCCATTAATTTCAATGTACAGATCTTTTAAAACTTTTAAAATCGGGCTATCCAGATCAGGCTCCCAACCCGGATAATCTCCGGAAAGTGAAATATCATATCCGGCCAATTTATATGTAGCACTTATAACATTTGCCAAATCTGCTTTCGACGACTCCACCGCACTTCGGGTTAAATTTTCAATACTGATTTTTCCATTAGCAACGGTTACTTTCGCTACATTATTTGAAGTTTCTACCAAATCATCAAATGTAGGACTCATTCTGAAAACACCATTAAATGATGCACTCATTACCTTCAAAAATATATCCTGATCTTCTTTTGCCATCACTTTCGAAAAAGAATCTTCATTCCTGGAAACAGTTATTGATAAATCGGGTTCTATCAATTTGTATTCGTTTTTTATATCTTTTAAAATGCCATCAAAAGCAGTATGGAAATCATTTTCAGAATTGACGGCAATTTTAGCAAAACTTTCTCTTGGGATAGCATTTCGTAAACTTCCGCCTTTAATTTCGTGAATTTGAACAAAATCCTGGACCGCAACCAAAATCCGATTCATCAGCTTGTTTGCATTTCCTAAGCCTTTATGAATATCCATTCCGCTATGGCCACCCTGCAAACCTTTTACGTTAATTACAAAAGATGCCTTGTTCACAGAATCAACCGTTTTATATGAGCTCGTTGCGGTAATATCCACTCCACCCGCACAACCAACACTTAGTTCGTCATCTTCTTCCGTATCGAGATTCAGCAAAATTTCCCCTTGGAGAACATCTTCTTTTAATCCCATTGCCCCGGTCATTCCGGTTTCTTCATCAATGGTAAATAGTGCTTCTAATTCAGGATGTTTAATCGTATCGCTTTCTAAAATACTCATTATTGCCGCTACTCCTAATCCATTATCAGCACCCAGTGTCGTACCTTTTGCCCTTACCCAATCTCCATCAACATACATCTCAATACCTTGCCTGTCAAAATCAAAATCAGTATCGTTATTTTTCTGATGCACCATATCCAAATGAGACTGGAGCACCACTATCTTCCGATCTTCCATTCCTGGAGAAGCAGGTTTTCGAATCAATACATTTCCTACTTCATCCACTTTGGTTTCTAATCCTAATTGCTCTCCAAATCCTTTCATAAAAGCAATAACACGTTCTTCTTTTTTTGAAGCTCTAGGCACCGCATTTAAATTTGCAAAATTATTCCATACAGATTGTGGCTCCAATCCTCGAATCTCTTTATTCATACATTTTATTTTTATATTACTTAGTCTTACAAAAATACAGTAAAATCGGTAGGTCTAAAATTTATTTAAAGTAGGATTCTACACCAAAATACTGTTTTTATTTTTTTTACTTTTTGATCAAAAATTTCCTCAACTAATAGTTTTTTCTTCTCATTATAAAGATGCTACAACTCACTAGCTCAAACTTATGAAAAAACAAAAGTAATTCAAAATTCTCCTGTAGCACACATGAATCATTTAGTAGCACCTTACAGTTTTAGATATAAAAATACTTTGTTCTACTTTTACTGGAGTTTTGCGTATCTTTATTGGCTAAATTTTAAGAACAAAAGAAAAAGTAATATTAAATCCTATGAGTAAAGCTTATAAAGCAATAGTAAACGACCATATTACAGTAGAGCTAGATATTCATGACGCTATTGTAAGTCAAGAAGTTATCGATGGCAATTTGGTGGGTTTACATAACGAAAATAAAGTAGAAGCAAGACTTTTGGAAAGCAATTTTGACGCTCGTACTTATCGTATTCGTTTATCTGGAAATAGTTACACCATTCAGCTTCAGAACAAATTAGATCAGCAAATTCAAGATTTAGGTCTTTCGATTGGAAATCAAGCCACCAAAAACAAAGTTGAAGCCCCTATGCCAGGATTAATTTTGGATATCTTAATTTCTGAAGGAGAGTTTGTAGAGGAAGGAGATGGATTATTAATTCTAGAAGCGATGAAAATGGAAAATAAACTTGTAGCCCCGCGTCATGGAGTTATTAAAACTATACATATAGCACCCAATCAAACCGTTGATAAAGGACTCGTATTAATAGAATTTGAAGAAGATGAAAATTAAAAAAATATTAGTTGCCAATCGTGGCGAAATCGCATTGCGTGTCATGCGTACTGCAAAAAAAATGGGAATCAAAACTGTTGCAATCTATTCTGAAGTTGACAAGAACGCGCCACATGTTACCTTTGCAGACCAAGCAGTTTGCATCGGACCCGCGCCTTCTAGTGAATCTTATTTAAAAGCTGATGAAATCATTGCTGTTGCCAAGAGATTAGGAGCAGATGCTATACATCCTGGTTATGGTTTTTTAAGTGAGAATTCTCGATTTGCACAACAAGTAGAAGATAACAATATCATTTTTATAGGACCTAAACCCCATGCCATAGAAGTAATGGGAAATAAGCTAGCCTCCAAGGATAGCCTAGAAGGTAAAAACATTCCGATGGTTCCAGGTACAAAAGACGCGATAGATAATCCTAAAGAAGCTATTGAGATTGCCAATCAAATCGGATATCCAATTCTTATAAAAGCGGCTACTGGAGGAGGAGGAAAAGGGATGCGTATTGTAGAAAAGGAAGCGGATATTGCCGAACAAATGAGTCGAGCAATTAGTGAAGCCAAATCGGCATTTGGAGACGGATCGGTTTTTATTGAAAAGTTTATTAGTAACCCACGACATATCGAAGTGCAGGTACTCGCTGATCAACATGGTCATACAGTACATCTTTTTGAAAGAGAATGTAGTGTGCAAAGACGCCATCAAAAAGTACTTGAAGAAGCACCTTCTGTGGCGGTTACCCCTCAACTTCGAGAACAAATGGGAACCGTAGCTATAGAAGTAGCCAAAGCTTGTGATTATATTGGAGCGGGAACAGTTGAGTTCTTATTAGATAGTGATGGAAAATTTTATTTTCTTGAGATGAATACCCGGCTCCAAGTCGAACATCCTGTAACAGAGCTCATTACTCAATTAGATCTGGTAGAAGAACAAATTAGGGTAGCTCAAGGGGAAAAACTCCGATTTAAGCAAGAAGATTTAAAAATAGAAGGCCATGCTATTGAATTACGAGTATATGCCGAAAATCCATATGATGATTTCAGTCCTAGCATTGGTATCCTAAATCGTTATACACCACCTACTGGAGAAGGTATTCGCGTAGATGATGGGGTAATTGAAGGCTCTGAGATTCCTATTTATTATGATCCGATGTTAGCAAAATTAATTGTACATGCTCCTACACGTCAAGAAGCTTTAAGTAAAATGTTAACTGCTATATCACAGTATCAGATAGAAGGAATACATACTACTCTGCCTTTCGGTGATTTTGTTTGTCGCCACGATGCTTTTATTTCGGGAGATTTTTCTACCCATTTTGTAGATCGATATTTTGATCAAGAGACCAGAGAAGATATCTTGCAAAAAGAAGTAGAAATCGCTAGTAGGTTTGCCTTAGGATTGCATTTAGAGGAACTTTCAAAGCTTCGATTACCCTTAAAAAATTAAGATAAAAAATGAAAGAGAGAGTATATAAAGAATTAGAAAAAAGACAAAATAAAGCTCTAATAGGCGGTGGTGAAAAAAGAATTGAAAGTCAACATGCCAAAAAGAAACTCACTGCACGAGAACGTGTGGAATATTTACTAGATGAAGGTTCTTTTGAAGAGCAAGGTATGTTGGTTACTCACCGAACCACCGATTTTGGTATGGATAAACAAATTATTCCAGGGGATGGAGTGGTTACGGGTTATGGTACCATAAACGGTCGTTTGGTTTATATTTTTGCACAAGATTTTACAGTATTTGGAGGATCCCTTTCAGAAACTCATGCAGAAAAAATATGTAAAGTAATGGATCATGCTATGAAAGTAGGAGCCCCTATCATCGGGCTAAATGATTCTGGAGGAGCTAGAATTCAGGAAGGAGTACGTTCTTTGGGTGGATATGCTGACATATTCTATAGGAATGTTCAAGCCTCAGGAGTTATTCCACAACTTTCTGCCATCATGGGACCTTGTGCAGGAGGTGCGGTTTATTCTCCTGCTATGACCGATTTCACCATGATGGTTCAAGACACCAGCTATATGTTTGTTACAGGTCCTAACGTAGTAAAAACTGTTACTAACGAGACCGTAACTTCTGAAGAACTAGGAGGTGCAAGCACGCATGCTTCCAAATCTGGTGTTACTCATTTTACGGCAGCAAATGATATTGTCTGTTTAGAACAAATTAAACAACTATTAAGTTACTTGCCTCAAAACAATCAAGAGAAACCAGCTGATATTCCTTACCAATTAGAAGATGAACTGCGTCCAGAGCTAGAAACTATAATTCCCGAATCAGCCAATCAACCTTATGATATGCATCAAGTAATACAGGGGCTTATCGATGAGGATAGCTTTATGGAAGTACATGAAGAGTACGCTACTAATATAATAGTAGGTTTTGCTAGGTTAGGCGGAAAAAGTATAGGGATTGTAGCCAATCAACCCATGTCTCTCGCAGGAGTATTGGACGTAGATAGCTCTAAAAAAGCGGCACGTTTTACACGTTTTTGTGATGCTTTCAACATCCCTTTATTGGTCTTGGTTGATGTACCAGGATTTTTACCCGGTACAGATCAAGAATGGAATGGAATTATTCTACATGGTGCTAAATTATTATATGCATTAAGTGAAGCTACTGTACCTCGAGTTACTCTAATCACCCGTAAAGCCTATGGGGGAGCCTATGATGTAATGAACTCTAAACATATTGGAGCTGATTACAACTATGCTTGGCCCACAGCAGAGATTGCAGTAATGGGTGCTAAAGGAGCAAGTGAAATTATCTTTAGAAAAGAAATCTCGGAAGCTGCTGATCCCGTACTGGAATTATCTAAGAAAGAACAAGAGTATGCAAACAAATTTGCAAATCCATTCGAAGCTGCGCAACGTGGGTTTATCGACGAAGTAATACAGCCAAAAGAAAGTAGAAGAAAATTATTAAGAGCTTTTGCTTCTCTTGAAAATAAAAAAATAATAAGACCCAAACGAAAGCACGGAAATATTCCTTTATAGTTACAAATACATAAAGCCGATTTATATACTTATAAATCGGCTTTTTCTTAGGATTTATAAAATAAATTAGAATTTATAGCCTACGCCTATTTGAAATACTCTATTTTTCAAATCATTTTCTCCAACTATACTTTCTTTATTGATTTTGGTCAACCCAATATTGTAACGAGCATCAAAAAATACTCCCATCGGTAACTCGTAGCCTAATCCAAAATTAAGACCTAATTCAAAAGACTCGAGTTCGTCTTTTATATCTAAAGTAGCACTTCCTAAGTCATCGATTTCTCCTTTGATTTCAGCTTTAGTAAGAAAACTAAATTGGGGTCCAGCTTGGATATTAAATCCATCTGCAATATAATATTTTGCCATCAAAGGCACACTGATATAATCGAGGTTAAGTTTAGAAGTATACCCCTCTTCTTCTGCTTTGGCACCTTGAGCCGAATATAGAATTTCGGGTTGAACAGAAAATTGCTCTCCTAAATAAATTTCTGCTAGAAGTCCGATATGAAAACCTGTCTTACCCTTTAATTCAGAATCATTAACCTCACTAAAATTGACTCCTGCTTTAGCACCAAATTTAGGATCTATCATCTGAGCAGTAGCCGAAAATGTGAAGCTTAGTAATACACTAATAATCATTAAAATCTTTCTCATAATTAGAGTTTTTATAATTTCTATGAAATAAAACTAGGAAATAAAAAAACCTTTCTATATTATATTTTAGTTAAATAAAATTAATACCATACAAAAAAGTCTTATATACAGGTAAATCGTGAATGGTAGATGTTTAATGATAAGAAATAACAC
>Ga0079226_10004281_pt1 | contig 10903 bp, 9 predicted proteins | sample Poulit2014_FD_76345 | JGI IMG/M metagenome (GOLD analysis project Ga0079226, IMG submission 76345) | Agricultural soil microbial communities from Georgia to study Nitrogen management - Poultry litter 2014 | ecosystem: Environmental > Terrestrial > Soil > Agricultural land | place: USA: Georgia...
ATCGTGATCGATTGTGATGCCAAACTGTGATCGGAGATGGATGCCAAATCATGATCGATTCGAATGCCAAACCGTGATCGATTTAGATGCCAAACCATGATCGATTCAGATGCCATTTTGCAGTTGTTTTATTTTTGATGATTTTCGACTGCAGACTTTGTGATGTTTCTTTTTTTAGATGCTGGTTGCCTGATGTTGAACAGCCAGAAATAAGTAAAGAAGAAATAAAAAACACAGAAATCATGAATCTGTTCATAAGTTTTCTCATATTAATTTTTTATGTTTGCGGTGGTGTGAAATTAATATCATCTTATAAAAACAACTCTGTCTGCATATTTCTTTTTATTACTGCAGATAAGAATAATGCCGCTGGCAAAAAACGTAATGACTGAGGCAGGAGTGCTGCCGGTCAATGAAAACACTAACCAGGCGAGAGCTAATGCCACGAATTGAAACAGGAATGCCACACTGAGTGGACTTTCACCATAGGCCACTTTTGCATGGCAACCTTTGCAAACCCGCACACCGTGTGGGCTTTGTGTAAAGCAGAAAGGGCAGCTAATCGTTTTATTATCCATCATGACTCCGTAGCCTGATTTAAGGTGATGTATTTTTGAACATTTTCGATGAATGAACTGCTTTAGTAAAATTGCTTGTACCGATCGATGGATCTCAGGAGATAGGTTATATCTATTATAACTAGATTATCGATCTATAAAAACGATCGATATCTTATTGACTATCACTAAAGTATGGACTAGCTAACTTATGGTGCAGGATGGTTGTTGTTTTTAAATGATTGTTCTTTATTGGTATTTGTTGTCATGGGATGACAGGGTGTCAGAATATGTAGGTGGAGGATTTGGTGGAAAGGATGTGCAGTGGCATGTAACAGAGACATGCCTCTGCGCCTGAGAAGTGCCACAATATGGACGAGCAATACAAGCCATGAATACAGACGACGCTGGCGGGGTATCTGACGAGCTGTATTGTGCAGATTGCTCCTGAGCTGGATGATACCCACTGTCTCCTGTTGTCTTTCCAGACGAATTTTTTCTTCAAGCTGATGGATTTTCTCCAGAATCGTTTCCCGGTTTGCAGCCTGCTCTTCAGACTCGCATGATGGCACTGGCACTGGCACTGGCACTGGCACTGGCACTGGCGCGGTTGTAGGTTCTATTGGCCTCTGGGCTTCTTTCAGTAAACTCAGATGCTCAGGCGTAAAATCAATCAGTGCTTGCAGGGAAGACCAGCCATATTTTTTACCCAACTGAGATGCTTTAAAGGCAATACCCTGGTATTGAAATGAAAATCCACTCATTTTACCCGTAGTGGCGATATTGGGTTTGCAGGTCACTCCTTCCTGTTCCAGTAAGCGAACAAAGGTTAGTAAATCGGGATGGTGTGTTAATGCATTGTCGAGCAGGGCCTGCAACAGTGACTTAGGGCAGGGAGCTGCTGTGCGTTCTGCCATCATCAGTTCATTACGGGAAGGCTTCCTTTTATCCTGGCGGCTACTGCCGGTTACACCCGTAGTTTCGGTGAGGCCGTGTACTCTCTCCAGCTCACTGATAATCCGTGTGCCGATAAGATTTTCATTTTTCCCCAGGTACAGTTTTCCACCGACCATGTTAATACGACTTGCAATGATATGAATATGCTGCCCATCCGGATCATCGTGCATGATATAGCAGCGAAGATGGGTGTCAGTGAAGCCCATTCGGGCCATATAATCGTCAGCGAATGCTGCCCACTGTCTGTTTGACAGTTTCTCACCCTTTGGCAGGCGAAGTGAATTATGCCAGACAGGTTTGGCGACATCGGGACGCAGCAGTCGGGTGCCTTCAAATTCACTTATAAGCTCAGCAGCAGTGCTACCCGTCATGTTGCCACCGATGACATAAGGCGTGATTTTGTGGTGAGAACCTGACTTCAGGCTATAAATAACCACACCTGTGAATTGTTTACCCCTTTTTATTTTCTGCATGCCTTTCATGGGTCTGACTCCAGAAATGTTGAGGGAATAAGGTGATCCCTGAGAGTTTTGATTTGTCTGCGCAGGGCGAAGAGTTCTGTACGGGTCAGTTCGCTGTCAGGGCTTTTGCTGTCGAGATGACTCAACAGGTAGTTTAAATCCTGTGAAAGGCTGCCAAGTTTTATCCATGCTTCACGATTGATTTCTGGCAGAACCGGCGGGAGTTTATTCAGGGAAGCCATCCTGAGCCATTCTCCTTTTTTATACTGACCTCTTTTACTGTCGAGAATAATTAATTCTTCTTCATTTAATCTGACACTGATGCAGTGATGTCGTATTTCATTCTCAGGAAATTTGTCAGTATGGAATTTACCGCGTTTTGATACTCTGGTTATATCATCATCATTACTCATGTCACTGTTCATAGTTATCCTTTTATTTCATGTTTATTACTACAGATAACCGATGAAATGAATAAGTCAAGTTGTTACGGGATAAATAATTTAATTATCTGGATTAAAAAAGGTATACCATTTGACAAATAGTATACCCACGAGGACATATCAGATTAATGGTCATTAAATGAATCCTTGCAGACTAAGAAAAGGGTTGTTTACTCCAGAGTTTTAGAGTCTTTTTCGTACAGATGAACGGGGGATCTCTGGCTTCATTTCTTTTAACAGGTCTTTTTTCTCTCTTGCTGCGATATAAGAAAAAATCTTATCGGAGTCAGAACGCTGTCTGAGTATATCGTCGTCCATTCGGATACCATTTCGAATGAACCATTTCACACTTTCTATGCCGGTGTAGATACCAATATGTTTATCATGATAACAATTATAAAACTGAACATGACTGATATCCGTATATTTTTTCAGTGAGGTAAAGAAGTACTTCATGTTTTTGACATATAATGCGAAGGAACAGTGTTCAGCGATAAGGATATTACGCCCTTTTTCATGAAGCAAAGCAATTAGAGGCAAAGCCTCAGTTGAAACATGTTTAAATAATACTGGCGTGCTGTCTATTCTATCAACATGGCGTTTGAGGGCATTAATACTGAAATCATATATCCACCACTCGTTGTCAGTCGGAAGATCCAGCACCGCTTTGCCACCATAATCTCTGTGGTTTATGTCACACCCTTTATTTACCCAGTAATCAAAGACGTCATGATCGAGGAGGTCATAAAGAAGCGTTTGTCCTTCGTTATCTGTGCTGTGGATATCAATGCCCGCGTTTATGAGGAGTTCCGCACAATCTATGGCGTAGCGCTGCCAGTGAAGACAGGACTGGCCTTTATTATTTTTGTGGTGAACGTTAATACCTGACTTTATCAATAGCCTCACTGCACGTGGGCTTTTTCTGCTAAACAGGGCATTATTACCATAACAATCTGTATGGTTCAGCGCTATGCCTGCTTCAATCATGGCTTTTAAAGCCCCGATACTGTCGCAACCGAAAAGGGCGTTTTCACCGTGTTCATTAAGTGTGTTAATGTCAATGCCTGCAGCAATGCAATTCTGGACGTCTTTTTTAGTTTTGCTGTCAAATAAATTATCTTCTGTATAGTTACTCATGGGCGTTCTCCTTTTTAAGCGGTCGTTTTGTGCCAGGTATTATTGTTGTATTCATATTCTTTTATCTTAATGATCTCGTCATAGATCCGTGAAAAAGAAAACCATGAGATCTCTTTCACTTCGCCTTTTTTGTTTGTGTAAATGATATTGCAGCCACGAAAAGAAAATGACTGATAGAAAGTATCGTGATTCTCCTCTTTAAGAAAACGGGTAAAAGCTTTTATGGTGTCTTTTTTTTCCATGCTATAAGAGAAAAAGGTATGGATAGCAAATATGGTCAGAATATTTCTTTCCGTCACCATATGTCTGGAAAAATAATTAAGATAAAAAACATGATCTTCAATGCTATTTTTACAGAATATTGAAAAGTGAGGGTTATACAGACGGTAGAGATCTGTATTCTTTTTTGTTTTAGATAGGTAACTTGTCAGGGTTGAATAGTTTTGTTTTTTCATTTTTATTCTCCTTTATTATTTTGATGAAATGAATGTATATTATCAAATAAATAAAAATCAAATTTATTTTTAATAATAAAAAATAAGCAAGCGTTTTCTTTTGAATAAACTAATTTAATGTGATGTTTTATATAAATAAATTCATAGTTTGCAAAAAGTGCTATTTTTATTTCATGGTTGATTGATGGGCGTTTTTCCCCATTGCTTAGGGGGAAATATATCCCATTAATATTAAATGTTTGAAGTGAATCGTATTTTAGCAGGGGAATATTATATCTTTTACTTCTGTTTTGATTTTCAACTTTGTGTGTGAGACACAATATGTGATAGTGTTGTGATAATCGTAAGTATCCTGCCAAAACGAATCATTCACTTTAAACCTTTACTGACATATTGGTTATATATTCTGAGAAATTTATAGTGCAAAAGGCTCGGTGTGCAGACTTACGCCAGCCCAATCAAGCCGTAGTGCTTTAGTTTTGGGGCTTAGGTATGGTGGAAAAAAGCGACTCGTTAAGCTTACTGAGCTCTATGTATTTCAGGAGTCGGTCAGTAAGTTAACGATCCAAGAGGCTCATCAATCATAAGAGATGTATCAATCTTGCGAGACTCTCACGGATTTTATCGCCGTCATAAATAGCAATCTCTTCAATATTGTTACCAATGAAAGTTTCAGCTGCCTGGATGGCTATCAGTTCAGACATACCAACGTTATCAGCCAGCTGGCGTGCTGCAATGACCTTGCTTTCAAGAGTTAGGATGACCGGCCTGTAGCCTGCGCGTTTGATTTTGATACAGTGTGAAATCAATTTCTCCATAGGTGCGGTGGTCACTTGGAATGCAGTCGTACCCACCTGAAAGGCCCCTTCACGGTCAATGTGTGGATCATTAGCATTGGCCCTGCGACTACTGATTTTAACATCTAGGGAAACGTAGCTGATGTTTGGCTTCGATAAGATTCTGTAGCACCGCCTCAGTGGGGTTGTCAGAACATTCCGCTGCCGCCTTAAGAATATCGCTTACTAGAGATGAAACTGGTTGATTGTAATCCCGGTCGACCGTTACTCTATGTTTATCCGGATAATTTTGGCGTACACATTAAGTGAAGAAAACTTCAAAGTGATTTGAAACAGATGTTGTATTCACTGGCTCATTTACATTAACTTGAGTGTTGTTCAGCACATGTTGAAACGCAGCTGTAAGGAAGATGATACAGCCAAGATGTATCCTTCATTATGGGGATTGGCGCGATGACCACCACGGCTTAGCCCGATTGATTATTTGGAAATTGATTAGAATGCATAATCTGGGCTGAGCTCACTTAAAGTCTCTAATGTTTGACTTGGAGATTTGGGGGGCAGTGGCTTTCAGTTTTGTTAACTCTAACATCTGGTTTACGTTCCTTTTGGAACAAGAAGCAGAGGTCTGCTAAGTAATGGTTGTACTGCTTGTGATAGGTATGACTGCATGTTCAGCGAGCAAGAATGGCTTAAAAGTTCTGTTACTGAGCACCCCATGAAGTTAGAACGATGTCATAACGTGCACGTAACCGTTGAACTGTTCTCTTACAGATAATCTCTACATAGCTATTATTGCTTAGGCGGTAGCTATGTAGATGGTTTTTGTAATATTATATTAAAAGTTCATACAGCGACTATAGCATCATTGCGAAAAATATCAGGAGGTGAGTTTAATGTTACGAAAAAGCAAACTTACAGAGATATATAAAAGGTTTGGTTTTACTGAAGAAAATACAGGTAACGAAAGTATTGCTGTATATTCTATTAAAACAGGGCACTACCATAACGCGGACATACTTCCACTAAATAATGAGGTTAATGTAAATCAAACCTTTGAAGAATATAGGCAGTTAGGTTATGCATGTCAAATTAAAAAATATCAGTCTTATGAAGAAGCACATAAGGAATTATTTAATGGCTTCTTTAGCGTCGATTCAACTAAAGAAAGGTTGATTAAAGATTATAATACTTTCACAGATTCAATTGTAAAAATTCACTCACCTACTGCAACTTATTCCTACATAAATTCAAAATATTACTTAAATGGTGTTATTGGCGAAGCTAATGTTGTTACGGAAATATTAGAGAGAATACAACATAGGCGTCCAATTCTGTTTTTGATTGAGGCTGCAGCCGGTTTTGGAAAGACTTGCACGGCGTATGAATTATTGAGGGAGATTATAGTTAACAATATAGGGAAAATACCATTATTTTCAGAACTATCAAGGAATAGGCAAGCAAAAATATTCAGGTATGTACTATTAGATGAAATTGATAGAAGTTTTCCTTTGTTAAGCTCAGCCTTAGTAAGGAATGAAATAAGAGCAGGAAATGTACCAGTTATACTTGACGGGTTTGATGAACTATTGCATGAAAGTACAAACGGAATTGAAAATAATTATGAAAAAACAGAGCCAATGCTGGAAACAATAAGTGAGCTTCTAACTGATAGTGCAAAAGTGGTTTTGACAACTCGAAGAACAGCTATATTTGACGGAGATGAATTCCATCAGTGGATAGCATCACATCAAGAAGATTTTGATGTGATAAGAATAAGAATTCATGAACCACAAATTGAAGACTGGCTTCCAGGTCAACGTTTAGATGAAATTTCATCGACAGGATTTCCTCTTAACAAATTATCAAACCCTGTACTGCTATCATTTCTAAGATGCATCGACGACACCGACTTTAATAAAGTTATAAGCGACCCAACAACTATAGTGAGGAAGTATTTTGATTCAATGCTTGAGCGAGAAAGAAAAAGACAAGATTTATTAATGTCTATTGAAGATCAATATACTATACTAAAAATAATAGCTGACGACATGGTCGAGGGTAACTACACATCTGAGTCTAGAGAGTATATATCGTTAGTCATAACTGAAAAGAATCAACAACTCTTGGAGGCTACAAGAAAGCTTTATACTGTAGATGAAAGACCAACTACTGACGAATTAGTTAATAAATTAGCATCGCATGCTCTATTAGATCGGTCAGGCTCAGAAAACCAAGGTATTGGATTTGTTAATGAATTTGTTCTTGGTAATTTTGTTTCTGAAAATATTATTAATGATAAGTCAAATGAATGGATTGGTGATAAACGTTTTATAGAACCAGCAGTGCAATCTTATATGCCGAGGATCGATGATGAAAAAGAATTACTTTGGCATAGCTTAGAGTTTGCTTTATATTTTATGTCAGGTAATGATAAAATCCTTTATAGTCATTTGCTTATAGGAAAAGTTCCATTAGATTTAAAAAATGATAGTGTTGAGCAATTGTCTATATCAAAACTTTCTTTAGGCGATATAAATATAATACATGATACTATCTTTGTTGATTGTTCGTTTTTTAGCAGCATATTTACCTGTGGTAATTATAAAAACGTTACATTCGTGAACTGTTCTTTTATAGATTGTAGTTTTAACGAATTAAGTGGTAGGGAAGATATTTATTTTTTGGGATGTGAATGTGACAATGATGCTATTAATAAAAAATCTGTCGAGATAAACAGTGAAAATGATCACGATATTACAGATTGTGATATTTACATCTTAGAGAAGTTCTGTCCCAGAGGGAGTGTTAGCTATCATAAGCATCGGCCTATAAAAGGCTTATGTTCTAACAACAATCAATTTCAGTTAAGTGAAATACTCCATTCTTTAGATAAATTGAGGAAAGACGGTCTTTTACTTACGCCAGACAAGCGTTCGTTCCTTGAACTTAACATGGCAAGAATATCAGAGATTAAAGCAATTCTTGTGAGGAATTTCTGATGTATAACGGGAATGAATTGCGAATTATTCAAAGTTTGCAAAAAGATATAGAAGATGAACTTAATCGTATTGGATTACTTTATCGTTTTTTTTCGAGGACAAAATCAGAAAGCTCAATAATTAAGAAATATGAAAAAGAGCCTAATAAATACTCAGAGGATGGTAAAAAAATTCAAGACTTATTTGGGGTTAGGATAATATTATATTTTCCTGATGATTTATTTATTGCTCAAAAAACACTGGAGAAATTATTCGAAATTGAATCTAAAACCGTAGACGAAACCACGGCTAATCTCTTTGCGGCAACTCGATGCAATTACGTCTTTAAGTTACCAGAAGTATTATCAAATGATAGTGTCTTATTAAAGAAATATTCTTATATTGATACTACTTTTGAAGTCCAATTTAGAACTATTTTATCTGAAGGATGGCATGAAGTTGAGCATGATCTACGCTATAAGTGCAAAGAGGATTGGGTTGAGCATAATGACCTTAGTCGCGCGCTGAATGGAATTTACGCCTCTTTGGAAACATCTGATTGGGGAATAATGAAGTTATTTGAGGATTTAGCATATAGAAATTATAAGTCAAGCGCATGGTCCGCTATGCTAAGAAATAAATTAAGATTGAGAATGGACGATAAGCTTGATGAAAAGATAATTTCAATAATTAATGAGAAAGAGCTTGGTAAAAAGTTTTATAGAATTGACAGAGATCGTTTGTTATCGTTAATGTTAGATTATAATATTGATATACCAATTAATCTTAATAATATAATTTACCTTTGTAATTATTTTTTCATAAAATCTACGGAGCTTCAGGATATAGCCCCTGCTTTAATAATGAAAAAGCTTACAGATGCTGATGAAAAATTCAATAAAAATACTATTTTAGCATCTAAATAATAACTATCTCCGGCTATTAAGTAGGCCTTGTATTTTAGGCCTACTTAAAAAGTTTCATTATGTGAAGTGATGATGATAGCAAATCTGATATCTTTATGGTTGGATGCGAGAAAATATTTTTATCCCGACACAACAACTGGTAATGATAGAAAATTTAAACCCAAAAATGCTACAGTAGCCTCAGCTCACAAACGGAGTATAAAGTGGCGGTTACTCTTTAGTGGGAATACTGTAGATAGTTGATAAACTGGGCTGGATTTTCTTTTCTAACCGAAGGGAAGAAAAGCAAGGGGAACCCAAAGAAACAAGCGCAGCGGCTTCGTAGGGTTAGCCCTTGCTTCTTTTATAATTGGCATTATTCATTCAAGAACAATAGGATCTTCGCTTGTACAAGCGAAGCTATAATAAAAAATCAATTAATTATTTTAAAAGTATTAAGCAAGAGCCTATTGACATTCGTAAAATAAAAGTTATTTTTAATGTATGCCATAAATAAAAAGTTTTATGTCATATGTATCCTGCACTATGTGCAGTTAATGTGCCACTTGTCCCATATATGGGAATATTGGAAAGGTTACTTTGTTTTGAAGTAGCCTTTCGTCCTTCAATATTCACGATTACTTATTGCTATTACCAAGTCCAGTCGAATCGAAGAACATCTTTTATCTGAAACGACTCCTAATACCCGGTTAAAGCCACAATATCTCTCGCATACGTAGACCAAAGAAAAATTATGATATTAACTATGTGATTTTTTTTAGTGTTAAGTTGAATAATTATATACTGGAGAGTTTTCTGTACACTACCAATTGCTGGTTCATCTGTTCTGCCGCTGATGTTTCTGACGAATCTCCCGGTGACACAGAACTGTCCCTCTCTACCAGCCTTTATTCGACTCAATGTCCGGCTGCTGATACGCAGTTATCCCTTCGTATCAATGACTGACTCTTAAACGCAATGCTTTGGTTGCTGGCGTATCTGACAGCTTCTTCGGCGTGAAGGTCGTTGTGTAAGTATACTTCTTGGTTTATTTAGGCTATATAAAACCATGACTATGACTGGCTGTTTTCAGTAAGAGTCTTATCATCCAAAGAATTTATTCTAGAAATTCTTTTTAACTCATTAAGATAATCAACCTCGTTTTCTAAGAACCAATGAAGAACTTTAGAATTGCCAAGTAATTTATTAATATATGACTGGATTATAACGAATTTCAACATATCTGAACCATACTCGGTTTGAAGTTTTTTCGTTTCTTCCGAAGTTGTTGCCATTTCTTGTTCCAGACGAAGTATGGTTTTTTTTATGTCCTTTTTATAGGGAGTGTTTTTCCCTTTATTTACTATCATCGATGACGGTGTTGCATCCAAGATGCTCATTGCAAATTTTTTACTATAATTATCAAAATTAATCATTGTACCGACTGCTTCAATTTGACGAATTGGCTTCATTTTCCTCAAAACGTCAAATGTAGCCTTAGGTATAGGTTTATCAGAAAGTTTCGCAATTACACTTGGATCTATGCCGTTCATCACATTAGCTTTATCTTTTATGGCATCAACAGATATGCCCAAAGCAGCACTAAGTTTTTCAATTGATACTTTTGCCAGAGACTTAATTATCATTCTATGTTCTTCAACTACATTTATATGATTCACTTGTTTGTTAGGAGTGAAAGCATCATCTATGCTCGAAAGTATACATGGAGCTTTTTCTATACCTAAGTCTTTTAAAGCCTCAACCCTTAAATGGCCATCAAGTATCTTAGTGACATCTTTATCTTTGTCATAGAATACTATTATTGGTTCAATAATACCCAAGCTTTCGATAGAGGTAACTATTTGATGATATTTATGGCTTCGCTTTACGTTTTCTAATAATTCCTTAGATGGAATTAACTTATTAGTTTCCAGGTAAATAAAATTTTTGCCAAAACGTATCTGAATCATTTTGATACCTCTTTGTTTACTGGGTTTAATATCTGAGATGGTAGTTCTGAAAGATTCTCTTGTTCAAGTATATTTTGAAAGCTTTTATTCATCATTATGATGTTAAAAATCTCATTTATTATTAGTAGATTGGTTTTTATAAATTTCGAGTTGTTATAAACAGATTTATGTTCAGCGATACTATTTTCATAAAGCTCAATCAACTCCTCTGCAGTCATCCTTTTTGATGGTTTGTGATAA